>Ga0207979_100304_pt1 | contig 14625 bp, 15 predicted proteins | sample LakWasM124_LOW14_2_FD_183936 | JGI IMG/M metagenome (GOLD analysis project Ga0207979, IMG submission 183936) | Freshwater sediment methanotrophic microbial communities from Lake Washington under simulated oxygen tension - Sediment Metagenome... | ecosystem: Environmental > Aquatic > Freshwater >...
CAGGCGAAACACCACGTGTTGGTGCTTTGCCAGGTCCTTCACGCCGGCCGGCGTGCCGTGTTGCTTGAGGTAGTGCGGCGATGCCACCAGCACCAGTTGCTGGCTGGCGATGCGCGTGGCTGCCAGGGACGAGTCATCCAGCGTGCCCGCCCGAATGGCCACATCGACGCTGTCGCGCACCAGGTCCACGAAGGCGTCGGACAGGCGCACGTCCAGGCTGAGTTGCGGGTGCTGCTGCACCAGTCGCGCCAGCACCGGCAGCACAAGCTTGCGGCCGTAGACGATGGGCATGGCAATGCGCAACGTGCCATTGACCTGGGCGCGCGTGCCCGCCGCCTCGCTTTGCAGTTCATCGAGCTCCGACAACACGCGCTGGCAGCGCTCAAACAGCCGGTCGCCATCGCTGGTCAGGCGCACCTGACGCGTGGTGCGGTGAAACAGGCGCAAGCCCAGGCTGGCCTCCAGCCGCGCCACCGACTTGGCCAGCGTGGAGGGGTCGGTGCCCAGGGCGCGCGCGGCGGCGGCAAAGCCCCCGTGCTTGGCGGTTTCGGAAAAGGCCAGAAGCGGCTGCAGGCTGTGCATGGCGTCTCCAATTAAGGAATTTGTGTCCTCAATGTTACGGCATTGACATCACTTCTCTTTGCACGCGGCGCGCGCAATACTGCGAACCCCGACGAGCCATGGCGGCTCATTTTTCGATTGACATCAACTGTTTCAAAGGAGTGACATGTACATCTATGACCAGACCACCCCCGCCCCGGCCGACCTGCCGGGTATTGCCCACGCCACCTGGGCCGGCCAGGAAGAGGGGCTGACGCAACTCTCGCTGTGGCGCCAATCGCTTGCTTGCGGCGCCAGCACACCACCGCACCACCACGATTGCGACGAAGTGGTGTTGTGCGAGTCAGGCTGGGGTGAACTGCACGTGGACGGCGAGGTGCACCGCTTTGGCGCCAACAGCACCCTGGTGTTGCCCAGTGGCCGGCGTCACCAGATCGTCAGCGTGGGCCCAATGCCGCTGGAGATTCTGGGCGTGCTGGCCAACTCTCGCGTGGCGACTTATTTGCCGGACGGACAAGCCCTGGCCGTGCCATGGCGCACCTGACCCCACACAGAAGGACCCCCAAGATGAAATCACTGATGCAAGCACCCCCACTGACCCTGGCCGCGCGAGGCCTGGTGCGCCGGCGCCACGCTGCTCGGCGCCAGCGGCGCCGCACTGGCCGGCGAGCGCCCGGACGGCTCACGCGGCGGCTACCTGGTCCAGGCCATGGGTTGCGCCGATTGCCACACGCCGTGGAAGATGGGCCCCAACGGACCGGCACCCGATCATTCGCTGGGCCTCTCGGGTCACCCGCAGACGCAGCCCTTGCCCACGCCTCCGGCCGCGCAAGGGCCGTGGTTGATGGGCACTGCCGCCACCCACACCGCCTTCTGGGGTCCCTGGGGCGTGAGCTACGCCAGCAACCTCACCCCGGACCCGCAGACCGGCATAGGCAAGTGGCGCGCCGAGGACTTCGTGAAGACCATGCGCACCGGCAAGCACCTGGGCGTCGATCGCCCCCTGCTTCCGCCCATGCCCTGGCCGGCCTTCTCGCAGCTCAACGACCGCGACCTCAAGGCCATCTTCGCCTACCTGAAGTCGCAGCCCGCAATCGACAACAAGGTGCCTGCGGCCAGCCATTGAGACGGCGCAAGTGGATCGAGGCATCTAAGTGCCTTGCCGCTTGCCCGTCCAAACGAGAGAGTTCCACTCCAGCACATCGATCCCACGATCGCGATTGAACTCCACATAACCGTTGGACATCGACCACCGCAGAATCGGTCCACCAAAGCGTGACACCCTACCCGCCGGCCGCGGCGGCCCGAACTGCTCCGTGAGGCGTTGCATCCAGGTCTTGTGCACCCACCACGGTACATGAACAATGGCACTTGAGAGTCTGCCTTGCCTAAAGAAAGCGGCAAGCATCAACGCCGCATCGCCGTCGGCTTTGTCCAGGGGCGTGTAGCAGACTCGGTCTCCCAGGCTACCTGCACCGGGGCCTTCTGCCACGCAACTGAGCTGCGTGCCCTCGAAATGCTTGCGAACCGCAGCTTCATCCATTTCCACCGAGAGGTCGATAAGGCGCGTTGCAATCTCGGGAGACTTCTGGCGAATGTAAGTGCCGTAGACATCCAGTCGGTGGCTGTTTGCAACGACCGATACGGTCAACAGCGCGATCACCACAATACCCGTGGCCTTCAGCCACGTAGGCAGGTTCATGCTCATTTCACGTTCTCCCCTGTTGTTGACGTCTTGCGTCAGTTATTCAGCTCTGGGACAAGCCCCATCATGATGTCGGACGCGCCTTGAACGGCTACTCGCATGTTGAGCGCATTGCGCCGACTGGCGGGCACGCCTCCAAACCTTGTCGCGCAGTAGATCTCTACCGCGTACCCCAACCAACGCTTCGCCAGTGGCGCAACACTCGCTACGGTCACCCAATGCTCACGAACCGACTGGCCGGGGTTTCTCCTGTGTCCATGATTGTGCAGACACCACTTCAGTGCCCGAGCGGAAAGACGCATGGACTGGGCCGGAAAGTGCGCCGCAAGCAACCATGAACATCCCAGGGCAACGGTCATACCCAACCGATACCTGCGGCGCCACAGAAGGTATGCCGCCAACGATAGCGCCAGTACCAGCAGCCAGTTGACCTTGAAGTTCAAGCGCTCATCCTGTTCTTTAGGTGTCAGCCCTGCCGCCGACTGCTCGTCGGGTTCAGGCGACTTCCCCATCAATACGTCGACAAGTGACTGCGCGGCATTGACCAACTGCTCCAGGATGCCACGCTGCCATTGGGGAATAGATCGGTCCTTGAGCGTGGCTCGCATGCCTCCGAGCATATTTCCCCACTTTTGCGCCAACTCACCGTCCCCCGACGCACCCATTCCTGGCGGTCCTGAATCGGCTCCTGACCGAGTTGGACCGCTATTGCCTCTGCCTTGCCGACTTTCACTTTGGGCAGCAGGTTGCCGAAACAGCCCCGGAGTGGAAGTGCCAGGAGGAAGAAACCCGAAACCCAGAATGGCCGGCCTTGGTGCGAAGAGAAACAGTACTGCAGCGAGCAAGACTGAGAAACTGATGAATCCCAGAGCCATCGACAACTTCGCCCATCGCGATATGGGTGCGCCCAGAGCATGCTCCCAAGACAGCGCGAGTCCACCAGACACCCAGGCGGGGCCCAGATAAAACCACAGCGTCCAATCTGAGTTGGCGTGGGTACCAACAATGAAACTGACAGCAAAGATGACGGTCAACGTCAGGTAGAAGTCACGCCGCGTCTTGAGAACTGCAGCGCGAGCGCCCATGACGATCAACAAGGTCAAGGCCACCCACCGAAGCATGCTGAACATCGCAATGCCCGGAAACACCGCCAGCACAAGACCGAACCAACCGAGCAAGGCCCATTGGACTCGCCCGGACGTCATGGGTTTGGCCACGTTCAAGACTCCTGCTCCAAACCCCAGCAGCGTCCAGACTAGCCACAGAAAACCCTCCACGCCGAGTGATCCATACCGTCTGTCCAGATAGGAAAATCCGAGCCCGACACACAGGTAACTCACGCCAGTCAAAACGACGACGGCACGACTGCGCATTGGCATCAATGGGGCCGCCCGGATCTCTTCGGCTGGCTCAGGTTTCACGGCGCCTCCATGAAAGTGGTATGCCCCGCATGCTCAAGGGCACGCTGCAGCCCGCGCGCTTGCTCCACCTCCGACGGAGCGGGTCGCCGCCCGAGTGCAATGCAAACAACAGCTTTGCATCCTTGAAGGCTCAGTCCTGAGACTGACGCTACGAGCTTGTCTTCGGCGCAGGAGCCGGGCACCACCACGGCGATCTGCTCTCCTGGCACCGCGTCTCTGGCCGCCTGGGCGACGACATCGAGCAAACTGGTTTGAGTCGGCACCGCCCGTGCCAATGCCCTCCTGACTGAGACTGCATCCCTCATAGGCGCCGCGTCTCGATCCATGTACAGAAACAATTGCGCTCCATGGGCGAGCGCAGCATCACAAACCCCGACGGCCAAGCGAAGGGTTTGTTCACCGGCGCTGTCAGGTACGCCTAGCGAGGGCTTGCGCGGAATCTCGACAATCACGCGCAGGCGAATGGAGCCGCTCTGCTGAAAATGCGCAATGATCAGCTCGCCGACACGCGCGGAGGCGCGCCAACTCACCCTGCCGACAAATTCACCGTGTCGATAGGGCCGCAGCACTCCCAATTCATACGACTGCCCCATTCGGCGTGTGGTCAGCTCACCCAAATGGTCCTCCGCCACATCCCAAGGCAGCGGCCAATGCACGACTTGCGGCTGCGGCAATACGTGCAATTGAATCCGGCGCCGTGGCATGGTGCGGTGAGCGCGAGTCAAACCCAGAGGGAATCCACTCGAAAGTCGCAATTCAGTCAGTTCGTAGCGCCCCCTGCAAGGGAACCGAACCAGACGTCCCAAATCCGGCACACGACCGGCCCGAATGACCGATATGGTCTGACTCAACAGAACGCGATTGGAAGCCCATTCCCACTCAGTCTCAATGGTCACCATGAAGGCCGGCCACGGCGCCGCTCGCTCAATCGAAATCCTCAGGTCGCAACCAACGCCCTCGACAATCTCCACATCCTCTGCAGAATCCAGTCGCACCGTCATGAAGCTAAGTGAAAGCCAGGGCAAGAGGAAGCCAAGAACGCTCACAACCGCAAGGAACAGAAACATCCCGTAGACCATGGGATCCTGTCGATTCAACGCCGCGACGAGCAACACGCCGCAAAGACCGAGCAGAACCCGGGACTTGGAGAGCCAACGTTCCATGGCTCAACCTACTGCGGTGTTCGTTGAGACAGCAAGATATCCTGGATCAGGGCGGCGGCGGGTTTCGGCTGTGCCCCCTGGGTTTGAACGATGATCCGGTGCGCGAGAACAGGTACGGCGACCTCCCGTACTACAGCCGGGTCCACATACGAAAGCCCGCGAATGCAACTCAACGCACGCGACATCCGGGCAAGCCCCAGAGTACCCCGTGGGCTTGCACCAAACCGGATGGACGCATGCCCTCGCGTTGCCGCCACAATGGATGCCATAAAGGCTGCTACCTCGGGCGTAATGGTGACATCCCGCGCACCGCTTACCAAGCGCGCAAACTCACCTGCTTGACACACCGACTGCAAACGGCTGATCGGATGGGAGAACTGCTGAGCGGTGATCAATCCGGCCTCCGTCGCCGCATCCGGATAGCCCAGTGACAGGCGAATCAGAAATCGATCCAGTTGCGCCTCGGGTAATGGGTAAGTTCCAGCCATGTCAATTGGGTTCTGGGTGGCGAGAACGGCAAATGGAGCTGGCAAGGGCACGGTCTGTCCATCCAGCGTAATCTGTCCCTCCTCCATGCATTCCAGCAAGGCGGACTGAGCCCGGGGATTGGCCCGATTGATTTCGTCGGCCAGCACGATGTTTGCAAACACGGGCCCTGGGCGCAAGATGAGACTGCCGTCTTTGGGGTTGTAAACGGGTCCGCCGACGATGTCCGATGGCATCAGGTCAGCGGTGAACTGGACGCGCTTGAACGACAAGCCGACGGAGGCCGCTAGAGCCCGCGCCAGCATGGTTTTTCCCAAGCCCGGGACGTCTTCAATCAACAGGTGCCCACCCGCCACCACAGCCGCCAGTGATAGCTCGACTTGTTGGTGCTTGCCTTGCAGAACCGTTTCCACGTTTTGTACGATGGCCTGGGCGAGGTGAGCGGAGTCCCTGGCGGTCCATGCCTGCGCTTGCAACTGATTCAATTGATCTTCTCCCTTGTTCTTGAAATTCTAATGGTCAAACAAGCGTCTACTTGCGTCCGTACTGCCCATGACGAGGCTATCGGTCGCGCGATTCCGGGGCGGACAAGGCCCCGCCAAGTTCACGCTTTCGCGGGACACAGATAATTCACCCTCATGAACCTCCTGCAATCCCTCTTCCCGCTCGGCTGGCAGCACTACCTGCTGGGCGGGCTGACCATTGGATGCGGCGCGGCGCTGCTGTTTGTGCTGACCGGCCGCATTGGCGGCATGAGCACGGTGTTCTCCAGCACCTGGTCCTACCTGGTGCAGCGCCCGTTCTTCCAGCAGCCGCGCTTTGTCGAGTCGCGCAACTGGCGCCTGGTCTATGCGGCCGGGCTGATCATCGGCGCGCTGCTGTGGTGGCTGGGCTTTGCCGGTGGCACGCCCGAGGCGACTGCGGTGCCGGTGTGGCAACTGGTGGTGGGCGGCTTCTTCGTCGGCTACGGCGCACGCCTGGGCAACGGTTGCACCTCGGGCCACGGCATCTGCGGGCTCGGTTCGCTGCAAGTGCCTTCGCTGATGGCGGTGCTGACCTTCATGGCCACCGCCTTTCTCACCGCCAACGTGGCCGCGAGGTGGCTGGCATGAACATCGCTCGCTCCTTGGCCACGCTGCTGGCCGGTGTGTTGTTCGGCTTTGGCCTGTCGTACGCCACCATGATCCGGCCCGAAGTGGTGCTGAGCTTTCTGCGCTTTCAGGACTTCGGCCTGATGCTGGTGATGGGCGGCGCGGTGCTGGTGGTGCTGATGGCCTACAAGTTGGCGCCGCGGCTGATGAAGCGCCCGGTGCTGGACGATCACTTCCATGAACACCCCAGCGTGTGGAATCGCGATACGGCGCTGGGCGCCGCGCTGTTCGGCGTCGGCTGGGGTCTGTGCGGCGTATGCCCGGGCCCGGCGATTGCCAGCCTGGGCACCGGCAACTGGAACCTGCTGTGGGCGCTGGGTGGCATTGCGCTGGCCGCGCTGGTGCAAGGCCTGCGGGCCAAGTGACGGAGCCCGGCGCGCAAGCCGGCGCCGCGGGAGAAATCTGGACTCCAGACTCTAGGCAGTTAGGGAGCGGTCACTATGGAATGTTCCGACAATGACCACATCCCGATTAACTCTGCTGAGGAAGCACCATGAGCGCCAAGAAACTTTCCACCGTGGCTAACGATGTCATCGAGTCCTACGGCAATACCGCCAAGAATGTCATTCACGCCTACCGCGCTGGTGGCGAACGCGTCGCCGGTCTGCTGGAGCACAGCTGGGACCGCGCGCTGAAGGAATCGCGCTCGCAATTGGCCGTGGGCGTGGCGCGCAACGCCAATGCCGCGCAGCAAGCCCTCAACGGCTACTACACCAAGGGCCTGGAGATCACCTCCGACGGCGCGCAGCAAGTGGTTGAGCAGATCGTCAAGCTCGCCGGCGCCGGCGTGGAACGTGTTGCCGCCAACGCGCAACGCTTCGAAGACAAGACTGGCGTAACCGCGCTCAACACCCTGGCCCAGGCAACCCTGCCCGGCGCCGTGGCACTGTCCAGCCTGGCTACCAAGATTGAAGTGACCTCCGCCACGCTGGCCAGCAAGATCGCTGGCGAGGCAGTGCCTATGCCCACCCCCAAGCGCAAGGCACCGGTGGCACGCAAGGCTGCCGCACGCAAGCCGCGCGCCGCCGCCAAGGCGGCCTAAGCTCTCAGAGCTTCAAGGCCCAGGTCTCGCTCACCAGGGGTTGTCCAAACCCCTGGTAGGGCTGGCTCTCGATGAGCTCAAAGCCCCGCTTGGCATAGATGGCGCGCGCCGCCGTCAGGCAGCTGTTGGTCCACAGCACCATCTTGCGATAGCCCTTGGCGCGGGCAAAGGCGATGCATTCATCGGTCAGCCGGGCGCCCAGCCCCAGACCGCGCGCTTGCGGCAACAGGATCAGCATGCGCAGTTGCGCCACCTGTTTGGACTTGCGCACGACGAAGGCGGCGCCGACACGCTCGCCGTCGAGCTCGGCAATCCAGCATCGCTCCCACTCGGGCTGATGCTTGCGCAGGTACTTGGCCACGATGTCGGCCACCAGCGCCTCGAACTCCGAATTCCAGCCGTACTCGCGGGCATAGATCTCGCCGTGCTGCTGCACCACCCAACCCATGTCACCTGGGCGCGGCGCGCGCAGCACCAGCTTGCGCTCAAGCACGGCCTTGGGCCGAGAACTGCTGCGCCTAGGGCTGGATACAGGGTTGGACATGTTGCTTTAACCACATTGGCTTGTGCAGTTTTACCCGATTTCGGCAAGTAAGATGCCAAGGCAGGCGTTTCGAATATTACATTCGCTAACATCTAGCCTGTGTTGAAACCCCTTTGTTAGAGCGAGGACAAGCCCATGAAATCCTGCCTGAATCTTCTCAAGAGCATGGCCGTAGCGGCGTCGTTGGCTGGCCTGGTGATTGGCTGCACCGAAACCGCACCCAAGGTCAGCGATTCCTCTTCCAGCGCGCCGCCCAGCGCCACCGCGACAAGCGGCGCCAAGTCCGGCCCGCCGACCTTTGGCAACGCCTCGCCCACGGCGGGCAGCTCCACCTCGCAAAAGGCCAACGCCGCCGCGGACGCTGCCGCCTACCAGGAAATCTCGTACACCAACCGCAACAAGAAGGGCCCGGCCCTGGTGGTGATTCCCGGGGAGATCAAGAGCGCGCATGCCACCTTCACCCAGAAATTCACCGCCAACAATATTGCCGACTATGGCGAGCTGGAGCTGTCCAACGCCAACTTCACGGTGCTGGAGCGCGCCAGCCTGGGGCCGCTGCTCAACGAGATCTCGCTGGCCTACAACCTGGGCAACGCGGCCAAGGCGCGCAAGACCATGCAGATGGGCAAGCTCAAGACCACCAAGTGGATCGTCAAGTTCGACATCCTCAAGGCCGAGCAGATCGCCGAGAACAAGCAGGGCTTTGACGGCGGCGCCATTGGCGGCCTGATCGGCACGCTGGGCGGCAGCCGCAACTCCTACGCCGCCGGCCAGGTGGTGGGATCGGTGAAAACCGGCGAGGCCACCGGCGTCTGGCTGATCGGCATGCGCTACAAGATCATGAACGCCAACACCACCGAGCAGGTCGCCCAGGGCTACAAGGAACTGAAGATGGAAGTTGGCGCGAAGGGCTCCAGCGTGCTGGGCATCTCGCAAAGCGCCAAGGGCGGCGTGGGCATGGACACCATGGTGCAGCGGTTGATCCAGACCGCGGTGTGGGACATCGACGCCAAGTACAAGTGATAGACCGGCGCCGCGCCGGTCCTCGACGGATCGCGCCGGCGCCCCTCACGACCAGACCGGCGCGACAGCCGGCGCGCGCCCAGCGCCCCGGCGCAAGGCCATGACGATGACAACCCGCAGAGGTTCACGATGACCTTGGCCCGCTTGAGCCTCTTCCCCCCGGACGACCCAACCCAGCGCATGCGGCTGCGGCGCTTCTTCGTGGGTGGCGCCGCGCACCTGATGAACCTGGCCTTCGTGCTCCTGTGCTGGCGCCTGGGCTTCCTGGGTGCCGACATCGTGGCCGTCTATGCCGCGGTGGCGCTGGCCTTCAACCTGATGGTCTACGCGACGTTGCGCAGCGGGCTGAACAAGCGCTTCCGGGACCCGAGCCTGACGTTCTTTCAGATGTTCGTGCCGTCGCTGCTTGGCTTGTATGTGATGTACTTTGCCGGCCCGGCGCGCGGCGCATTCCTGTTGCTGGGTCTGGCGCTGTTCTCGTTCGGCATGTTCCGCTTCAGAACCCGGGACTTCGTGTTGCTGGGCGTGCTGATCCTGGCGCTCTATGCGCTCTTGATCGGGCTGCTGTGGCACTACCACCCCGACAGCACCCAACCCAGGCTGGAGTTGCTGCTGTGGGCAGCCTACGCGCTGACGCTGGCGCAATTCGGTTTTCTGGCTGGCATGGTGGGGGAACTGCGCCGCAAGGTGAGCGACAAGAACCAGGAGCTGGCCAGCCAGAACACCGAGCTGCAGACCGCGCTGCGACGCATCAACGACATGGCGATCCGCGACGAGCTCACCGGCGTCTACAACCGGCGCTTCCTGATGGAGCGCATCACCGAGGAATCGGTGCGCTGCCTGCGCAGCGGCTCGGTCTTCTGCCTGTGCATGCTCGACATCGATTTCTTTAAGAAGGTCAACGACACCCACGGCCACCTCGGCGGCGACGCCGTGCTGCGCAGCGTGGCCGCCAGCGCCGCCAAAACCCTGCGCCAGGCCGACCTGTTCGGCCGCTATGGTGGCGAGGAATTCGTGCTGCTGCTCAACGACACCACGCTGGAGGGCGCGTTGACGACCGCAGAGCGCCTGCGCGCCCAGGTGGAGAGCCTGCGCTTCGACGACATCGCGCCGGAGCTGCGCGTGACGATATCCATCGGCATCGCCGAGCACGTGCGCAGAACCGATCCAGCGGCCACGCTGCAGCGCGCCGACGCGGCCCTGTACCGCGCCAAGGAAAGCGGGCGCAACCGCAGCGTGTGCGCACCCACGCCAGCGCCCGTGCCGGCACCCGACCAGGCCCGCTAGGCGAGCGTGGGCCGACGTGCCTTGGCCAGCTCCCACTGGCGTTGGCGTTCGCGCGCGCCGTCCTTCTGCGCGGCACTGGTCTGCGCGTGGCAGCGAGAGCAGCTCACGCCCGCTTCATACAGCGGCGACTGCGCATCGCCCTCGGGCAACGGTTGCCGGCAGGCGCGGCACAGCGCGTGCTGGCCGGGACGCAACGCATGGTCCACCGAGACGCGCTCGTCAAACACAAAGCACTCGCCTTGCCACAGGCTGTCCTGTGGCGCCACCGTCTCCAGGTACTTGAGGATGCCGCCTTCCAGGTGGTAGACGTCCTCGAAGCCCTGCGAACGCAGCAGCGCGGTGGACTTCTCGCAGCGGATACCGCCGGTGCAGAACATCGCCACCTTGGGCTTCTTGCCCGCCGTGGCACGCAGCGCCGGTGCCGTGGCAGCCCACTGCGGCAACTCGCAAAAGGTCTTGATATGCGGGTTGATGGCGCCGGCAAAGCTGCCCAGCGCCACCTCGTACTCGTTGCGCGTGTCCACCAGCACCACATCGGGGTCCTGGATCAGCCGGTTCCAGTGCTCCGGCTTGACGTAGGTGCCCACGCTCCTGGTGGGGTCCAGCCCGGGCACCCGCAGCGTGACGATCTCGCGCTTGAGGCGCACCTTCATGCGGTGAAACGGCGCCGTGTCGGCCCATGCCTCCTTGTGTTGCAGGTCGGCCAGGCGCGCATCGCGCCGCAACCAGGCCAGCACCGCGCGCACGCCGGCCTCGGGACCAGCGATGGTGCTGTTGATGCCCTCGGGCGCCAGCAGGATGGTGCCTTTGACGGCGTTGGTCTCGCAGCAAGCCAGCAGCGGTGCTCTCAGATCGGCGCAGTCCGCCAAGGCGACGAATTTGTAAAAGGCGGCAGTCAGGAAATCGGGCATGGATCAGGGCAACAAGACAATGCCGCGACTATAGGGCGGGCGCGCCCTGGCTGCCCGCTACGCGCCCATTACACCCACGGCAGCAGCACATTTGCAAAGCCTTGACCAGCAGAACCCGAGTAGCTTAGTGCGCCATCTGTTGCGCCAGCGACGCAGGCGTCAATCTAGTGGAAACCCTTGTTCTTTATCAAACATAGGTCAAGAGTCGAATCCTAGAATTTGCCCGAACGTTGCAGCTTTTACAGGTCAGCCGAAGCGCTGGCGGCACGCAGCGTCAACCAGAACTCCAGCACGGAGCTCACCCATGAACATCTCAAGTGCCTTGGTGCACGCCCACCCCGCCAACGCGACCGCTGTCGCGCAGCGCCTGTCAGCGCTCACTGGGGTCGAAGTCCATGGCATCTCGCCCGAAGGCAAGCTCATCGTCACGATCGAGTCCGATGACGACGAAGGCACGCTTGCCGCCTACAAAAGCATCGGCCAGCTCGAAGGTGTGCTGGCCGCAGCCCTGATCTACAACCAAGCCGAATCCGAACCCGAGAAGGAGATCTGAGATGACAACGACACGGCGTGACTTCATCAAATCCAACGCGATCGCCGCGGCGGCCACCACGGCGGGCATGAGCCTGCCCGTGGCCGTCATGGCGGCGGCCCCACAGGGCGCCGACGGCGTGCGCTGGGACAAGGGCGCCTGCCGCTATTGCGGCACCGGCTGCGGCGTGCTGGTGGGCACCAAGGATGGGCGCATCGTAGCCACGCAGGGCGACCCGGACGCGCCGGTCAACCGCGGCCTGAACTGCATCAAGGGCTATTTCCTGTCCAAGATCCAGTATGGCAAGGACCGCCTGACGCAGCCGCTGCTGCGCATGAAGGACGGCAAGTTCGACAAGAACGGCGAGTTTGCGCCGATCAGCTGGACCCAGGCCTTCGACATCATGGAAGAGAAGGCCAAGGCCGCGCTCAAGAAGGGCGGGCCGCGCAACATCGCCATGTTCGGCTCCGGCCAGTGGACCATCTGGGAAGGCTATGCCGCGGCCAAGCTGATGAAGGCCGGCTTCCTGACCAACAACCTGGACCCCAACGCGCGCCACTGCATGGCCTCGGCGGTGGCCGGCTTCATGCGCACCTTCGGCATCGACGAGCCGATGGGCTGCTACGACGACATCGAGCACGCCGATGCCTTCGTGCTGTGGGGCTCCAACATGGCCGAAATGCACCCCATCCTGTGGTCGCGCCTGACCGACCGGCGCCTCACCGCCAAGAACGTCAAGGTGCACGTGCTGTCCACCTTCACGCACCGCTCGTGCGAGCTGGCCGACAACGAGCTGATCTTCAAGCCGCAGTCGGACCTGGCGATCCTCAACTACATCTGCAACTACATCATCCAGAACAACGCGGTCAACGAGGACTTCGTCAAGAAGCACGTGGGCTTCTTCAAGGGCGTGACCGACATCGGCTACGGCCTGCGCCCCAACCATCCGCTGGAGAAGACCGCCATGAACAATGGCTACCCCGGCGAAGACGGCAAGCCCAAGGGCGATCCCGGCAAGCACAGCCCGATCAGCTTCGACGAATTCAAGGCCTTCGTTGCGGAGTACACACTGGACAAGGCGCACGAGATCTCGGGTGTGCCCAAGGACCGGCTCGAAACACTGGCCAAGGCCTACGCGGACCCCAAGATCAAGGTCACCAGCTTCTGGACCATGGGCTTCAACCAGCACACGCGCGGCACCTGGGTCAACAACATGATCTACAACGTGCACCTGCTGGTGGGCAAGATCTCCGAGCCCGGCAACAGCCCCTTCTCGCTGACCGGCCAGCCCTCGGCCTGCGGCACGGCGCGCGAGGTGGGCACCTTCGCCCACCGCCTACCGGCCGACATGGTGGTGACCAACCCCAAGCACCGCGAGCTGTCCGAGAAGCTGTGGAAACTGCCCCCCGGCGTGCTGCCGGACTGGGTTGGCGCCCACGCCGTGGCGCAGAGCCGCCAGCTCAAGGACGGCAAGATCAACTTCTACTGGACCACGACCACCAACAACATGCAGGCCGGGCCCAACATCAATGGCGAGGTGTATCCGGGCTGGCGCAATCCGGACAACTTCGTGGTGGTGTCGGACGCCTACCCCACGGTGTCGGCGGTCTCGGCCGATCTGATTCTGCCCTCCGCCATGTGGACGGAGAAGGAAGGCGCCTATGGCAATGCCGAACGGCGCACGCAGTTCTGGCGCCAGCAGGTCAAGGCACCGGGCGAGGCCAAGTCCGACCTGTGGCAATACATCGAGTTCTCCAAGCGCTTCAAGACCGACGAAGTCTGGCCCGCCGAGATCCTGAACAAGAACCCCGAGTACAAGGGCAAGACCCTGTACGAGGTGCTCTACGCCAATGGCCAGGTCAACAAGTTCCCGCTGAGCGAGACCGCCAAGGGCTTTGACAACGACGAATCCAAGGCACTGGGCTACTACCTGCAAAAGGGCCTGTTCGAGGAATACGCAGCCTTCGGGCGCGGCCATGCGCACGATCTGGCCCCGTTTGACACCTACCACAAGGCGCGCGGCCTGCGCTGGCCGGTGGTGGACGGCAAGGAGACGCTGTGGCGCTTCCGTGAGGGCTACGACCCCTATGTCAAAGCCGGCGAGGGCGTCAGGTTCTACGGCTATCCGGATGGCAAGGCGAAGATCTTCGCCCTGCCCTACCAGCCCGCGGCCGAGATGCCGGACGCCGAGTACGACCTGTGGCTGGGCACCGGACGCGTGCTGGAGCACTGGCACACCGGCTCCATGACACGGCGCGTGCCCGAGCTGTACAAAGCAGTGCCCGATGCCGTGGCCTTCATGCACCCGGACGATGCCAAGAAGCGTGGCCTGCAGCGCAACGACGTGGTCAAGGTCAGCAGCCGGCGTGGCGAGATCCAGCTGCGCGTGGAGACCAAGGGCCGCAACAAGCCGCCGGTGGGCATGGTCTTCATACCGTTCTTCGACGAGCACCGGTTGGTCAACAAGCTCACGCTGGACGCCACTTGCCCGATCTCCAAGGAGACCGACTTCAAGAAGTGCGCGGTAAAGGTGGTCAAGGCCTGAGCCGAATCCGGCGCCGCCTGATCGCTGCCACCCATGGCCCCCGTCACTCCCCGCGCCGCACGCCGCCAGTTCATCTTCGACAGCGCGAAGATGGCCTGCGGTGTGGGCATGCTCGGGCTGGGGCTGGGGCTGTATGCCTCCAAGTCGGCCGCTCTGCCGGCCAGCGCCCTGCGTCCGCCGGGCGCCCTGCCCGAAGCGAGCTTTCTGGGCGCCTGCATACGTTGCGGCCTGTGCGTGCGCGACTGCCCGTACCA
>Ga0207979_100305_pt1 | contig 14577 bp, 13 predicted proteins | sample LakWasM124_LOW14_2_FD_183936 | JGI IMG/M metagenome (GOLD analysis project Ga0207979, IMG submission 183936) | Freshwater sediment methanotrophic microbial communities from Lake Washington under simulated oxygen tension - Sediment Metagenome... | ecosystem: Environmental > Aquatic > Freshwater >...
CGACGCGCTCTGGCGCACGTCCAGCGCCACCACCAGAAGATCGGAGCGCTGCGCCAGCGCGGCCACGGTCTGGCTGCCCAGGTAGCCGGCGCTGCCCGTCACGAGCACGGTCTTGCGCGTCATACTGCACCTCCGGTCTGGGCCAGCGCGGCCTGCCGCGGATCGCGCTTGCTCCAGTACAGCGCCAGCGCCAGGCCCGACACGATATGCCAGATGCCCCACCAGGCGGTGATGATGGCCATGCCGCCCAGGCCATTGAACAGGTTGAAGATCAGGATCAGCCCCAGGCCGGAATTCTGGATGCCCATCTCGAACGTGACCGAGCGGCGATCGCGGTCCGACAGCCGCAACAGCGTGGACAGCGAGAACCCGGTGACCAGCGCCAAGCCGTTATGGATCAGCACCACCAGCACGACAAACTGGATGTATTGCATGAAGTGCTGGAAGTTAGCCGCCAGCGCGCCCACCACAAAGGCTGCGAACACCACCATGGAAAAGCGCTTCATGGGTTTTTCCGCGCGCGCCGCAAACCGTGGGAACTTGTGCGCCACGCTCATGCCGGCCACCAGCGGCAGACCCAGCAGGATCACGATGTCCTTGAGCATCACCAACGGATCGAGCGAGATGGTACGCATCAGGTCATGGGTGATGGGATGCAGATTGCCCCAGAAGTTGAAGTTCAGCGGCGTCATCACGATCGCCAGGGCAGTCGAGACCGCGCTGGCACTGACCGACAGCGCGGTGTTGCCCCGCGCCAGATGCGTCAGGAAATTGGACAAATGCCCGGCCGGGCAGGACGACACCAGGATCATGCCCAGGGCGATGCTGGGAACCGGTTTCATCACCCAGATCAACGCGTAGGTCATGGCCGGAAAGATGATGTGGTGCCCGACCGTCGCCAGCAGCAGCCCCTTGGGCGACTTGAACGCCACCCGGAAGTCGGCCACACGCAGGTCAAGCGCAATGCCAAACATCACCAGGCCCAGGATCACGTTGAGCCCGGCCAGCGTGCCCGGATTGAAATGCAGTTGAACCTGGTCGATCGGTAGCATGCGTGTGTCCTCGTTCGAATTGTTGGGCCCGCTGCCAGCGGTGGTCGCCAGCAATGGTAGGACTTGCAGGCAAATCGTGCGTGTCCGACAATGCCTTGTTTTTGTCATTTCACGCCAAATTGGAGGTGGGCACCGTGCAGTCCGTGAGTACCGTGGGCGCGGGATTTGTTGCCGGTCTGCTGGAGGCGGTGGCGCGCCTGGGCATCACCCGGGCAGACTTGCTGCAGCGGGCCGACCTGGATCCGCAAGCGCTGGACGGTGCGAGCGCGCGCCTGGCCGTTGTCGATGTCATCGCGCTATTCGACGCCGCCGTGGCCCTGAGCGGGCGTGGGGACATCGGGCTGGAATTCGCCCGCCACGTGCGCCCTGGCACCTTCCATGTGCTGGGCTACGCGCTGATGACCTGCAAGACCCTGGGTGAGGCCATCGCGCTGGTGCCGCACTATCGACGCCTGGTATTCGACATTGGCTACAGCGAGATGCGCCTGGCCAGCCACGGACAGGACGTGTGGCTTGGCTGGCATGTCCTGCCGCCGGCCCACGTCTACAGCGCCACGCTGGCCGAGGCGCTGATTGCCAGCTGGTACGTGTTTGGGCGCTGGATCGCTGGCGCCCTGCTGCCCCTGAAGGAAGTGCGCTTCACGCACCGCGCCCCGGCGGACGTGGCTGCGTACCAGCAGTTCTTCGACTGCCCGGTGCGCTTTTGCTCCGATCAGAACGCTCTGGTCTTTTCGCGCGAGCTGCTGGACATGCCGCTGGTGCAGGCCGATGAAACCCTGCACCTGGCGATGCGCGAGCAGGCCCGCGCCGCCATGGAGAAGGCGTTCAACCAGCAAGACATTGCCACACGCCTACGCCACGCGCTGATGCCCCTGATGCCCAAATGCGAGGCGACCCTGCGGCACTGTGCGCAGACCATGGCGATGTCGCCACGCACGCTGCAGCGCCGTCTGGTCGAGGCCGGCCTGGGGTTTCACCAGGTGCTGGATACCGCGCGCAAGGATCTCGCCAAGGTCTACCTGCGCGACCCCGGCCTGAGCGTACTGGACGTGGCCCTGCTGCTGGGCTATGCCGAGCAGAGCTCGTTCACCCGCGCGTTCAAGGTGTGGTTCGGCTGCGGCCCCCTGCAGTGGCGTCAGGCGCGGCGCAGCTCGCGCTCGGTGCGCACCTAATTCCATCGCGACGCCGGCCGGCACCACGGCCATGTGGCGCTACACCGGCAAGCGCGAGAACAGGCTCTGACCCATTTCGTAGGCGGTGACGCGGTCACGCCCGGCGTGCTTGGCCGCGTACAGTGCCTTGTCGACCCGTTGCACCAGCATGTCGGCGGTCTCGGCCGGCTCGAGTTGCGCCACGCCGATCGAGACCGTGATGCCAAAACGCGTGTCTTCCCCGGCAAACTCCAGTTCATGAACTGCCCGACGCAAGCGCTCGGCGGCCTGCACTGCCTCGCCAATCCCGGTGTCGGGCATCAGCACGATGAACTCCTCACCACCCCAGCGGCCGAACAGATCGCTGCCGCGCAGCGTGTCCTGCACGCGCGCCGTGATGCGTCGCAGCACCTCGTCGCCCACCGCATGTCCATAGCGGTCATTGACCCGCTTGAACAAGTCCACGTCCAGCAGCATTACCGAAAACTCGGCCGGCTTGCGTTGCAGGCCCTTCACCAGACGGCGCAGCTCACCCTCAATGTGGCCGCGGCGGTAGGCGCCGGTCAAGCCATCCAGGATGGCCAGTTCGCCGAGTCGCCGGTTAGTGGCCTCAAGCTCGACCGACTTGACGCGCAAGGCCTCGTGCGTGTCTTGTTCCAGGCGAATGGTGTCATTGAGCTGGTCCATCAGCACGCGCTGGATCAGGCGTGCCCGCACCCAATCCCGCGTGCGGCGGTACTCACCGCGACTGCGCACCAGCAGCATCAGCCCATAGACCATGAAACCGGTGGTGACCACCGGCAGCGCCGCGACGAACTGTGGGTAGTAGCGGTGCAGCAGCAGCAGCGTGCCGCCAACGACGACGGCCATGAAGCTGGCATAGAGCCGCAGATCAATGCCCAAGGCGCTCAGGATGAACGAGACCAAGCCCACGAGAAAAGTGAGCCGCAGAAAGAACAGCGTGTCGGTTTGCCCGGCTCCCAGCAGCGTGATGCAGCTGACCCAGGTCGCCGCCAGCACCATGGCCCCCAACCACTCCAGCACAAACCACAGCCGTCGACGCACCGACTGCGATGCGGGGTGCGTCAGGAAGGTATGCGCAATCACCAGCCGGTAGGTCAGCGCCAGAACGACACTGCCGGCCCAGAACACCACACGCTGCACAGGCACGGCGTCCCAGTGTGCCCAGGCCAGCAACAACACCGGCAGGAATCCCACCAGCGATGACTCCCGCGTGCGCGAGAACAGCTCACGCATCATGTGCACCTGAATTGTCTCGTCCGACAGCTTGGACGAGTCAAGAGGCAAGGCGGGCGATGCTTCAGGGTTCATCATGGTGGGCAGCAGCACCCGTATGGATTGTCACGGCGGGAGAATCAACTATACGCCCAGAAGCCTGCCATGAAATCCCAGTGCGCAGCCCGCGCAGGGCCGCGCAACCGATAATCGATCACGCCACGCAGAAGCCACAACATGCTGTCTTTCTTGACCATAGCCCTACTCGTGTACGGGTCCATGCACCTGTATGCGCTGCGCAAGGTGTGGACCGCATTCGAGCTCTCATTCGGCGCCGGTCTGGCGCTGGCGCTCACGGGTCTCGTCCTGACCGGCTCGCCGCTGCTCGTCTGGCTGCTGGAGCGTCATGGAACGCCGCAAGCGGCCGCCGTAACCGGCTGGCTCAGCTATGTCTGGATGGGATTTCTGTTCCTCTTTCTGTGCCTTGGGCTGCTACTGGACTTCGGCCGCGCCCTGGCGCGGCGTCTAAACCTTGGCTGGCCACTGAGCCAGCGTTCGGCGCTGCGGGCGGTAAGTCTGCTCGCGCTGGCCATGCTGGGCTACGGGTTTGTCGAAGCAAGACAGCTGCGCGTGGTGGAAGTCCGCATCACAACGCCCAAGCTCGCCGCAGGCCAGGTCACGATCGCTCAGATATCCGACCTGCACCTCGGCCTGATGATGGGCGGCGAGTTTCTCGACCAGGTGATCGCCAGGCTGCGAGAGATCAAGCCCGACATACTGGTCGCGACCGGTGACATCGTTGATGGTCACGGCGACGACCTCAATGCCCTCGCCCGGCGGTTTCATGCCTACACGCCGCCGCTGGGCGCCTACGCGGTCATTGGCAATCACGAGCGCCATGCGGGGCTGGACAGCTCGCTGCGCTTCCTGCATGACGCCGGCTTCGCCGTGTTGCGCAGCCAGTCGGCCCGCGTGGGAGGCATCATGCTGCTGGGACTTGATGACACCCTCGGCGAGTCTTCCCAGTCGGCCACCGTGCCACTCGCGGGTACGGCGCCTGCCTTGGCCACTACCAGCGATTTCGTCGTTCTGCTGAAACACCAGCCCGTGGTTGACCCCGCCCCGCGGTTCGATCTGCAACTATCCGGGCACACCCACGGCGGCCAGATCTTCCCTTTTGGCGGCCTCACCTGGTTGCGCTACCGGGTGCACGACGGCCTGACCGAACTGGCAGACGGAAGCCGCCTGTATGTCAACCGCGGCGCCGGCACCTGGGGTCCCCCGGTACGCCTGTTCTCGGCTCCGGAGATCACTCTGATCTCGATCCGCAGCAGTCACCGCTAGCCGCGCAGGCCCCGATACTCCATTGCCGCCAGCGCCACGACCGCGACGGCCTGCCCGAGCACAAAGGCGGCGCCCAAAGCCGTCGGCGTGAACCACACCGCCACGGTCAACAGGCTGGCCACCACCCAGGCCAGGTTGCCCAGGATCACGAGCCACACCAGCCATCCAGGTGGTTTGGTCTGTGCGCCAACCCGGCTGGTAAAGCCCATCAGCGCGGCACACGGTAGCAGGGCCACGCCAGCCCACCAAAGAAAGTCCTCAGGTAGCCCCAGCATTCTGGCCAGCTCGGCGGCAGCGGCGATCAGAAGCAATCCCATTGCCACACAGGTGATGGCGTCGAGCAGCAGGACCTTGCGCAGCACGGAGGGCGATGATTGCAGCGTCAGCGATTGAGTCGTGGATGACATGGTTAACTCCGGTAGTGGATTGAAGGGATTGCAGTGTCCGACGCCGCCCGCCTCAAGTCGATTACGTGCGACGTAAAGCAACGTGCCGCACCAGAGGCAGTCGCGACATCGACGTCCCCAACGGCAGTCGATGGAATCTCGAATACCGGGAATAATTCGACGCGGGTGGCGCGTACCACAGACGGTCCACCATGAAGCGCGTGGCATGCCCGCTTTCACCAATTGGATCCAGGAGACAGCAAGTGCAGAAGCTGATTGACATTCGGGCTCCCGATCGGGAAGCCAAGCCAGGAACCTGCCGCGAGGGCAGTGCGGTGGGTTCGCTCATCCGCGAATGGCGATTGATGAAACGCTTGAGCCAAATGGACCTGGCCCTGGAGACCGGCATCTCGACGCGCCACCTGAGCTTCGTTGAAACCGGACGATCCAGGCCCGGCGCGGACATCCTGATGGCCATCGCCAACCACCTCGACGTCCCCTTGCGTACGCGCAATGCCTGGCTGCTGGCCGCCGGCTACGCGCCGCGCTACAGCGAGCAAGGGCTGGACTCCCAGCGCATGGCTCTGGTCAAGGCGGCGGTGCAGCGGCTGCTCGACACGCACGACCCCTACCCCGGGGTGGCACTGGATCGGCAATGGAACATCGTGCTGCACAACAGGGCCGCCAGCGCGCTGCTGGCGCTGCTGCCGGACGTATTGAAGACCCCGCCCGTCAACATCTTCAGGGCCAGTCTGCACCCCGACGGCTTTGCCGCCTACACCCGCAATTTCCCGGAGTGGGGTGGGTATCTGTTGCAGGTGCTGGGGCGGCTGCGGTTGAGTGCAAAAGACCCCGCCATCGACGCGCTGGCCGCCGAAGTGAACGGCTATGCCAGCGTCCAGTCTCTCAAGAAGACGGCCCCAGCGTCCATGTCGAGCGAGCCCTCGGTGCTGGTGCCATGCATGCTGGACATCCATGGGCATGCGCTGTCCCTGTTCACCACCCTGACGACCTTCGGCAGCCCGCGCGACATCACACTGCATGAGCTGTGCGTCGAACTCTTCTACCCCGCAGACGAGTACACCGAGCGTTTCCTGAAGGCCAGGACCTAGACAAGGGTCGCCACCAGCCAGCAAGGCAGCGCGTCCTGCGGCGCCAATCGCGCTTCGGAGAGCTTGTGCGGCCATCGCACAATGCCGGAGTGACACCAGTGGTGAAGGCAGCCGTCCGTCGGTGCGGCGCGTCTGATGCGACAATCCGTTACGGAGAACCAAATGAGCACCCAACTGACGACCCCCTTCAAGACACAGCTGCAGGCGCAGCGTGCCAGCCTGCTGGCTCAGATTGCGAGCCTGCGTGGTGGCAATGTTGGTCGCGCCGAAGCTTCGGCCGATCACTTTGGCCGCCAGACCGAGGATTCCAGAGCCCAGGCGTCGACCGAGCGCGAGCTTGAGTACGCGCTGGACGCGCGCGAAAGCGCCGAGCTTGACGCCATCGACGCCGCGCTCAAGCGCATTGAGAGCGGCGTATACGGTGTCTGCACCGACTGCGGCATCGATATTCCAGCGGCGCGTCTTCATGCCGCGCCGGAAACCCCGCGCTGCATAGACTGCCAGGACAAGTTCGAGCATACGCACCGCGCCTGAGGCGCGACTCACCCCCCATTCAACCTAAGCACAGGAGAGAGATATGTCCACCTTCCACGCCATCGTCTGGCTCGACCGTTCCGAAGCCCATGTCATCATGTTCGACCGTGAGCATATTGAAGCGCAGAAGATCAAGTCGCGCAGCACACACAAGGCCAGCGGCGGCCAACCCGGCCGCGGCGACTTCGCCAACGTGCCACACAGCGCCAAGGCCGGCGATGAGGCCTACTACCACTCGGTGGCCGAGGCGCTGCAGGGCGTGCACGAGATCCTGGTAACGGGTCCGGCGCAGGCCAAGGACGAGTTCCGTGCGCATTGCCAGCGCCATGACAAGGACATCGAAAAGGCCATCGTCGGCGTGGTCTCCAGCGACCATCCCAGCGATGGGCAGCTCGTGGCCATGGCCAAGCAGTACTTCCTCAAGCACGACAAGATGCACGGCCAAGCCTGAGGCGCTCCCGCTGGGGAGATCATGGCGACGCGCGAAGCGTCAGAAGCTGGCCTTCGTCTTGACCAGGAACTGGACCGACTTGATCCCTGGATCGCGATGCAGCGGCACGGCCAGGTCCAGGTGGAGCACGTTGCCGAATGCCGCCCGCACGTTGAAAATGCGCAGTCCGACCCCGACATCGCTCAGCCACCTCGGGTTCGCCGCGTTGCCATCCGCAGCGCCCCAGGCACGGCCAAGGTCGTAGAACGCGGCGCCACCGATTCGGAACAGGTGAAACAGGTACACATCCGAGTAGCCGCGAAACTCCCCGGTGAACACCGCGCGCCGCTCTCCCGTCTGGTAGCGCAGCGGATAGCCCCGCAAGCCCGTATCGCCACCCAGCGTCGGCCGTTCGGACAGATCGGGCGTCTTCACCACGTCCACCGCGGCCGACCCGTACAACAGGTAGCGCGCGGTCAGCGGCAAGTAGTAGCGCGCGGACGCGCTCAGCGAGTGCTGCAGCAGCCGACCCGCGCCGTACTGGCCGGATAGCGATGCAGAGGTGAGCAATTCGTGCTGCGGCCGGGGCTCGAACCCTTTGCTGACAGACCCGGAGATGACCCAGGCGTTGCGGCTGGACCCCATGCCGGTGGTGGCTCGACCGAGTTGCAGCACCGAAGCAAGACCCATGGCAAAGAACTCCGGCCGACCAATCTGATTGCGATTGCTCAGCCTGTGAAACTCATCCTCGATCACCTCGAAGCGAACAAAGGGCGCCACCATCTTCTGGTCCGGCGGCAATTGCCTGGGCGCAAGCACGCCGGGTTCGATTTTGTAGATGTCATCGCGGGCCTGCACTCCAACCGTGTAGCGCTGGGTCCAACCACTGACCAGACCGCCCGACCAGCCGCCGAACACTTCGCCCAGACCCTGTCGATGGCGGTACTGACTGGTGACGATACCGGCGCCATAGACCGAATCGACCCGGTCCTCGGTCGAGGCCATGGCGCCGGCGGCCCACCTCGTATCGAGCGCATAAAACGGCCGCCAGAGTGACGCCGCGCGCCGCTTGCCATCACTGTTGTCCGCCTGGCTGTAACTCAGCGTCGTCCAGCCATCAAAGGCCCGGTCGTACTGGAACTGGAATTCGTTGCCCGAGCGGTCCACGTTCCTGGAGTGTCCGAGACTCAAGGACACCCCGGTTCCAAGGAGGTTGTACTCGCGCAGCACGACACTGCTCGACGTGGCGCCACCCGATCGCCCCACGCTGATGCCGGGATCAAGCGACCACGTGTCGCGCGTCATCACCTCGATGTCGACCACGCCGTCACGGTACATGACCGGTCGAAGCCTGACATCGAAGATATACCGTCTGGCGCGCAGCAAGCGCTCAGTTTCGTCTATCACACGCACCGAGACCGGATCACCGCGTTTGAACAGCAGCGAACCCCGAATCACACTGGAACGGGTCTGAATGTGCAGCCGGTTGGCCAGTCTGAACAGGGCGTTGTTCTCAGCCGGGTCATTCAAGTCGAAGACATCTTCGTTGACGATGCGTATCTCACCCACCACGGCGTCGGCCGCCTGCAACGCAGCGAACGATGGGAGCGAGCCATCTGCCCCGAGCGTCTGGGCGACTGCAAACAAGGGCATTGACGCAAGGGTGAGGCCCCAGGCCAACGCCGCGCGGACGCAGTGCCTGCTCGCCGATATTGCTCGCTCTGCCAGTTGGGCGGGTGCCATCGAAACGTCCCCTTCGCATGGCAGGGAATCACGAGATTGATTGACCCTGTCCGGTCAAGTATCCGGCACCGAAACCCTTGTGGCAAGGTCCACGACCCACACAACCAAAAGCCCGAGTCGGCGCGGGCTCGGGCTTTGCATGGCGGCTTGGACGCTTGGTCTACCCTCGCACCGTCAGCACATCCGTGCGACGGCCGTCCACGGGGTCCACCGCGGCTTCAGCCGCGTCGGCGAGCGCGTCCGCCGAAGCACCCCAGTCACGCCAGTCCTCACCAAACAGCTCTGCCGGGTGCGGGGTACGGTCCGAGCCGTTGCCGCAGCGCATGTCCTTGGCCGCGCAGTACAGATCACACCCCCAGCACACCCGCTCGGGGTGCGCCGGGTTGTTCGGGAATTTCCTGCTCACGCGGGCTGCGGGTCAATGACGCCGGATCACTTGCGCGCCGGTGGCACATCGGTGCAACTGCCGTGCGCCACTTCCGCCGCCATGCCGATGCTCTCGCCCAGCGTGGGGTGCGGGTGGATGGTCTTGCCGATGTCCACCGCGTCGGCCCCCATCTCGATGGCCAGGGCGATCTCGCCAATCATGTCACCCGCGTGAGTGCCAACCATGCCGCCGCCCAGGATCTTGCCGTGGCCGTGAGCTTCGGGGCTGTCATCAAACAGCAGCTTGGTGACGCCTTCGTCGCGGCCATTGGCAATGGCGCGGCCGGACGCGGTCCAGGGGAACAGGCCCTTCTTGACCTTGATGCCCTGAGCCTTGGCCTGGTCTTCGGTGAGGCCGACCCAGGCCACTTCGGGGTCGGTGTAGGCCACGCTGGGGATGACGCGGGCGTTGAACGCGGCACGGGCCAGCTCCTGGTTGCCTTGCAGTTCACCGGCGATGACTTCTGCCGCCACATGTGCCTCGTGCACCGCCTTGTGCGCCAGCATGGGCTGGCCGACGATGTCGCCGATGGCGAAGATGTGCGGGACGTTGGTGCGCATCTGGATGTCGACGTTGATGAAGCCGCGGTCCGTGACGGCCACGCCAGCCTTGTCGGCAGCGATCTTCTTACCGTTGGGCGTGCGGCCCACGGCCTGCAGCACCAGGTCGTAGACCTGTGGCGCTGGAGCGCTACCGCCCTCCTCTGCCGATGCGAAGGTGACTTCGATGCCCTCGGGCAAGGCACGTGCGGACACGGTCTTGGTCTTGAGCATGATGTTGTCGAAGCGCTTGGCGTTCATCTTCTGCCAGATTCTCACCAGGTCGCGGTCGGCGCCTTGCATCAGGCCGTCGAGCATTTCCACCACGTCCAGGCGCGCGCCTAGCGTGCTGTAGACCGTGCCCATTTCCAGGCCGATGATGCCGCCGCCCAGGATCAGCATGCGCTTGGGCACTTCTTTCAGCGCCAACGCGCCGGTGCTGTCCACCACGCGCGGGTCGTCGGGCATGAAGGGCAGGCGCACGGCCTGGCTGCCGGCGGCGATGATGGCCTTCTTGAAGGCGACAATCTTCTTGGTGCCGATCTTCTCCTGCCCCGTGCCAGTGGTTTCTTCCACCTCGACATGGTTGGCCCCGACAAAGGCACCGTAGCCACGCACCATCGTGACCTTGCGCATCTTCGCCATCGCGGCCAGGCCGCCGGTCAGCTTGCCAATCACCTTCTCCTTGTGGCCGCGCAGCTTGTCGACGTTGACGACCGGTGCGCCAAAGTCCACACCCAGATCACCCAGGTGGCTCACCTCGTCCATGACGGCGGCCACATGCAGCAGCGCCTTGCTGGGGATGCAGCCGACATTCAGACACACGCCGCCCAGCGTGGCATAGCGCTCGACGATGACGACCTTCAGGCCCAGGTCGGCGGCGCGGAAGGCGGCCGAGTAGCCGCCAGGGCCACCACCCAGCACCAGCACGTCACACTCCAGATCGACCGTACCAGCAAAGCTGGCGGCTGAAGAGGCCGCATTGGCGCCATTGCTTGCTACTGAATTAGCAGCAACTGAAACAGCCGAAGTGGGGGCTGCAGCCTGGTTTGACACTGGTGCCGGAGCCATGGCGGCGCTACCGGCAGCGTCGGCCGCTTCCAGCAGCAGCACCAGCGAGCCCTCGGCCACCTTGTCGCCGAGTTTGACCTTGAGCTCCTTGACCACGCCGGCGTGGCTGCTGGGGATCTCCATGGAGGCTTTGTCGCTTTCCACCGTGATCAGGCTTTGTTCGGCCTTGATGGCGTCACCGGGCTTGACCATCAGCTCGATGACCGTGACCTCGGCGAAATCACCGATGTCGGGAACCTTGATTTCCAGGATGGCCATAGGGGTCTCTCTTTATGAATTCTTCAATTTGACGGTGAACAGTTCGAGCGGGCCGCCTGAGTTCTTGTCGAACTCGCAGCCCGCGTGGATGCCGATGGTGGCAACCTCGCGGGCCGTCTTGGCCTTGTCCCATGATGCATACATGGCTCCCAGCGCGAAGCTGCGCCCCGAACCAATACCCCAGAACTGGTTGAACTCGAACACCTCGCGGTAGCTGTACAGGCCATAGATACCGCTGCCATTGGCAATCAGTACGCTGAACTGACTCGACTCGTAGGGATCGTTGTCGTCCTCCTTGGTCTGCAGGAAGAACGACTCCTTGAGCATGGGATGCAGCTTGGTGAAGGTGTCGAACACCTCGTCCTTGCTGGAGAGCTTGAGCTGGTCCTTGGGCAGGGCCGTCATGGCCTTGCGCAGCACCGGAAAGTGCGCCACGGTACCGGCGATGCCCACATAGCTGGGACCGCCCACGGCGTCAACCTTGAACAGCTTGCTGTTGGGCTCATAGCGGTGACCCAGGCGTGTGTCGCCAAAGGTCACCAGCGTATCGGCGGCAATCGCCACTTGCCCGCCCTTCTTCACTACAACGACGGTGGTCATGTTGCGTGGCTCCCCGGCTCAGAGCAGGACTCGGCGGAAGTCACCGAGGATCTGTCCCAGGTACACGTTGAAGCGCGCCGCCGCCGCTCCGTCGATGACCCGGTGGTCCCAGGTCAGGGACAGCGGCAGCATCAGGCGCGGCTGGAAGGCCTTGCCGTCCCACACCGGCTCGGTGGTGGAGCGGCAGACACCCAGAATGGCCACCTCGGGCGCATTGATGATGGGCGTGAAATAGCGCCCGCCAATGCCGCCCAGGCTGGAGATGGTGAAGGTGGCGCCACTCATCTCGGCCGGGCTGAGCTTGCCGTCACGCGCCTTCTTGGCCAGTTCGCTCATTTCACTGCTGATCTGGAAGATGCCCTTGGTGTCGGCATCCTTGATCACCGGCACCATCAGGCCATTGGGCGTGTCGGCGGCAAAGCCGATGTGCCAATAGTTCTTGTAGACCAGCGCGTCACCATCCAGTGAGCTGTTGAATTCGGGATACTTCTTGAGCGCGGCCACGCAAGCCTTGATCAGGAAGGCCAGCATGGTGACTTTGACGCCCGATTTTTCGTTCTCCTTGTTGGTGGAGACGCGGAAGGCTTCCAGGTCGGTGATGTCGGCGTCATCATGGTTGGTGACGGCCGGGATCATGATGGCATTGCGCAGCAGGTTGGCGCCGCTGATCTTCTTGATGCGGCTCATCTCCTTGCGCTCTACGGGTCCGAACTTGGCGAAGTCGACCTTGGGCCAAGGGATCAAGCCCAACGCCGCGCCATCACCCGCGCCACCCGTTGTGGCCTTGGGCGCGCTGGCGGCGATGGCCTTGGTCTGCAGCACACCGCTCATCACCGATTTGGTGAAGGCCTGCACATCGTCCTGGGTGATGCGACCCTTGGGGCCGGAGCCCTTGACCTCATCGAGCGGAACACCCAACTCGCGCGCAAACCTGCGCACCGACGGGCTGGCGTGCGGCAGGCCGGCTGGCACCGCCACCGGGTTGTGCGCAGGCAACGCGGGCGACGCCGTCGCGGTCGCCGTCACCGGCGCCGGCGCGGCTACCGCGCTGACACTCACCGGCGACGCGACGGCAGCAGCAGCCGCCGCGGCCGGTGCCGACACCGCCATGGCACCGCCTTCGAGCAGTGCCAGCAGGTCCCCCACATTGACCTTGTCGCCCAGCTTGACTTTCAGTTCCTTGATCACGCCGGCCGCACTGGAGGGGATCTCCATCGAGGCCTTGTCGGACTCGACGGTGATCAACGACTGCTCCAGCTTGACGCTGTCGCCGGGCTTGACCATCACCTCGATCACCGTGACATCCTTGAAATCGCCAATGTCCGGCACCCGCACCTCCACCGCCGCGCCGCCGCCTCCGGCGCCTGGAGTCGCTGCCGCAGCGGGCGCTGCCGCGCTGGCGACCGGCAAGGCTGCGGTTGCTGGCGCCACCGGCGTGGCCGCGGGCGCGCTGGGCGCCGCGGCGGCACCAGCCACTTCCAGCATCAGCACCACCGACCCCTCGGCCACCTTGTCCCCGAGCTTGACCCGCAGCTCCTTGACCACGCCGGCGTGGCTGGACGGTATTTCCATCGAGGCCTTGTCGGACTCGACCGTCAGCAAGGACTGATCCACCGCCACCGTGTCGCCGGGCTTGACCATCAGCTCGATCACCGTGACTTCCGTGAAGTCGCCGATGTCGGGGACCTTGATTTCAATTGCTGCCATATTCTTCTTCCTATTCAGCGTTACGCGTACAAGGGGTTGATGGTTTCAGTCTTGATCCCGTACTTGGCAATGGCTTCGCTGACGCGTGCCACCGGTACGCTGCCCTCCTCGCTGAGCGCCTTGAGCGCGGCGACGACGATGTAATGGCGGTTGACTTCGAAGTGCTCGCGCAGCTTGCTGCGGAAGTCGCTGCGGCCAAAGCCGTCGGTGCCCAGCACCTTGTAGGTCCGCCCCTTGGGCACATAGGGCCGGATCTGCTCGCCAAACACCTTCATGTAGTCGGTGGCGGTGATCACCGGGCCAACATGCTTGTCCAGTTGCTGCGTCACAAAGGGCACGCGCGCCTCGCCCTGCGGATGCAGCAGGTTGTGGCGTTCGCAGTCCTGTCCGTCGCGCGCCAGCTCGTTGAAGCTCGGGCAGCTCCAGACGTTGGAGCCCACGCCCCAATCCAGCGCCAGCAACTCCTGCGCGGCCAGGGACTCACGCAGGATGGAGCCGCTACCGAGCAACTGCACGCGCGGCGTCAGCTTGGGGCCCTCCTTGCACAGGTACATACCCCTGATGATCTGCTCCTGCGTGCCCGCGGCCAGGCCCGGCATGGCGTAGTTCTCATTGAGCAGGGTGATGTAATAGAACACGTCCTCCTGCTTTTCCACCATGCGCTTGAGCCCGTGGTGCAGGATCACACCCACTTCGTGGGCAAAGGTCGGGTCGTAGCTGACGCAGTTGGGGATGGTGTTGGCCAGTATCTGGCTGTGGCCGTCCTCGTGCTGCAGGCCCTCGCCGTTGAGCGTGGTGCGCCCGGAGGTGCCGCCCAGCAGGAAGCCGCGCGCCAGCATGTCACCGGCCGCCCAGGCCAGATCGCCGATGCGCTGGAAGCCGAACATGGAGTAGTACACATAGAACGGCACCATGATGCGGTTGCTCGTTGAATAGCTGGTGGCGGCGGCAATCCAGCTGGCCATGCCGCCGGCCTCGTTGATGCCT
>Ga0207979_100309_pt1 | contig 14368 bp, 10 predicted proteins | sample LakWasM124_LOW14_2_FD_183936 | JGI IMG/M metagenome (GOLD analysis project Ga0207979, IMG submission 183936) | Freshwater sediment methanotrophic microbial communities from Lake Washington under simulated oxygen tension - Sediment Metagenome... | ecosystem: Environmental > Aquatic > Freshwater >...
GGTTCACTTCGGTCACCAGGTCTTGTTCTTCCGTCGCAATCACATGCTTGGCACCGGCCTTGAGCAAAGCCTCGCGCTTGCTGCTGGTGCGCGTCAAAGCAACGGGAATAGCACCCAGCAGATTGGCAATCTCTATAGCTGCCACACCCACGCTACTGGATGCCGCCGGAATCAGCACAAACTCACCGACTTTGGTATCGGCAAACTCCACCAATGCGCCATAGGCAGTCATATATTGCATCCAGATGGAGGCTGCTTCTGACCAGGAAAGTGATGGTGGATGCTTTACCGCGGCAAATGCAGGCACATTCGCCAACTCACCATAAACACCATACTGATTCTGAGAGAACGCTGGGATTGTGCTGACCGCATCACCTATCTTGAACTCAGTCACGTTACCTCCCACTGCTTTGACTATGCCTGCCGCTTCATAGCCCAGCCTCGCTGGCAGTATCGGTGCTTCCAAATACTGACCATTGCGGAACATGACTTCTGCACGATTGAGACCGATGGCTTGCACCTTGATCTGCACTTCATCCCTGCCTGGTGCGGCGACTTGTTCATCTGCTATCTGTAATACTTCTGGCCCACCGGTTTGGTAGAATCTGACGATACGTGACATTTTTATCTCCTGATGATGTAAAAAATAGTGTGGAAATCAAGCCCAGCCGCTCAATACGATCTTACCTATGGTGCTACCGGCTTCGAGATGCGCGTGCGCCCTACGCAAGTTGGCAGCGTTGATAGGAGACAGTGTTTCGTTGAGCGTAGATGCAAGTACTTCCTCATCTACTAATCGTGCGATACGATCCAAGATATGGTGCTGCTCAATCATGTCCTCCGTCTGGTACATAGATCGGGTGTACATCAACTCCCAGACGAAAGTCGCGCTTTTGTTCTTTAGCAAGTTAAGGTCTACCGGCTGTGCGGTTTCCACAATCGAGCAGATGCGGCCTTGCGGCTTGATGAGCTCGGCCATGACAACAAAATAGCCATCGGTATCGTTGCAACATAAAATATAATCAGGCTGGGGAATGCCGATTTCGCGCATTTGCGTCACCAGGTCATGCTGATGATTGATGACGTGCTGTGCGCCCAATTTCTGCACCCATGTTACGGTCTCTGGCCGCGATGCCGTGGTTACCACGGTCAATCCCGTCAACTTATTCGCGAGTTGGATTGCAATCGAACCTACGCCGCCAGCGCCGCCTATGATAAGCAGGCTCTTATTACGGTTCTGCGTTATATCAAGTGAAATGCCCAGCCGGTCGAATAGTGCCTCCCAAGCGGTTATCGCAGTCAGCGGCAAAGCTGCTGCCTGTTCGAAACTCAAGCTCTGTGGCATATGGCCGACGATACGCTCATCCACGAGCTGGTATTCGGCATTACAGCCTGAGCGCGTGATGTCGCCAGCGTAAAATACTTTGTCGCCACATTTGAATAATGTGCAGTCTGGGCCAGCTTCGACCACTTCGCCAGCGGCATCCCAACCCAGCACCTTAGGTGTCGTTTCCAGCTTGTCTTTAGGCTTACGCACTTTGGTATCGACAGGGTTGACTGCAATGGCGTGGATCTTCACCAGAAGATCGCGACCGGTTGCCACGGGTCTCGGTAATTCGACATCCATCAGCGATTCAGGATCGCTGATAGGTAAATATCTGGTTAGAGCAACGGCTTTCATGGTGTCTCCTGTTTTAGTGGCGCAGGCATCCTCGCCTGCGCTTATGTGTCAAATAAATTCTGGCAGCACAAACTCTGCCAGTTCCTGCAGCACTTCGTCAGCTGCACGTTTCCCATATTTCAAATTGAATATCAAGTGATCTACACCAATACGTTTGCTAGCACGCAGATGCATCAGCAAGGCATGCCTGCCGAGTCGGTGACCTAAATGAATAGGCGTTGGTGCTTCATTCGGGTTGTCGGTAAGATCAATAAAATAAGACTGTGTAAATGGTTTGTACTGTCCTGGTAGTTCTGCTTCAACTGAATCTCGCCAGCGCTGCACCACTTGGGCCTGTGCCTCAATATTGCGAGGGTAGCTCATCCAGCCGTCGGCGTTGCGTGCTATCCAACCCAAATCCTGCTGGCTGTGGCCAGTCACAAGCAAGGGTACATGCGAAGCGATCGGCTTGGGGATAACATCGGCAGCTTGCAGATGGCCGAAGCTGCTACTGACTTGCGGAAAGTACTCTGACCAATAAATCTTGAGCAACTCGATTTCTTCTCGAAACATCGCACCGCGTGACTCAAAATCCACATTGAAGGCTGGAAACTCCACCACTCTGTCACCAGTTGCAACACCCATTAACAATCGGCCACTGGATAACTGGTCTATACTGGCGGCGGCCTTAGCAATATGTATTGGGTGGCGTAATGGCAGAATGATGGACGCCGTTAACAATGCGATTTCTGAGGTTTGCGCGGCCATATATCCGAGATAAGTCCACGGGTCGAATACCTGTCCGACATCACCGAAATTTGGGTCACGTAGAGGCACATCGCGAAAGCCTAGGCTAGCAAAGCCAGCTTTTTCGGCAAACTGTGCCAGCGTTACCTGCTTATGCATGGTAGGTTGGTCGCGCTCGAAGGCTTCGATTGGAAACATGATGCCCAGTGTAAGTTTATTGCGTTGGAATACACGCTGCCATCCACGGTTGGTTGTCGGTGATTGATTTGGATTAGGGGTAAACATTCTGCTCTACAAGAAAAAACACTGGCACACCACATAAGGGAGGAAAGTGATGTACCAGTATAGGCCCGAAATAGTCAAGGGAATAGCTTTATACTTAGGCAAAAACTGATTTAAGCCTGGCCTTTGACTGCCAGTAAATCTACGGTTTCGATCACCGGCATCTCGGCCAGCAAGTCTGCAGCATTCGCCATCAGTGCCTCAGCGATTTTCCCGGTCAAATGCGCTTGTCGGCCATGTTCATCCATAAAGGTGTCAAAAATTCCAAAGGTGGCAGGGCCGAATTTGAGTGCGTACCAGGTAGCGGTTTCTGGCTCATTTTCTACCAGCGGCAATGCGGATTTCAGAAATGCTTCCAGTGCTGCTTCCTTACCTAGCTTGGCGTGCAGACGTACATATAGTGCTAACTTCTTGCTCATAATTTATCCTAATAAAAATTCAAGACTAAATTGGTGGATGCGCGCTATTGCGCTTAATCCACCTTACTAAAAATCTAAATACTTGCTTCCAGTACTTCCCTGCTCTTGTCCAGCGTCACATCCTTGTGTTCACCGAGCTCGACCATGCCATGACTTTCCAGCTGTGACAGTATGGCAGGAATGGCATCTGCGCTAATGCCATAGGCAGATAATCGCGTTGGTACATTTAGGCTCTCAAAAAATGATCGTGTATTCTGAATGGCCGCTTCAATACGCGCATCTTCCGTACCTTCACTGATATGCCAAACGCGTTCGGCATATTGCAGTAGCTTGGCACGCTTGGCATCGCGACGCAGGCTGAGCATGCTCGGTAAAATGATAGCTAGCGTTTGTGCGTGATCCAAACCATGCAGTGCGGTGATTTCGTGGCCAATCATGTGCGTCGCCCAATCGCTTGGCACACCAGAGCCGATCAAGCCATTTAAGGCTAGCGTGGCCACCCACATGAAATTGGCTTGCAATTCGTAATCTTCTGGGTTTTGAAGAACTTTAGGTCCAACTTCAATCAGCGTCTGCAACAACCCTTCCGCAAAACGATCCTGCACACGCGCTTCCACTGGGTAGGTCAGGTATTGCTCCATGATGTGCGTATAGGCATCCACCAAGCCGTTGGCCAATTGGCGCGGCGGCAGGCTGTAGCTTTTGCTCGGGTCGAGCACGGAGAACTGTGGAAACACATGCTCACTTGTAAAATAGAGCTTATCGTGTAAGCCAGATGCGGTCTCGGTACGTGAAATCACGGAACCATCATTCATTTCAGAGCCTGTTGCAGGTAATGTCAGCACGGTGCCAAAAGGCATGGCTTTTTTAACATTTGTACCGTGCTGTAGCAAAATCTCCCACGGATCGCCCTCAGCATATACCGATGCTGCGACAAACTTGGTACCGTCAATCACCGAGCCACCGCCGACTGCTAGCAAATAATCAAGATTGTTGGCTTTGATTTGGGCAACAGCTTTAATGAGTGTTTCATAAGTTGGATTAGGCTCGATGCCGCTGAATTCCTCGACGTGACGCTCACTCAGTGCGGCTTTAACTTCATCCAGAGTGCCATTCGTTTTTGCGCTAGTGCCGCCGTACAGAATTAATACGCGGGCTTTAATAGGTATCAGCTTATCAATTTCCGCGACTTTGCCTTTGCCAAAAGCAATTCGTGTGGGATTATAAAATTCAAAATTCAGCATAAAAACTCCTTAAACATTAAAATTATTAGACCAGTCGGCTAGTATTGTGCCAAATAAAAAGAATTGGCTTAGTTAAGTGCAAGTCTTATTTTCGTAGCATTCATGGCGCACTCTAAAGCAGCGCGTGTGCGATTGACTTTGGTCAAAAGCGTAGCGCCAATCCACATATAATAAATTTCTGCGGTGACATTACTTACATCTAGATTGGCAGGAAATTCGCCCTTGCGGATGCCTTCTTCCAAGCAGTTGGTAAGACACGCGATGACACGATCAGTACCGTTTTTTAATGTAATACGCATAGCTTCGGAGAGATCCGTCACTTCTGCGCTCAATTTAACAATTAAGCATTTATCTGTTGTGGCATCGCTCGATTGGCTATCCAGCCATGATTGAAAAAACTTGAGCAGTCGGCTGGAATTTGAACTGCCGTCATCTTTGAGTAAGTGTTCTAACATCTGCAAATAATCGTCAAAGTAATTTTCCAGCAATGCGTCGCCAAACTGCTCTTTGGATTTGAAATAGTGATAGAACGACCCCTTAGGCACCCCTGCAGCAGAGAGTATTTCGTTGAGGCCGACAGCAGCAAAGCCCTTGCCTAGGATGATATCCTTGGCTGTGTCTAAAATTTGCTGACGTGTATCACTAGATTTTGTGGTTGGAAGTTTGTTACCCATAAGCGCATTATTGCATAGATTAGACCAGTCGTCTAACTGAAATATAAAAATCCGTTTTACTATGCTAAGAATCTAATATGAATTTGTTTGATGACGACGAATGATAAATTTTTAATAACTGAAAATTCAAAATCTGCTATGTTTCTCATGAGTATGAGATTCTTTGGTTATATAAAATTCTGTAAATTTTTATGAAGATAAGCTTTAAGCCAATTGTAGAAATATTAAAACTTTAAGTGAATGAAAGCTTTGTCCTCCATTGCTGCTGACCAGCTTTGTTTTTGGTATGACTGCAATGGGCCGATTGCTGAAGTCAGAAGAACTCAACTGAACGGCCGCTTTGTCCCGCTTTGCAGACCAACAACCAATTGGCACAGTTAAGAAAGTTATTAGTGGCTCTTTTAAAATAATTCCAATTGACTCTTTTCACAGGAATACTCAGTTTAGGGCTAAATAAATATTTACATATTTTGATAAAGTGCTATTGTTGTTGGCATAAAGCTACGTTAAAGCGAGTGAAAAAACGTAGCGCCGTCTGGGAAACTGGATGTCACCAGGAGTGGCTAGGTGTGAAAGCACTGAGAGAATCTCGCATGCAATGGCCGCTTATGCGACCATTGTTCTTTCTAAGCGTTAATTATTAGCTTCATAGACTGTAAGTAAGTATTATGGAATTAATAAAAATTGGGTATTTGAATCGCCACCATTTATCAGAGCATTGTCTTCTAATCACATCTTCAAGCTTAAAGTTTAGTAATCTTAATTTAGCAATAGAGTCATACATTTTAATAGACTCTTAATTTCCGTAAATTGTAACTGGAAGCATAGACTTGGCTTTTTGATTTGGAAGCATAAAGCTGCCTTTGGGACAAGGTTATGCTTCCGCCGACAGCATTTCGTGAAAACTAGGCTACATCCACACTGTACATATCATTATTGGTTACCTAGCCAATAATGTGCTTGTAAGAGATGTTCTGTGGGTTGATGGCTAATATACATCAACCGGGACTGGTCGAAGCAGTCTTCAATGATGGTTTAATATCGAGGATTGATGTGATATGGTCGCCGACCAATTATGTCAAACGTTGAATGTCTACTTCTGGCCGATTGCTGAAATCAGAAGAGCTGAACTAAATAGCTGCTTTTCTGCATATTTTGCTGAGCACTAGGATCAATAAGAAAAATAAAGCTGATGATAGCCATTCCCTATTTACCTAAACCATACCCAGATGAAATCTTAGGGTCTTGGCTATCAAGCATTCGATTGCATAATGGAGAGGGTACATGGTCATCATTGTTAGTGGCTGCAGGGTTCCAGAGATGGCTTAAAGCCCCTTATTTTGATTTATTTCAAACTTCTCCACAAAATGAGTTGTTGTTCCAGTTATTAGGTAAGACACGTGCGTCTGTCTGGATGGAGCTTACAACGCTTCCATATTGGATTACCTTTGATGGCCTTATAAATCATCAACCAGAAAAACATTTCAATGAGGCTGATATTGAGATATCAAATGTAACTGGACGCGTAGATAATTTTTTTCGGTTAACTCAAAATGGCAACAGTACAGGAACACTGAAAATTCCACATTTTTGTCCCGTGTGTGTTTCAGAAGATTATGAGGAATATGGTGAGCCATATTGGCATAGGGCACATCAACTACCCAATGTAACTGCTTGCCATAAACACCAGTGTAAATTAATGGATAGATGTAGAGCCTGTGGATTGGTCATTGCACCGATTCAACGGAAGCTGATAAATCCTTTAAAGCTCAAATGCACCTGTGATCATTTACTATCATCAGTTGAAGCTGATTCATTCAATATGTCTGAAGTAGATATCACTATTGCCAAGCTGAGTTTTGAGGCACTTACCGTAGATAATAGAAATTGGAATAATAAAGATGTCAGAAATTTTATTCTTGAATCTATAGGTACTAAGTCTTGGGTTCCTATAATCAAACAAGCATTTGGCAAATCACATCAAGTCACAAAACATTCCCGTGTAAAATGGCGCCAAGTTAAAGCACCCGACTGTGCAGCTTTATTAGTAGCCAAAAATATTAGTTTCCAATCAGCAGTTGAAGGATTTAGAAGGCACGCAAGTGACGCGACCCAAAATCAAGAACAGATTGAACGCTCAGTTACAAGCTACCGCATTGATAAATTAACAGTGGATTTTGCTCGCAAAGAGCTTCTGAAGCAAATTTCTCTGCATCCTAATAAGCCTCCCTCACATTATAGGAATCTATATTGGTTTCTGAAAATCAATGACTACGAATGGCTGATTAAACTTCTTCCTAGTGCTGCAAAGACAAAGTTGCCGACAATAGAACAAGACAGAAACATTATATTAAAACTAATGGAGTCTGATGCCCCAAGTATTGAAACACTTTACCGAAAATCTTTGGGTCGGTGTCCTGGGATAAGGGCGAGAATTAGGGATAAATCATGGGTAGATCAACAACTCAAAATGATTCAAATCAAAAAAGCTAGGCAAGTGGATCAAAAGCGAAATGCTATCCGGCAGGAACAAAAGAATCACTTATTAGAATCACTACATCGATATGTCAAAAATGAGAAGCGTCCAAAACGTATCACTAGGCCACAATTAGCACATGCATCTGGAATGACGCATTCTCAAGTTGATTATCTATTAATAGAATTCCCAGAAATTGAAAAGGAGATTTTGAAAATAAACAATGACAAGCAGAATAGGACGTTGATATGGGCAATTAACACGTTAAAAGCAGAAGGAAAGTCGCTAGGTTTATCCGAAATCTACCGTGTAGCAAAGTTACCAGCAACAAAAGACGTTCAAAAAGATTTAGCAAGAATTCTCCAATCAGAGACTATTGTGCCGCTTTGGTAAAACTTAATCTGTAAAATTAAGAGTCATAATTATTTAGTGATCTAGGCCTTTAAGTATTTGATTTACATAAAACTCATTATCACTGGACCAGTTCCGAATGCCGGTAATACGTTTGAGTTTCCAAATTTTTACACAATTAGATTGGGATTTGAGGTCATGAATTGCTTGGTCAATTCTATGCCTTTGGTATGACTCAATTGACTCGGTATGTTGTTGAATAAATTTTTCTAAAAGTGGCATTTTTTTAAGATTTGCCCTAATCATCGATTCACCTAATTTTCTAAACATTAATGATTTACTGATGCGAGGCCTATGTGTAGTTTGCATAATTGAGGAAACATAATCGGTTAATGTTCTAAGTAAATTCTGATCTCTAGTAGTCCAATCAATTCTCAGTTTTTTTGGAAATAATTGTTTAGATGGTTTCCAACTGTTTTCCCGCAGCCACATACAGTCATGTTTATAAAGCCACGCATAAGTAGATGGGTTTTCTGATCGCGCCATAGTCATTCCATCCTCCAAGTGTTGGGATTTTATTAGCAACCATTGCTTTCGTCTTGTCTTTAACTCCTTGTTAAATATCTGAAGTTTTTGAGCTTTAAGGGTATCAGTTAATTGTGCACGTATACGGTAAACCGTACTAATTGAAATTCCTTGACGCAATACAATAGCAGATGGGGTCAATCCGGAAAGAAAATCATCTTTAATAGCATTGATTTTAATAATGGATAGAGATTTACGTCTTTCTGAAATTGGTAATCCTAGTGCCCTCCGGCGGCAGACAATAGTTGTAACTGACAAGTTGAGAATATTGGCGGCTGTTCTGCAAGAAATTGAGCTATCGTGAATTATGATTTTTGCTTGCTCATTAATATCCAATTTTAAGTCTGAGTTATTAATTGCTTTAGAGGGATTGATGTTGTGCTCAGCATCTATATGTAAATGCCTCAATGCCTCTTTAAATGTTTTTACTGATTTGAATAGAAAGCCAATTAGCAATAAATGGCAAATTGGATGTGAAGCTCTTTCAGGGCGTTGAATTAAAGTACGTAGCCAATTAAGCGAAGACTCAGAACTAGCCAATAATCTATCTCTGTGAATGAAATCCTCAAAATAATCATAGTTGTTACAAATTGATTGACTGAGGTTTTTATAGTCAATATATGATCCTTTGGTACTTAAGCCAGCTAATCTTATAGCTTCAACATATAAATTTTTACGTATTGATGGATCAATAACAGCCAATTTTGAATTTAGGAGGCCGCTTGAAAGCTCTGCAAACAGAATCTGTTTCTCTGAAGCTGCTATTGGTTTTGAATCAAAGTTAACATATGGAGCTAAAATAATTCGCCGTTTATCTGTTACCAAATGTGGCGATATATAAGTAGTTAATTCGCACTTATGCTTAATACAACATTTCACACCTGGTAACTGATGGCTTCTTTTCCAATACGGCGTTCCTAAAGTTTGAGTGTCTTCCATAGTACAAATTGGGCAGTAGCGTAAAGGATGGCTTGCTCCAAATCTATTGGCAACTCTACCTATTAACACTTTTAACGCCTTGCCATCATTACTAATTAAAATATTGTGAACTTGTTCGTGCCTCTCTTGAGTAAGAAATGGCCGATGGTATGGATATAATGTACCAAGATCAATCAATTGCTCTATGGAGCTATAAGGCGAATTGACCCCTAAACGGTTATGTAATGCATCTAGATGGGTAGGAAGATCGATACAGGGAACGATATTTTTTGTTCCAAATAATTGACTCAAATACTCTTTAGGGTGACCCAATGCATTCAATGCAACTAGTCTCCCTAGCCAAGAGTAGACCAGTTCATCAGATAACATCTGTGGAACGAAGCATAGAGATGTTGAAACATCTACAGCCTGTCCAGATTCTGGGTTCATAGTTACATGCTCAATGGATCTTCCATTGGTAAGTCACTTTCGCTAATTTTTTTTGCTGTTATTGCTGCACTTGGTCGTTTGGAAGATATCTTTGCTTGAGAGTATTCAATGATGTCATCGAACTCTTCAGTTACGTTATTTTTGGAAATTACATCATTTGCACCAAGTAATTTTCTTAGGGCTAGATATTTTGGGCTAAAGATGAGGTCGTCAAATGCGCGAAGTTTTTCAGGTTTACCACTAATCAATGCCATTATTGCAGGCTGTAAAAATGCCATATCAGTGGCTGCAGTCCGTTCAAATGATGCAACATCAATGATTTCTCTGCCGCCTATCTCATTACGTTGAGAAAGCATATAGGCTAATGATGCAAATGCTGTGTTTCCTGCAGATGCATTGTGCCAAGCATTACGAATTTCTTTGGTTAAAGGACCTTTGTTTTTAACGAAACAATATTCCCAGTGAGTTTCACAGAAATCTTCCCATTGTGGGTCATTTCTAGGCATTGGTTTTAAGACAGTTTCACCATAGGACGCTAACTTTCTAGCGTTTCGTACACTTCCCTCTATTACAGATTGAACTGCAGGAGTTGCTAAAACCAACAAGCTGATACCAAGTCTTTCTATAATTTCGCTAAACAGGTTTAGAACAAACTCAGCATTTCCACCTTTCGCACTTTTAAGATTTTGTAACTCGTCAACGATTAAAAAGCCTAGAGAAACTGCTGTAGCAACTTGGTTCATTAATTGAACCATTAGACCGATTTGTTTTACTCCGCGTGCTTGGCGAGCGTAACTAGTATTCAATAATCGATCAACTTCATCGAAGAATTGAATACATAAGCTCTTAAGCGTAGCATCATGTGGTACTCGAAGGAATAAATAGACGATTTGCGTGCACTGTAATACTTGCCCATGATAATCGCTATGCTTAATTACCTGTGGATACTGAAGTAGAAAGGCTTGAGCAAAGGTTGTTTTACCCATGCCACTAACCGCCATCATGAAATGTCCTTTGGCAGATGACTTCCAATTCGCAGGAAAGGGCAGGCCGTCTGAGCCATCTGTTGCAAGCGCATGGCGTCGTTGCCTATCTTGTACACTTAAAGGATTTCGCGCAACATAGGTTTCACGCATTATTGTTGCTAATGTGATTGCAGCTTTCTGATATTCAGGAAATGGTATAACAATATCGTTTAAAGTTGATAGTTCCATCATTCTCACGATTTCTCCCGATCTTCTTGTCTTAGCAGTCGGTTTAGGAGGATAATTTGACAATCCTGTTAGATAATCACTTTTTGTCTTTTCAAGTGAAGGTAACGCTTCAATAAAGGGATTTCCTTTGAATCGTGTAACGCCCGTATCAATATATTTTGCTGGTATGATTTCTATCGGATTCATTTTTTGCTCCTATGTTTACGGATCAACTCTAGGTTTCTTAAGCGTTCTTGTTCTTCAATATTGGCCCAGTTAGATACTCCAGAAATATCTTCAATATTTGATTTTTTAGGATCATCATTGCCAGTGAGCGTACGTTTCATTGCTGCAGTTTCTTTTTGCCGAGCAGCTAATAATTGTTCTCTATCGACTTTCGTGGCAGTTTCTTTCCGCTTAACGGTCTTTTTTGTACTTTTCGCTGCAATACGAGCAACCCTGCTTTTATGCTCAGCTTTTGCCCACAGTTTCGCGGTTTGGGAAGATAAAACTTCCTCTTCGTCAAGAGTAAGATTTGCTAACTCTTTAGCAGCTCCTTCAGTAATTCGAAATAATGCCCACTCGCGTCTAGCGGTTACTGCATAAATTTCATGTGGTTCAGTTTTGTCGAGCCTTATATCAATTGATTGTGCGCGGGTTGTTGATTTCTTTGCAATATCATATGCAACTTCATTCGCTGGTAAATACGGACGTTGCTTATACCTTAAAACACTGTTTGAAATACTCGCTTTATCAGTGCTAAGTAATAGTTTTTTATAATCATCATCAGTCAATGGAGCTTTACGTAAACCGGTAATATTTTTTAAACCCCATAAATATGCTTCTTTTGGTGTGGGGGGTACATTATTTAAACTTAGTACTCGTCTACGTTTTAAGGTTGTGTGAGGCCTATTATTATGGTCGTCGATAATTTCAATTAATAGCCTATAAGCTTCAGGTAATGAATGTACTGCAGCCGCCTCTGCCTTTCTAGCTGCACGTTTCGAATGAGGATCCATTGGTCTGTCCGCATATACTCCTTTCATTCCAGAGGCTGCCATTCTGCGCTTGATTTCACGTATGAATCTTTCTACGATAGGTTTTCCATCCGGGCATAGTGGTGGAAGTGGGGTTAGCTCAATAAGAAGATCTTGAACTACGGATTGCTCCATGGAATGACTCATAAAGTCTGAACCGCGATCAGGACATAACACTGCGGGCATTCTACCTATTGGCCAACGCTCATCGTCTATGTCTACACTCAGATTTTTGAACCGTTTTTCACGAGAGGTAAAAGCGATGAGCAATGCATGGCGCACTTCTTCATATGAAGGTGATCGTAAAGAAATATATACCGATACTACAAATCTGCTCCAGCGATCGATTATTAAGTATATAGTAGGTTTACCTACTATAGTCGGTAACTCTTCGTCCGTAACAAGATGTAAGCGACCAATAGTTGCATCAATTTCATACACTTCGCCAGGACCGCTTGCTTGAGTAGAGCCAAGATAGCCTTGTTTTCGTTCTTGAGAACGCAAATTTCTAGCTAGATCATCGTCTAATACGGCAAATTTATTTATGTAATAACTATATTGTCTTGCTGTAACAGGTTCAGATAATTTCCCAGTTAGATATGCAGCATGTATTTCTGGGTGTCGTATTTTGAAATTGGTCGCAAGATAATGCTCGTGTGCCAATGTTCGATAAGTAGGACCTTTTCGTAAACAAGTTTTCAAACAGTCAATCATGTCTGAAATATCATCTTCAAGAACTACAAAATCATTATTACCTAATTCTTCTGATAAGATTGATTGACGACCTCTACGTTTAGGTTTTCGAACTTCACCAGAACTCTCTTTCACAATATCTGGATAGCCCCTTTTTTCTTGCTGCACCCCCCTAGGTAGTGGGAGCAAAGCTAGCCTTGTTCTGCCGAAGTAGTAATATCTTAGAATCATTCTTAGTAGTGTTAAAAAATTAGCCTGCATTTCCTCTGAACGCTCTCGAATAAGATAACTAAAACGTGAGCGTGATAGATTTGTTTCCGAATCAAAATTTTCAATTAGTGGTTCGATTAAAAGCCATGCGGCGTTTAACTCCAGTGCCCTCTCAGATTCTGGAATTGGTGATACAGATAATGCTGACGGCAATCCTATCCTTCCCCAAGTGGCATTGTTACTGGATGCCATTTTTTTCAACACCTTTAATAACATCCTTGATGGTCGACGTGCGTAGCGAGCTTGCTCTGGCTCGCTTACCCACATCACATAAACACACTCTTCAAACACATGTGTTAATCGAAGATATCGGATATCGTTATCACTGATTCGAAGAGCAAGCCCTGGGGAGAGTGCTGGATTTTCTAATGGCTGGAATTCAATCATGATTAGATGCTCTATTAAGGAAGATAGGTTTGTCTAAAGCTAGCGGATGTTGAAGGGAAATATCAATGAAATTTGACCAGGTGCAATATCTAAAAATATCCAGTGTAGTATCCGTAGATAAACGCATGGTTTTGCTTGTTTGTTGAATAAACTCTGCTAACAGAATATTTTTTCTATATGACAAATGAAAATTTTTAATAAAGAGAGCTTCATTTTCAGGACTAGATACATAACGATGTCTATACCAAGTTCTCATGAATCGCAGGTTAGCTAACATTGTTTTATTAAATTTAGAGGTGTCAACTAAAGTCCATGGAATTTCATGTTCAAGACACCAAACGTATTCAATAAGCAATCTAGTGCGTATGTCAGGATTAGAAGCATCTACCGGCGTCTTGATACTTGCGGCACGTACGCTTAACTCACCTTGGTTATTCCTTGATGTAACTAGGAAGTCGATAGTAAATGGTTCTGGGTTTGAGTTCCGGAAGTTATGTCGTATCCCATATTCAGCACATAACTCTAAAGTTCTGTCGATATCTAGAATTGGCCACTGCTCTTGAATATCCACAGTTGATGGCTTTCGTTCCAACAGGTAGAAATATGTAGTTTCAATTTCTGATAGAAGGTTGTAAGGTCTTGGTACGATGATCCCTGAAACTGATGACGATGTTCCTTCAGAAGGTACATCTCTAATTTTTAACCAAGGTTTATAGGTTATACCTTTTCCTACGCCTTTTCCACGTTGAATTCGCGTTCTTAGGTATGGTGGATATAATCCTGGGTCAGTTTTCCAGTGCATTAGTGCACTTTACTACCATTTGTTTGAAATATCCATAATATTAGTCATTTAAAGTAAGAATTGGAGCGTGATGAGTCACAACTCTAAAACCGTTATGCAAAACTCTGAAGGTCGTTTATATGACCTGATTGCACAGAGGTTATTGCCTGATGCCAATAAAGCAGAAATAGATCAGCGAAT
>Ga0207979_100321_pt1 | contig 13804 bp, 8 predicted proteins | sample LakWasM124_LOW14_2_FD_183936 | JGI IMG/M metagenome (GOLD analysis project Ga0207979, IMG submission 183936) | Freshwater sediment methanotrophic microbial communities from Lake Washington under simulated oxygen tension - Sediment Metagenome... | ecosystem: Environmental > Aquatic > Freshwater >...
TGGGTCCACACGCTAGAGCAGCAGAAGACGGCCAAACGGCTCAGCGAGCAGCGCCCGGCCGATCTGCCTGCGCTGCAGGTCTGCATCCAGGTCAACATCGATGGCGGCGCCAACAAATCAGGCGTCATCCCGCAGGACGCCCTGGCGCTGGCACAAGCGATTGCGGCACTGCCCCGACTCGAACTTCGCGGCCTGATGTGCATCCCGGAGCCCTGCGCCGACTACGCCAGCACGCTGGCGGTGCACCAGCAGGTCAAGGCGCTGCAGGACCACCTCCAGGCGCAGGGCCTGTCTCTCGACACCCTGTCGCTGGGTATGAGCGCTGACCTGGAAGCCGCCGTCCAGGCGGGCAGCACGCTGGTGCGGGTGGGCACCGCCATATTTGGCAAACGCTGAAGGCGGGACGAAGCAATCTGTCCCGCGAAGCGGGCCTCCAACATCCGACAATCAGCTGAGGACAGAGCGTCGCTTCGCGCCGGCCTGTCCCGCAAAGCCTCAGGATTTGGGACGCTTGATGGGTTGCACGTTGCCACACTCGCGCGAGACCCACTTGCCACGCGAGTCGGTTGTCATCTGCTCCGGTTTGCCGGCCACCGTGGTGTTGATCAGCATGTGGGTGGTGTAGGCCTGCGGGCTCTCGAAGGTCATTTGACCTTCCCCGCTGGACGGTGGCTTGGTGCAGGTGAAGGACATCTTGATGACGTTGCCGACCTTGGGCGAAAGGGTGTGCTTGCAGTCGCCCTGTTGCGCCGGCAATTCGTTGCGCTCGACCATCTCGGGCGTCAGACAGATCTTCATGACCATGCCCTGACTGCCGACCGACATGCCCACGCCCTGCTTGGCCATCATGGCCTCCATCATCTTGCGTTGGTCCGCGGGCATGTTGGCCAGTTGCTTTTGCGCGTCCGCCATGGCCTTGTCGGTCTGCGCATTGCTGGACTGGACTTTGTTGCTGATTTCCCACAATCCCGGCTGCAGTGTCTGCGCGCTCGCACCGACTGCGGCACCGGCCAGGGCAAGCGCGACCAAGCTATATACATGTTTCATACAGGCTCCAAAAACCGGCATTGGTGGCAAAACATCTGCAGTTTAGGAATCCATGTGCACGGGAATTTCGCCGCAGCGTGACAAAAGCTACAGGCGGCGCTGACCTAATGGCCACATGATCAGGGCAGGTGCAGTCGCGTCGAGTTCTTGACCTCTTCCATGACAGCATAGGTCCGCGTCTCCCGCACCCCAGGCAACTGCCATAGTACGGTCCCGGCAAAGTGCCGGTAGGCGGCCATGTCGGCCATCCGGGTCTTGAGCAGGTAGTCAAAGCCGCCTGCCACCATGTGGCACTCCATGATCTCCGGATGAACCTGAACCGCCGCCTTGAATGGCTCGAATACGTTCGGAGTGGTTCGGTCCAGCAGTACTTCAACGAACACCATCATGCCGGCGCCGAGCTTGACCGGGTTCAGGCGTGCCTCGTAGCCCAGGATGTAGCCGTCGCGGGTCAGCCGCTGGACCCGACCCAGCACCGCCGTCGGCGACAGGGTGACTGCCTCGGCAAGCTTGAGGTTCGAAATGCGTCCGTCGTCCTGCAACAGACTCAGAATCTTGAAATCGATCCGATCCAGATTAGAGAGAGCATCCATTGTTCTGGTGATTTATTCTGAACTATTCAAAAAAATTAGCGAGAAATTCATTAAAACATAGCGCAACATACCTGCATTCACTGGTTTACCCTAATCCGAGAGCAATTGCCATGCATGCACCCGATCTTTTGCCCAATCCCTACCGCTCCGAGGCGGACATTGTCGCCAACCGCCTGGGCAGCCTGGCCCTGTCCCTGGACTGGGCCGCCGCCGCAAAAGTCGCAACGCCCTGGGTGCAGGCGGTGCGCAAGAATCCGCCACCGTTCTGGGCCATGGAGAGCCTGCTCAAGGAATACCCGATCTCCAGCGCCGAGGGCTTGGCCCTCATGCGCCTGGCAGAAGCCCTGTTGCGCGTACCCGACGCCCAGACAGCCATTGCCCTGACCGCCGACCAGTTGGGGCGCGCCGATTTCGACAACGCCGGCGACAAGACCCTGGCGCGCCTGTCGAGCACCGCCATTGCCATGAGCAAGAAGTTCCTGCCGGAGCATGAAGGCGAAGGTGGCATCTTCGCCAAACTCGGCGCGCGCTCCGTGGTGGCAGCGACCCTGCGGGCGGTGCAACTGCTGGGACGCCAGTTCGTGCTGGGCCAGACCATCGATGCCGCCATGGACGAGGCCGCCAGCGCCAAGCGCAAGACCGACAACCTGCGCTACAGCTATGACATGCTGGGCGAAGGGGCGCGCACCGACGCCGATGCCCTGCGCTACCTGTCGAGCTACCAGAACGCCATTGCCGCCATTGCCAAGGGCGCCCGCGTTGACGGCGCGTGCGAGCGCAACGACGGCATCTCGATCAAGCTCAGCGCGCTGCACCCGCGCTACGAAGATGCGCAGCGCGCGCGCGTCATGAACGAGCTGATGCCCCGCGTATGGGGTCTGTGCGAGCGCGCCGCGCTGGCCAACATCAACCTGACGATAGACGCCGAAGAGGTCGACCGCCTGGAATTGTCGCTGGAAGTGTTCGAGGCGCTGGCCGCACAAGTCGCGCAGCACTTTCCCAATTGGAGCGGATTTGGTCTGGCCATGCAGAGCTACCAGACCCGCGCGCTGGAGCTGATCGAGCACATTGCCGGCGTGGCCCGCCGCCACGGGATCAAGCTGATGTGCCGCCTGGTCAAGGGCGCCTATTGGGACGCCGAGATCAAGCGTGCCCAGGAAATGGGACTACCGGCCTATCCGGTGTTCACCCACAAACACCACACCGACATCTCTTACCTGGCGTGCGCTAAGGCCATGCTGGACGCCAGCGATGCGATCTACCCCCAATTTGCCACCCACAATGCCGCCACCATTGCGGCCATCCTGCAAATGGGGGCTCGCAGCGCCGCGCCCTTCGAGCTGCAGCGTCTGCATGGTATGGGCGAAGGGGTGTACCGAGAGGTGCTGAAGAATCCCCTGATCGCCTGCCGCGTCTACGCCCCGGTGGGCGCTCACAAGGACTTGCTGGCCTATCTGGTACGGCGTTTGCTGGAGAACGGCGCCAATTCCTCCTTTGTGCACCAGCTCGCCGACGAATCGGTGGGCATGGACGAACTGCTGATCTCGCCGCTGCGCCTGGAGCCGCAGTGCTCGCTGCCGCTCCCACCAAAGTTGTTCGGCGAGGCGCGCCAGAACAGCGCCGGCCTGGACCTGACCGTGCGCTCCATGCGCGAGCCACTGCTGGCGGCGCTGGCCACCACACAGGTCCCGACGGTGCCGGAGCATGACGTCAAACTGACCCCCGGTGTGATGGCGGCAAGTGTGGCGTGCTACCGGACCTGGAGCAAGACCGAGGCCGCCGAACGCGCCGCCATCCTGCGTCGCGCGGCGGATGCGCTGCAGGCCCAGACCCCGCGCTTCTGCGCCTTGCTGGTCAAGGAGGCCTTCAAGACCTGGGGTGATGCCGTCTCCGAGGTACGCGAAGCGGTCGATTTCCTGCGCTACTACGCGGTCGAAGCACCACGCCTCATGGCCCCGATCGCCATGCCCGGCCCCACTGGCGAGAGCAACGAGTTGCGATTGGTCGCGCGCGGTCCCTGGGTCTGCATCAGCCCCTGGAACTTTCCCCTGGCAATCTTTCTCGGTCAAGTGGCGGCCGCGCTGGCCACCGGCAACACGGTACTGGCCAAGCCCGCTGAACAGACACCTGGCGTGGCGCTGGAAGCAGTCAAGTTGCTGATCGAAGCCGGCGTGCCGCAGGGCGCGCTGCAGTTGTTACACGGGCCGGGTGAAACGGTCGGCGCGGCACTGGTCGCCGCGCCCGGCGTGGCGGGCGTGGTATTCACCGGCTCGACCCAGGTTGCCAAGATCATCAACCGCGCACTGGCCGCCAAGGACGGGCCCATCGTGCCGCTGATCGCTGAAACCGGCGGCATCAATGCCATGGTGGTCGACTCCACCGCGCTGCCCGAGCAGGTGAGTGATGCGGTGATGCAGTCGGCGTTCAGAAGTGCCGGTCAACGCTGTTCGGCCTTGCGCCTGTTGTGCGTGCATGAGGAGATCGCCGACCACGTGATCGAGATGATCCAGGGTGCTGCCAGGGAACTGGTTGCCGGCGACCCTTCCGATCTGGCCACCGACCTCGGGCCGGTGATAGACCGCGAGGCCTTCGATGGCATCCAGGCCCACCTCGCGCGCCTGCGCGCGCAAGCCAAGCCGCTGGTGACACTGGCACCCGGCGCGCCTTCGCCAAAGGGCAGTGTCGCCAATCTGATTGCGCCGCAGGCCTTCGAAGTGGCGCGCATTGCCGACATGACGCAGGAGATCTTTGGCCCGGTGCTGCACATCGTGCGCTGGAGCGGCGACCCGATGGACGTGATCGACCAGATCAACGCGTTGGGCTATGGCCTGACGATCGGGATCCAGACCCGCATCGACAGCCGCGCGCAGGCCATGGCGCACCGCGCCCACGTGGGTAACGTCTACATCAACCGCAACCAGATCGGCGCCGTGGTGGGGGTTCAGCCCTTCGGCGGCGAAGGCCTCTCCGGCACCGGCCCCAAGGCCGGCGGACCGCACTACCTGTATCGCTTCTGCGCCGAGCAGACGGTGACCGTCAACACCACCGCGGCCGGAGGCAACGCGGCGCTACTGGCAGGGTGAGCTCACAAACCCTGCCTGAAGGCCTGGAAAAACGCCGTCGGCGGGACCTGGTTCAGGCTGCTGCAGGTGGCAGACACCTTGACCTGGGCGTCCGGGCACGGCGTGTCGCGATCCAGCGACCAGTAGTGCAGGCCCGCCAGTCGGCTCTGCCTGGCATATCGGGCGACCGAGCGGGCATCATCGACAGTGAAGACATTGTCGGTGACATCGTTGACACCAATCATCGCCGTGAGCCCGATTCGATCCAGCGGGATGTGGTGTCGGAGGTGCAGGTTTCGCACTGCCTGCGCGGCCGATGCGGACATGTCGCAACGCCCCTCGCGCACGACGCAGTTCGCCGCCGTAGCGGGACCGTAGTTCATCACCATCAGATTGATGACGAAGCGTTCCATGTCAACGGCCTTGATCGCCCGCATCACACGCTCTCCGGTCGCATTCAGGCTGGCGCCGCTGCCGTCGCTGGCGGCGAAGGTGGCCAGGGTGAAGCTGAAGCGCAGATGGGGATGCCTCTGTTGGGCGGTCTTGGCGCGCCGCACGAGGCTGGTGATCATCTCTTCGGTCTGGCTAGCCTCGATGTCGAAGTCGATACCCCGCAACTGGGCAGACTGATAGCGTGCGATGAAGCGCTCCATCCCGGCATCGGTGGCGCAGGTGAAGACGCCCCCCTCGCCGCCCGTTGAGATGATGTAGCCCACGCCGGCGCGGTCGAACGCCGGCACGTTGGCGCGGGCAACACGCCCGGCGTCCAGCGATCCCCAACGCTCTTCGCCACATTCCCCCGAAGCAAAGGCCAGCGAGACCACCACGGAGCGGTCGACCATGTCCGGCCCACCCGGGCCCACCAGCGGCAGCCGTTCTCCGCCGACCCGGCTGCTGGCAAGCGGTAGGTCCGCATCAGCGGCGATGCTCAGGTCCTTGTAGGGGCCGAACACCAGGTCCGGCTGCAACGGGACGGGCATGCCGGCGCAAGCGCTGATCGCTCCGATGATGGCGGTGACCAGCGCGCCGGTGACGACCGATCGCAGCCGTGCGCGCCCATGGTTCGCATCGAGACTCATCGACTGCTCCTTTGCCGCGCTGGTTTCCGGCCTGGCGGCGTCAAAAAAAAATGGCGGGGCACCTGGACGCCCCGCCGAATTATCAGACCGACTACCCCCTTGTAGAGTCGAAGGCCTGTCCCTCTGTCGCGATGGATTGGATGAATGACCTCCTGCTAATCAGAACTTCATGCGGGCACTGAGATAGAACTGGCGGCCGTTCGAGTAGAAGGCGCGCGGCTGTTCCTTGTTGTCGCCGTAGTACTTCAGTGTCGGGTTGTTGAGGTTCAAGCCATCCAGACTGATGGTCAGGTTCTCGCTCCACTTGTAGTTGATGGATGCGGCGACGGTTGCGGCGTCATCCATGTGCATCTTCACGCCCCGGTCATAGCTGCCATAGAAGGACGAGCGAAAGCTGTAGGCCACGCGGGCGCTGAGCCGGTCATTCTCGTAGTAGCCTTCCAGGTTGTAGGTGTTCTTGGAATTGCCCGACATCTCTCCGCCACCTGCAACCTGCCCATCGGCATAGGTGTAGTTGGCGTTCACGCCGAAGTTGCCGAACAGCGGCTGCTGGTAGCCAATCTCGAAGCCCTTGTTCTTGGCCGCGACGTTGATGGGCTTGGTGATGTTGTAGGTCTCCATCTGCTTGTGCAGATCGCTGAAGTGGGTGCTGGGTGTCACCTTGTAATCAACGAAGGAGCCGAAGTCCTGGTAGAAGACCCCGAAGGACACCACGGAGCGCGGCGCAAAGTAGTACTCGACTGCGAAGTCAAGGTTGGTCGAACGCACCGGGTTGAGCAGCGGGTTGCCGGAGTTGCCGGTGTTGAGCTGATCGTTGAGCGACGTCGTCGAGCTCAGGGCCGTGTAGTCCGGGCGCGCCATGGTCTTGGCGGCGGCCGCGCGCAGCACCACGTCAGGCGTCAGCTTGTAGCTCAGGTTGGCGCTGGGCAGCACATCCGTGTAGGTGCGCTCCGTGAACTCCTTGACGAAAGGACCGAACAGGGAAGTGCTGTCGATGGCACTTGCCGGATCCTGAGACGTTGGATTACGCAGCGTGGAGTACTTGCCCTTGGTCTGCACCACGCGCACGCCGGCGTTGGCGCGCCACTTGTCGCCACTGAGGTTGGCCATGGCATACATGGCGTTGGTCTTCTCGGACACATCAAAGTCGTTCGACCACTCGTGGCGTTGCACCGGATCGTAGTTGAAGGTGGCCGTGCTGCTTGGGTTGGCTTGGGTCGACACCGTTGCCCAGTTCGCCACGTCGTTGTAGGTCAGGCGGAACTGTCCGGAGAACGGCGCGCCGAAGGCGGAGCCGAAGTTGCTCGGGTACTTGCCACCGCTCGAGGCTGGCAGGGTGGTGCCGATGTTGCCGTTGGCCCAGTTCGGGCCACTGGAAATCCAATTGCCGTTGGTGCGCGTGTGGTCGGTGAAGCGTGCGCCGAACTTGATCGACTCCAGCGTGCCGCCGTCACTGGTCCACTCGCCATCCAGCGTGCCGTAGGTTTCGTCATCCGGCACCTTCACGCGCGCGCCGAAATTCCAGTTCCAGAACTGGTTCCTGTAATCCTTGAAATCAGCACCGGCGGCACTGGTGAATCCCACCGTGGGAGCACGGCCCAGGCCGTTCATGGAGTAGCTCAACGCCAAGGGCACGGCGCCGGCGCCGCCCACATTGCCAACCTCCGAGGCGAACTCTTCCGACTGACCGACACCGCGGGTCTTGCCGATCTGACCAGTCAGCGTCAAGCGATCATTGACCATCCACTTGCCATCCAGGTTCAGGTACTGGGACTCCTGCTGTGCCCCGGGGCGAATGCCGGAGTCGTTGATGATGGAGTTGGTCTTGCCGGTTTCCGGGAACACCGCCGCCAGCAGAGTCTTGCCGTCGGCGCTGACGGTGGCGCTGAGCGGCGCAATACCCTCTTGCAGCAGCCACTTGGGCGAGGCCATGAAGTTGGTGTTCATGTTCTTGTCGTCGACGTGCGAGTAGAAGCCGCTCAGGCCCAGCGTCACGTCCTTGGTAGGCTTGAACTGAATCTCCAGCGCGCCGCCCTGGCGGTGGCGTTCCTGCTCGAACAGCCCGGAGCCGATCAGGCTGGGCGCCAGCACGCCATTGAGGTTGGCCGTGGGCGCAGCCGTGCCGTTGATGAGGGTGGTGCTGCCAGCGGCAAACTTGCTCTTGTCGATCGCGTAGTAGCCCAGCACCTCACTGCCATCGCGTCGCAGGTGCTGCCTCTGATCGAACACCTGCAACATGACGCCCATGGTTTTCTGGTCGTTGTTCCAGGCCATCAGGCCGCTGAGCTGGGGGTCGGTCTTGCCGGCCAGGCTGGTGTAGGCGGCACCGAGCGACGCCTCGCCGGTGAATCCCTTCTTGAAGTCCATCGGCCGACGGGTCTGGATGTTGACGGCACCGGCCACGCCGCCTTCGGGCAAGTCGGCGGTCGCGCTCTTGTTCACCACGATCTTGCCGACCAATTCCGACGGCAACAGCGAGTAGCTGGCGCTGCGGCCCACGGTGGTACCGAACAGGTTCAGCACGAACCAGTCGCCGGTGGAGACGGCATGGCCGTTGATCAGCGTCTGGGTCAGACTGGGACTGGTGCCGCGAATGCTGACACGGTCGTTTTCGGAGAAGCCACCCTCGCCACCGGCGCTCGAAGCGATGTTGACACCCGGCACGCGCTGGATCGCGTCCGCCACGTTCTTGTCCGGCATCTTGCCCACATCCTCGGCGGTGACCACCTCAACCAGCGAATCGGCATTGCGCTTGGCATTCAGGGAGGACTCACGCGATGCGCGAATACCGGTCACTGTCACCGATTGAAGAGTGTTCTCGCCAGCGGCAGGCGCGCTTGCCGGGGCAGTCTGTGCCTGACTGGTTGCCGTGACGCTCGTGATGACCAACGCGACGGCAGCGGCGATGGGAGTGCGATATAGCTTCATATCTTCCTTCTAAATGTGGGCGGCAGTGCAGCGTTTAGCCCGGTTCAACACAAACCCTGAAGCGTTCTTCAACTGGAGGACTTTCAGAGGACTCTTGGAATGCAATTCGTTGGTTTGGTAGGGACCGTACCACTATTCCAAACATGAATGCCACTATGCTACCAATTATTCGAAAGCGCAAGCCGTTTGTGGCCTGTAGACGCTATCGAAAACCCTAGATCTGACAGCGACACCGCGATTCGGCGTCAAGTCTTTCTTGGTCCTGACTCAGGTCGCACTGGTATCAACGGCACGGCGCCGCGACCCACGATTGGTGCTGCAACCAGACCACCACGCTGGCCTGCGCAGCGTTGTGGTTCCGGACCGGGCTGCGCCGGGGATGTCATCAGAAATCGCAGCGGCTGCCGAGGGTCGGTTCCACCGCGGGAACCGTGTCCACCCAAGCCAGCCCGGCCGCGCGCAGGCGTACGATCTCCGCCTCGACCTGGGCTGGGCCAAGCACCTGATTGCGGGCGTGAAACACCCAGTCCACATCCTGTTCGTAGCGGCGTGGCAACTCGGACTTCGGTAGCAGACCGGTTGGCGAGAACCAGAGGTTGAAGTTGATGGACATGGGCGACACCGGGTAGTTGCGACCGCCATGCTGCGCAATCTGTCGGCCATCGAGGAACAGCGTCACCTGGCCGCGCGCCACCTGCATCATGAGCAGATGCCAGCCATCAAGCGTGACGAACTCTTCGTGCGCCTGGTTGTAGCTCTGCCACGGATCGAGCCGCACCGTCTGCCACGAGATGCCGTAGAGCCGCGGCTTCTCACTGCCCCAGCCGCCGTTGGGCAAGTACTCCCAGTCCATCTCGCTGAACTCGGGATCGAAGTCGAAACGCAATGGCGTCACCGTGTAAAAAGTCTGAACGATCGGATCGCCCTTGACACCGGCTACCGGATTGGCGGTGAAGCGAATGCGGGCGGCATAGGTGCCTTCGAGGTACTTGCGTGCATGGCACAGTTGGGCTTGTCGGGTTCCGGCGCCGGTGCCGTCGGTGCTGGCAGTCAGGCGCAGCAGACGATTGCCCGGCTTGGCCGGGTCATCGAGCAACTGCAACTGCTCCTCGCTCCATGCCGCGCCTTCAACTCCGGGGTGACCGGACGCGCCGCGTGGCGTCCAACCCTTGGCCCGCATCGCGGCCAGATCCGGGTGGCTGAAATCATCGAAGAACAGTCCCTGTGCCGCGGATGGGTTGCAGACGGCGGTGGCAACCAGAGCGGCCAACATCCAGCGCGGATAGCGTGGCATCGCAGTCCATCCGCTGTCAGTTCGAGCCGGCGACCAAGGGGGCGCCGGCGTCGGCAGGCTTGGTCGCAGCCTGCTGCAGCGGGAGCTTGACGAAGAACAGCAGGACCAGGGCCGGCAGACCGCAAGCGATTGTCCACAGAAAGAAGTGCTGATAGCCCGCGGCGACCTGGATGTCACCGCTGATGGTTTTCGAAATGATGAAGCCCAGTTGCATCACACCGGAGCCGAGGGCGTAGTGCGCGGTCTGGTACCTGCCCGGCGCCACCGCCTGCATGATGTACAGGATCATGCCGACAAAGCCAAACCCGTATCCGAACATCTCCACGGCGATGGCCGCGCTGATGTGCAGCATGTCCTGGGGCAGGGCCACGCTGAGGTAGTAGAAGGTTGCGTTCGGCACCGCCATCATGAGAATCAGCACGGGCATGGCGCGCTTGAGGCTAAGCCAGGATGTGAAGTAGCCCCCCAGAATGCTGCCAGCCAGAAAGGCACCCGTGCCTACCGTTCCATAGACACCGCCCACCTGTTCCGTGGTGAGCCCCAGCCCGCCTTTGGCACGGGCCTCGAGCAGGAACAATGGGCCAATCGTCTGCACCTGACCCTCGGCAAACCGGAACAGCACGATGAAGGCGATGGCCAGCCAGATTCCCGGCTTGCGCAGAAAGTCCAGCACCACCTCGCGCAGCGTGTTGAAGACGCTGGCCGCGGTCATGTCGGTCCGCCCGCCATGGGTACCGCCGGGCAAGGCCCAGGCGTTGTAGCTGGCGAGCGCCGCCAACAACAGGGCCAGCAGTGCAAAGATGGCCGACCAGGCGTTGAACACGCCCATGCCCTTCTCAAGGTGGCCCGCCAGCACCAGCAGGCCACCCAAGGTCAGGAACTTTGACGCGTTGAAGAAGGCTCCCTGCCATCCCACGTAGGCCGCCTGTTGCCGGCTGTCCAGCGCCGCCATGTAGAGGCCATCGCAGGCAATGTCATGCGTCGCCGAGGCGTAGGCGATCAGGAACAGCACGCCGACGCTGGCCGCGAAGTAGAAAGGCATTTGAATCGCCAGCGCCAGCAGACCCAGGCCAATGGCGCCCGTGAACTGCATGGTGACCACGATCAACTTCTTGCTGCGTGCCATCTCCAGAAAGGGACTCCAGAGCGGCTTGATGGCCCAGGCCAGGCCGAGCAGGCCGGTCCAACGGGCGATCCTGTCGTTGGGGACACCCATGTTCTTGAACATGAGGCCCGCGATGAGCATGACCACGAAGAATTGCATGCCTTGCACAAAGTACAGGCTGGGCACCCAACTGATGGGCTTGCGCCGGGTGGGGTCGCTCATTGGTTAGCCTCCGGGGAATGCTTGTCGTCGGGTGGGCTCCAGATCAACTGGAGCGCGGGCACTGGGCAACAGCCGGCCCTCCAGCCAAGACCGAAGGGCCTGCAAGGCACCATCGGCGTGACCCCAGGTGACGATGGTGGGAACTGGCAAATCAAGCGCCTGGAACGGGTTCCACAGCACCAGATGCAAGTCGGGTTGCCAGTCTTGAACGGCTTGACCGTAGCGCATGCGATGCGTGGAGGCCACGATGTTGGTGCGCCCGTCCGCGGGAATGGTGGACCAATCCAGATTGCGCAAGTCGTCGACGAAATCGATCCTGGCATCTGAAAAACCCTGGAACAACTCGGCCAGCTGCGCGCCCGACGGCCCGGCCTCGCACACTCCGTCGGTAGGCACCTGGGATTGAACCAGGACCCGCACGGGCGCATTGCGGGCCGGCGGTCGGGCGCCGCGCAGCGCGGTCAGGCCGGCGGCCCAGGCGCGCTCCATCAGCTGATGATCCTGCGCACGGCGTGCGCCGGCGTAGTCCTCGTGGCGAACCGGATAGGCCATGGCCAGTCGATCCAGCCGAGCGCTCGCCTGCTGGCACTGGGCCAGGGTCAGTTCGCCCGCGGACAGGGCATCACGCAGGGCATCGATGGAGGCACCCTGCTCGGCCAGGCTTCCCTGGGCCAGGATCATGTCGGCGCCCGCCTGGATGGCCATCACGGCCGCGCGCGCGTAGCCGTAGCGCTCGAAAATCGCCTTCATCATCAAGGCATCGGTGATCACGACGCCGTCGTAGCCCCACTCCCCGCGCAAGATGTCGTGCAGCACGCGTCGGGACAAAGTGGCGGGGTGCTGTGGGTCGATCTGTGGGTAGACGATGTGGGCCGTCATCATGGCCGGCGCTTCGCCTCGCATGGCGCGAAACGGACGAAGCTCCAGCGCATCGAGTTGTGCGCGACTCTTGTCGACACTGGGCAGCGCGAGATGGGAGTCCACATGCGTGTCGCCGTGACCGGGAAAGTGCTTGACGCAACACGCAACCCCCTGCGCAAGCGAGCCACGCATCCAGGCACCGGCAAGACGGGTGACCGCCTCGGCATCGCCCGAGAAGCTGCGCTCGGCGATCACCGGATTGGCAGGGTTGTTATTGATGTCCAGCACCGGCGCGAAGTTCCAGTTCACGCCTATGCTCGCGAGTCCGCGAGCTACCGCCGCGCCCACGTTCATCGCCATGGTCGTGTCATCGGCCGCGCCCAGGGCCATCGCCGACGGCGGCTGCGGAAGGAAGGTGGCGCGCACCACGGAACCGCCCTCCTGGTCAAGGCCGATCAAGGCCATCGGCCCCATCACCTCGCGCAGATCACGCGTCAGTCGACGAACCTCCTGTTCGGAGCCGAGATTCTTGCGAAACAGGCAGACCGCTCGAATGCGCTGACCAGACAGGAAGTCCGCCGTAGCCTGGTCGAGCACCTTTCCCGGGATGTCGACCATCACCAGTTGGCCCGGATGTAAGGGGTTCATTGTCAAGGCCTCGCTGCTCAGCTTGTGCGCGTGACCTTGGCCAGGTGCGGCGGCGCATCCGGGTTGCGGCCGCGTGCGCGCGCCAGTGCCTCGACCATCGGATAGAAGCTCTGCACCACCGAGATCGGATCGAGCTCGATCGAGGCTGTCTCGACGATGGGCAGCAGTGCACCCCGTGTGCCCTCCGGTGCGGCCAACAGGACGGTGGCGCCCCGGGCCCGCATCTCGTCGGCCAGCTCCAGCAGACCGGACTGAGCGGGTCCGCGTGGCGCGAGAATCAGCAAAGGATAGCCTTCCCCGATCAGAGCCATCGGGCCATGCTTGACCTCAGCACCGGAGAACGCCTCGGCTTGAATGCCGCAGGTCTCCTTGAATTTGAGCGCCGCTTCCATGGCGACGGCCAGTCCGGTACCACGGCCGATCACGAACAGGCGGCTGACCCCGCGCAAGGTCTCGATGGCGGGCGACCAATCCGCATGGGACGCGCGCGACAGCGCGCCGGGAAGCCCCGACAAGGCGGCCTGCAAGGCCAGGTCGCCCTGCCAGGCTGCCACCACGCGCGCGCCGGCCACCAGTTGCGCGATGAAGCTCTTGGTCGCCGCGACGCTGGTCTCGGCGCCCGCATGCAAGGGAAACACCCACTGCGCCACATGCGCCAGGGGCGACTCGGGGTCATTGACAAACGCGGCTGTCATGGCCTCGGCATCGGAGAAGCCACGCATGGGCGCCACCAGATCCGGACTCTGCCCGGATTGCGAAAAGGCCATCGCGACCAGGCCGTCACAGGCAATCTGGGATTGATAGAGCGTGATCAAGGACATCGGCAATGACGTCACCAGCCGACCCAGGCGGGCCATGATCAGGTAGGCCATGAAATGCGCGGCGTGATCGGAGCTGCCTCGCGCCACAGTGAGCACGGATGTGGGCGCACGCATGCGCAACGTGGCGCCGAAGTCGCTGTAAAG
>Ga0207979_100322_pt1 | contig 13799 bp, 8 predicted proteins | sample LakWasM124_LOW14_2_FD_183936 | JGI IMG/M metagenome (GOLD analysis project Ga0207979, IMG submission 183936) | Freshwater sediment methanotrophic microbial communities from Lake Washington under simulated oxygen tension - Sediment Metagenome... | ecosystem: Environmental > Aquatic > Freshwater >...
TGTGGGTGGAGGCCTTCTTCGAGGTGTTCACCACGGCGCTGCTGGCCTATTTCATGTTGATGATGGGCTTTGTCAGCCACGCAGCGGCCTCGCGCATCGTCTACCTGGCCACGCTGCTGTTTCTGGGCTCGGGCCTGCTGGGCATTTCGCACAATTTCTATTGGAATGCCAAACCGGTGGCAACCCTGGCGGTGGGCAGCATCTTTTCCACCCTGCAGGTGGTGCCGCTGATCCTGCTCACGCTGGAGGCCTGGCAGTTCCGCAACACGCCGCAGCGTGCGCTGGCCGGCATCAAGGCCGGCGCGGGGGACAGTGGGCAGGCTGAGCCCAGCTTTGGCCAGAGCGAGGCCTTTCTGTTCCTGCTGGGCGTGAACTTCTGGAACTTCTTTGGCGCCGGCGTGTTCGGCTTTCTCATCAATTTGCCGATCGTGAACTATTACGAGCACGGCACCTACCTGACGGTGAACCATGGCCATGCCGCGCTGATGGGGGTATATGGCAACCTGGCGATTGCCGCCATCGTCTTCTGCAGCCGCTATCTGATCGTGGCCAAGCGCTGGGACGCGCGCCTGCTGCGCCGCGCCTTCTGGTCGCTCAACCTGGGGCTGGCGCTGATGGTGGCCATTGACCTGTTTCCGGTTGGCATCGCGCAACTGAACGATGTGCTGGAACATGGCCTGTGGCATGCCCGCTCGCAGACCTTTGTGCAAGGAGAGCTGTTCCAGCGCCTGACCTGGGCCCGTGTCATCGGAGGTGCCCTGTTCACCCTCGGTGGCGTGTTGCCGATGGCCTGGTTCCTGCTCTCCCGCCTAGGCTCCCTCAAGGAGGCAGCCGCATCGCCCGTCTCGTCGCCGGGCGAACCAGACCCGGTCAATGGAGTCCTGCGGGCCGAATAGCCCCGCGCCGCGCTGTGAAGCGGCAAGCCTTGACCAAAAGATTGCAGGCACCCCTGCAGAAGCACATGCAACGCATGAAGCGCGTACTATTTGACGCGTCGCAGCGGCATCAGGTGCTGCTCTTCACTTGTCATCCAGCGGCGTGGCAGGGACTTGGCGTGAGTCCTCGGTCGATTGGGCGGTCATGACGTGTGCTGCGGCTTGTGGAAGCAGGTCAAAGCTGGCTCATCGAAGACTGTCCCAGAAAGCGAAGGCAACCGCTCCGTTCTTCGCAATGTCATAGAAGACTTGGGCATTCCCGGAAGAACCCCAGTCTCCGGCTATGTCAAACAGGCACTTCTTGCCAACGTCAGCAGCGGAATACTGAATGGGCTCAAACGTTCCAAATAGGTGCACGATCGACGAGCTTCTGTCCTCTGCAAGCTCTTGAAAGTTCTCTACCAGGGAAGTCAATTCGTCGGGCACGCCGTACTCGCCGTCAAGGTCCTGCAAATAGAGGGTCGCATACTCAGACTGGCATGCAATCCCAGTTGATTTGTAGGCTGACATGATCCTGATTGTGGAGTCGCTCGGGTCTGACCCCCAATCCATTGGGAAAGGGAAGCCGTCAAAATCCGGTGAGGGCACGAAGTCAAACTTCGTGCATTTCTTCTTGATGACTTCGGACCGTGGAATCACCCGAACAACCCCCTTGCAGGCTCTGGTGTCATACCAAATTTGGAGCAGCCCATCACCCAGGGGCTGGTCGCTGATCGACGAGGCCACCCGCAAGTCGAGTTGCACCACCGGAAACAGCATCGTCGATCGAACCTTCGGTATGGGGTATTTGCCACTCGTGAAGAATGGCCCGGACAACATGCTGCAAGTGCGATCAACCGATTCCGTCCGGCACTCCTTGAAAACCACGTCGAATGACTCAGCAGCCAACTCCATTTGAACAAGAAGAAGTCGGGCGGCAGAGTCCGCCATGCTCCTCTTGAGCACGTCAGGCACGAGGCTCTTTACCTCTGCAATGATGGATTGCTTCAACGCGGTTGCCTTCTTGATTTGCCGCTCGGTCGCTTTGGTACGGGTGACCTTGAACGGAAGTGTCGCCGCCGATGGTTTCACTGCGGAATCCAAGCGACTAACCGTCTTCTTCACCTGGTTAGCGGGCTTCTTGTTGACCATTCTTGCTCCTGTTGGTTGTTAAGCGTCACTGCCGCGCATTGGGCCAATGCCGTGTCGCGGCGGCGTCACTGAGTCCGCCCATCTTCCGCCAGCCAGCATAAAGTACTGAGCAGCGCCATCTTCAACAGCATCAGAACAGCGCTGAAAGCAGCGGACTGCGGCGGCTTGGTTGAGACTCGGCTTACTCAACTCCTAGCGCCTTGAACACCGCATCAACTGGGTCTGAGTAGAAGCTGGTCTGAAACTTCGCAAACAGCTCCCCCGGCACCGATGGAATGTCGGTGACGCTGGACATTGGTAGCAGAATGCGCTTGGCACCGGCATCGAAGGCCACCTGCATGCACTCGGCCAAGTTTCGGACTTGCACTACGGTGCCTCCCAGGCTCATGTCTCCCATTACTGCCAACTGTGACTGCACCGGTTTGCCCAGCGCCGCTGAGCAAAAAGCGATGAAGCTGGCCAGCGTGAAGGCTTGCGGCGCGCCGGTGTTTTGGAGCTCGACCAGATGCGTATGGAAGTCGCGTTCACCTGGCTTGATGGAAGCGCTAACACGTGACGAGTTGGCTTTGAAATAGTCAAATGCGACCCGTACCGCTTCTCGCGGCGCAACGCCTGACACATTGGCTTTGCCGGTACCGGGAATGGACTGAATCTCGAGCCGGTAGATGCCGGGCATTTCCGACGACCCCATGCTGATCGTATGCAAAGTTCCTGGGTGCAAACGGCCCTCAGGCACCAACGCTCCGCTGGACTGCTCGGGCACGGTCACAAATCGCTCGACGCCATCTTCCAGGTCGATGTAGCTGAAGTGAACGTCATAGAACTCCATGCCGCCGATTTTCTTGAGCTGCTCCTTCACCCGGCGGCGGGCTTCCAAGGCGTATTCCAGGCACTTGCGGACCGACTCTTTGGTGTATTCCCCGTTGGGGCACACCAGCTTTAGCAGACCCGATGTTGTGCGGCGCACGGCAATGGTGTCGCGCTGGTTGAGGTTGTTGCCTAGCTTGAAGAACTTGTCGATGGCATCGGCAAAGCTCTGTTTGCGCATCTCGCGCAGGTACTCCGCCAGGTAGTCAACAATCAGACCGTATTGGTTGGTAAAGAATTCCGGCCGCATTTTGGGGATTTCCCAACCCGGCACGTAGGCGTGAAAGCGATCAAAAAAGGCCGAGTCAATCATGGCCTCCGGGAACGGCGCCAACAGGTGCGAGGTCTTGACCATTGACTCCACGCTCTGGTTGATATTACCGACAAACACCATCGCCGCGCTGGCGTTGATCGACTCCCGGCCCCTGCTAAATGAACCGGAGGCCATGTAGTCCTTCATGATCTGCACGCCATCGTGGTCTTTGAAGTTGATGCCCGCCACCTCGTCAAACGCCACCACGTCCCACAATCCGACCAGCCCCACCTTGCGCGCACCCATGTTGTAAAACAGGTTGGCCACCGTGGTCTGCCCGCCCGACACCAAAATGCTGTTGGGGCTTATCTCTTTGTAGATGTGGCTCTTACCGGTGCCGCGTGGACCCAGTTCGCAAAAGTTGTAGTTGTTTTCAACCAGGGGCACCATGCGCGCCAACAGGTGCCACTTGACCCGCTCCTTGAAGTGGCTGGGCTCCATGCCGGTCGAGCGGATCAAGGCATCAATCCATTGCTCATCCGTAAATGCCTTGCGCGCCTCAAACAGCGCCGCCATGTCCATGTTGGGCATCTGGATGGGTTTGAGCTCTGTCACCGCAAACGGCGACCCCTTCTGGTCTTCCTCGAAGTGGTATTTCAGGGTGACGATGCACCAGATGCCTCCCACCAGTAGCTTCTCGAACTGGCGCACATAGGTGTCGGAGATCTCCGCATTCTTGACACCAAGGTTGGAGAGCAAGGCTTCGTACACATCCCGCTTCTCGTTCAGCTTGACCGTGACCTTGTCGATCACCTTGTAGGTGCCGCTCTCGCGCACTTTGGATTTCACCTTTTCGGCCTCGTCCGGGCGCACATAGTTTTCCGTCAGGATGCGCTTGACGTTGACCATCCCGTTCTGGATGACCGCCTCATCATTGCTCGCGCAGTACATGCCCAACAGATACTCCAGCACATAGACCGGAACGTTGGCCCCCTCTTTGATCAGCTTGGTCAAGTCCTTGCGTACCACCTTGCCAGCAAAGTGAGTGTTAAGCAAGTCGTCAAGGCCGGTGTCGGTCAAGTCACTCGCCTGCGTTTCAGCAGTTGTTGCAGTTGTCATGTCAAATCTCAAAAATCATTACCAAAAGCCAGGTCCACCTTGATCGGTAGGCGCAGCACTTCAATATTGGACACCGCGTCACGCATAACCAGGTCGTAGTGCTTGTGCGGATCGTGTGCGCCAGCCAGCACAGTCAGGAAAATCGAACGCTTGCGTTCGTCCAGAAGTTGCGACGAGCTGTCAAAGGTGATGCTTTGCACGTCGCTGATCGGTTTGTCGCCATCCTGTGCGTCGCGCAGAGACACCACCACCGAACGCGGCAACACCCGCTCAGACACCGCATCGGTCTGGATGAATTCAAACCGCTGGGTGTTGGTCACCACCTTGTTGACTGCGCCCAGCAAGCTGATACTCACATACTTGGTCTTCGCGCGGTCCGCGTCGGTCACCCCCACCGTGATTACGGGCACTACCACCTCTTGCGGCATCGCGCTGCCGTGCACAAAGCGGGCACCACCGGCAAAATGGAATCGGCTTGCGCCCTTCGGCACCCAGAAGTCCAGACTGCCCTCAGGTGTGGTGCCTGCTGTTACCGCCGTATTGCCCGACCAAGCCTTGGAACTGGCCCCCAGGTTGCGGCCAATCAAGTATCGCTTCTTGGCCTTGACGGTGCCATCGGGTTTGTCGTCCAACGTGGACTTGTCCGCGTCATCCAATGCCGATTCTTGGTACATGAAACCGTGGTCGGCTGTTACCAGCACGGTCGAACCGTTCAGTGTGTTGATGATGAAGCCCAGAACCTGTGCCAGCTCTTGCACCGTTTGGGCAGCCGCCTCAAACGTCTTGGTCTCAGAGGCTTGCTTGTCCCCAATCATGTCAATTCGGTCGTGGTAGATGTAGATCAGTCTTTGGTCGCGCATCAGCGCGCGGCCCTTGTCCTTGCCCAAAGCCATCAGGTCTTCTGCTTTGACCGCGATGCCACCAAACGCCTTGAGGTGGTCACCGCGTTGATCCAGCGTCGCCACCGAGTGGCCGTCAGCCAGCACGTCGGCATTGGCGCCCTCCTTGTATGCCAGGGTCTGGTGCGGCAACAGCGCGGCCATGCCCAACGCCGTGTAGCTGGGCAGCACGCCCAGCATCGCATCCAGGGACGCCGTCAGCCGATTCTTGCTGTTGATTTGTTGCACCAGCTCATGGGCAACTTCAAACCGAAAAGCATCCGAGATCAGCACAAACACCCGCTTCACACTGCTGTCAAACAGGGGCAACACCTTGCGGTCGAAAAACGCCTGCTGGGGCGTAACGCCGGGCAGCATCCAGGTGTTGAGCAGGCCCTGTGGCCCCTCCATGACCTTGGCCCAGGCCATGCTGAGCTGGGGAATGTACCAACCCGAGTACACGCCCTCTATGGTCGCTCGCAGCTCGTGCAACACCGCCCAGCCAGTGGGCTCTACCGCATCGGCAGCCGTATGGAAGTGGCGGTACAACTGGTCAAAACGAAACAGCTCGTGACGGTATTGCCCAAACGCACTTGCCGCGTCGGCAAAGCTGAAACCGTTCGCATGGGCCGCCTTCAAGCTAAAGAAGTCGGCAGCAGCGGCCAGCGCGTCGTAACACGCCGCCAGGGCGCGCGTGCGCTCACTGGCGCTGGCTAACATACGATTGGCCCAATGGCCATCTCGGCGGCGCGCCATCAATGCGCGCACCACATCCATGTTGGCACCCGCTCCCGCCACAATACGCGTCTTCAAGTCTTGCACCACGCGCAGTTCCACGTCTTCAAAGGTCATGCACTCGGCGAGTTGCTCGGCACTATGGCTGGCCAGCAAGGTGTCCAAACCGAGTTCTCTGGCCACTGCATAGGACAGGGCGTTGTAGCTTCCAAACTGGGCAATGTCGGACCGCCAGCGGCCAATGAAGACAGAGGCATTCGCAGCCAAGGTGCGTTCGGGCAACACAAAATGTGCCAGCTGCCGGGGGGCCTCACCCTCCAGCCCTCGGCAGAAGTCGGTCACCAAGATGCGGATCAGCAGGTCTCTCAAGCTAGGGTTTGGGTCCGCATAGCCCAACTGCAGTTGCACGAGCGACCAAAAAGCGGGCATCAGGTCGTTGGCTGCGATGTCTTGCCACGCCTTCGGCAGTGCCGCCAAATCGGCCACACCGTCAACAACCATCGCCGCATACAGCCGCTGCAGCATGGCAAACAACTCCGGCTGGTCAGAGCGCGTCAACACTGCGAGCATCTTGCAGTCCACGTCCGACGCACTATCACCAGGTAGCACCAGACGCCTGAGGCGATCCACCCGGTCTTTGGCGCGCAAGAACTTGGCGCGGTCTTTGAGATGGTGCCGCAGGACCTGCGTCACCAGACCCAGATCTTCCAGCAACATGGAAGTCGAATCCGCCCGAAACAACTTGCCCCGCAAGCGTACGTCCAGCAGCCAATCTTTGGTCGGCTCCGGCTCGGGCTTGGTGCTGTACACCAACCAACGTTGATCCGGCGCGCTTTCAATGTCCAGCTTCACGCGCAATGCCGGAGTGTCATCCAGGCGCACCATTTGCACGCCGTCCAATTGCAGGCCATCCACGACCGATTCAAATTCGCCGTCCACATCGTGCCAAAAGACCACCGAATGGGTGGCAAACAAGTTGGTCAGGCTGTCTGAGATGCGTTGTTGAGTCATCGCGTGATTCGCTTCAGGCATGGCAGATGGCGTTCATCGAACGGTATCCCAGAAGGAAAAATCAACGCTTCCATCGGTTTCAACGTTGTAAAACACCTGAGCATTGCAATCAGAAGGCCCCCAATCCGGTATGTTGAACAGGCACTTCTTACCAACCTCATCAGACGAATAGTGAATGCGGTAGAAGGTCCCAAACATATGCGTGCTGCCCACAAAAGCTTTGACCTGCTGAATGATCTCTGACCGCAAGGCACCAGCCTCTTGCGCTTGCCGCGTGATTTCAGGTGTCCGTGAAGTTCTCATGGCCAAGTCAATTCGCCTCTGGCTTGATTGTGTTCAGCCGAACCTCTTGCAATTGCTGCAAGTCATTCTCAATTTCCTCCACAGTCGGCAATGCGCCCTTCAAGTTGTCAGGCAAGGCTTCCACGAGGGTGTATTCGCTCACGCCCATGGGTTTGTTCATGTCGCGCAGGGAAAACTCCACCTCGATATTGTTCTTGTCACGGCACAGCAGCAGTCCAATGGTGGGCTGGTCGTCACTGCGTCTAAGCAGGCTGTCCACTGCTGACAGGTAAAAGTTGAGTTTGCCAGCGTATTCCGGGATGAATTTTCGGTTCTTTAGCTCCACCACCACGTAGCATTTCAATGTAACGTGATAGAAGAGCAGGTCAATGTAATAGTCGTTGCCCGCTACTTCCAGGTGGTACTGTCGGCCAATGAAGGCAAAACCCTTGCCCAGCTCCAGCAAAAACTGGGTGATGTGCTGCGTGAGTTGTCGCTCTACATCCAGTTCATTGAACGGCGCTGTCATGGCCATGAAGTCAAAGGTGTAGGGGTCTTTGAGGGTTTGCTGGGCCAGATCCGACTGTGGCAATGGCAAAGTGCGGGAAAAATTGGTCACCGCTTTGCCTGCACGGGCGTAAAGGTTGGACTTGAGTTGCAGCGCCAACACATCGCGGCTCCAGCCCTGCTCTAGTGTTTGCCCGATGTAAAAACGAGCTTCGGCCACGCTACTGCACTTGGCAATGATCTGAATGTTGTGACCCCAGGGAATTTGTGCAACAGCCTGTTGCACAAATTCAGCATCAGGCCACTGCTCCGCAAAACTACGCATGTACAGCAGGTTGCGGCGCGAAAAGCCCTTCATTTCGGGGAACGCTGCAGTCAGGTCTTTGGCAAGCTGGTCAACAATTTTTGCACCCCAACCTTGGGCCTGCTGCCGTTCCAAAATATCGCGGCCAATGTTCCAGTACAGCAAAACCAGCTCGCGATTGACTGAAAGCGATGCGCGTTGCTGGGCGCACTGGATGCGTTGCTTAAGCTCCGTAAGCCAGACCGCATAGTCATTGAGGGGGATTAATGATTTTTCTGTCATGGCGTTTGACCTTTTACTCGCATCGCAATCGCGTCGACAAGCGCCGTCATGGCGGTTACCAGCTCGTTGAACCGCTGGACCGCCTCATTCGCGTCGCTGACATCCCAACGATGCACCAGTCCGTTTCGCAATACGCGGGCTGTTTTTTGGCCTCGCTTTGCCTTGGGGGAAGATAGAAGACCATCCACACGCCGCTCGTCCACCAAAACGCCGAAATGCTTCAGCGAGCGCTTGACCACCTCAACATTGAGCGAACTGTCTTCCGTCGTAGCCTTCTTTTGCGTTGCGATCCGCTCCCGGTGGTAGCGTCCCACGAGCCGGACCAAAGCTTCCAAAAATACATACCGCAGCAGAAAACACTCTGCCGTACCTCTAGACAGTCCTTTTGGCTGGCGGCGAAGCAATTTGTCGAGGTGCTTCGCCTGTTGGGCACTGAAGTCAGTCATCCCCCGCTCCCCCCGTAACCACCTTCACGCTATCCAGCAAATCCCCGAACTTGCCATAGTTCACCTTCACCCCATCATCCAGATCCAGGGTGATGCGCATGTCGGCGTAGTGGCGGAGTTGCTCGTCGTATGCCAATAGCTCTACGTGCTTCTTCTTGAGCTTTTCTACTTCCTTGGCGAGCTTGTTGCGGGCGGCGGTGCTGGTGGCGGCTGCGGCGTCTTTTTCCAGCATCTCGATGCGGCTTTGGATCTTGCCGGTGAGGGGCACGACGTATTCGGCGCGCAGGCGCGCGAGTGTGCCTTCGTGGTAGCGGTGCAGATAGACCAAGGCCTGGAAGGCGCCTTGTTTGCCGCTGCTGAAGAGCCAGTAGATGGGGCGCTTTTTGTAGGTTTGCAGGTGGTCTTTGAAGAACTTGTCGGCGATGTAGCGGCGAATGGTCTCGTCTGGGGTCTCAGACGCTTTGGTGCCCAGACTCTCGGCCAGCCAGGCCATGTTTTCTTGCAGGGTGTCTGGCCCCCAGACAGTCCGCAGGAATTCGCGGACGCGGTTGGGTGCGTCGTCGGCAAACCAGAGTTCGTCGGTGATGGGGACGATGCCGTCGGCATCTGCGGGGAAGGTGGCGTAGCGGCCAGGCTCGAAGCCGACGTTGCCCGCGTGGGCATAGATCAGGCCGGGCTCGTCGAGGCTGTAGCGGCCCATCATGCAGCCGATGGCGTAGGAGATCAGGCGCTGGCTGTCTTTTTCGCGGTCGGCGCGGGACAGCGTGATTTGGGATTCGGGAACTTCGGGGGTGAGTTCGTCTTGGAGACCATAAGCGTGGATGAAAAGGCGATTGTTCTCCTCTTCGATTCTTTTCATATCAGAGATATTTTTCTGCGTTTGCATCTCCCACTTGCTCCACGCAGAAGCAATATCGGGGCACATCGAGTTCGTTCTTACAAACATCAACTCCTGGAATTCATGAGAAGACTCGAAACAATTCCAATCATTTCTTGCAATCGAAATACACTGCGCGCAGTTCTCTGCAACCACAGTGGACATGGCATTATCCGGAATTGGAGTCAGTTCCAACTCTTTAATATTTAGGGCCATTGTTGGACTCAACACATCGCTGATTTTTTTCATGATGTTTGAGTTCAAAATAGCCAACAAAACCTTCATGCTTCTCACATCATCTGAAAAGGATGCTCTGGTATTGACATCAAAAATTGCACCTCGCGGGGTAAACCGAAACGCATTCGTGCCGGATGTGAGTGCAGCACACACTATGTTCTCTCGAAAATAGTAGTCCACACTTTGCGGTCTTGATCTTTGTCGACCTGCCGCGTCGACTAAACCCTTTATCTCGTTACCACCGCCTCCCCAATTTACGACGTGCTCAATATTGCCAAACCACTTTCTAAAGTCACCGCCCTTGATGAAGAGGAACCACTTGGAATTTTCGGTTTGACTTTCTTCCAGTCCACTTACCGTTGCAATTGGCACCTCATGCCAGAGCCTAGTAAATCTATCGTTATCACCCGTAGCCAACCCTTGACGGGTTACCAAGTATTGCCCGAGCCTTTTATGATTAGCAAAGAGCTCTCGAAAGCCCTTGCTTATCCAATACGCAATTGGACTACCAGGGATCTTCCTTAGGTCATCCTGCTTGGCCGTTATGTTTCGCTCGTTCTGGCTTGGGAACCTAATTGGAATCCCATTTAGGTCTAGTTCAAAATACCTGTAGCAGTCAAACGACGAGTTACCGTCGTCAATTTTTTGACCCTGAAAGACAGCCAAATCGATTCCAAAACTAATCCCCATCGCGGTTGGACCTTTGCCGTCGTAGGGAAGATGAACGAGCGATACAAGTGAATGCCGCATCAAAAGCGCCTCCCTCATTGCTTCATATGAGGACAAAAACATCCATGTGTGCATCGTCACCATACTGTTGAAACTGCTTGGTTTGCACCACTCAAAGGCACGCTCCATAAACATGGCAAACAGGTCAGATTTGCTGTCCTGAAACAATGAATTGGCGTACTCCTTCAGCGCAGGGTTCATCCCCTTGCCACCCATATACGGCGGATTCGCCACCACCGCATCAAACTGCATCGCCAGCACCTGCGCCTGCTGCACCAGTGGCAGCAAATCATCCGCAGCCGCACTGGCATACATATCCCCACTTTGCTTGACCAAGGCCAGCGCTTCCGGCAACACTGCCAGCTCCGTCCCGAGCGCGTTGGGAAACTGGATCAGCGAGCCAAAGGTCTTGGCGTGCTCAAAGGTTTCCACCAGCGCGGTGATGGTGGCGCGCTGCACCTTGAACGGGGCCAGGTGGGTAGCAAGCTCATCCACGCTCAAGCCCTTGCTCTCTTGCAGACTCAGCACATTGAGCTTGGGTGGCTGCAGGTTGCCGGCATCGTCCGTGGCGGTGAACAGGCGGCGGTCGTCAGCGCGGGCTTTCATCAACAGGGCAAAACCGGCCATTTGGGCGGCGCGGTCATCAATGTCCAGGCCGTAGAGGTTCTTTTCCAGAATCAGGCGCGGAATGGCTCTGGGCTGGTAGCCGCGCTCCAGGTAGATGGCCTTGAGCACGTCATAGGCCACCACCAGGATGTGGCCGCTGCCACAGGCCGGGTCCAGCACGGTGATGGATTCGGGGTTGAGGGTTTCGCCATCTTCCCGCACACGTGTCTGGATGAGGGCGTCAAGCTGGGCTTGCACCTCGGGCGTTTGCTCGGCGGGGGTGATGTAGTACGGCCACTGTTGGGCCAGGGTGCTTTGCGGGTTGGCCATGAGCCACAGGCGACCCACGCTGTTTTGCACCAGGTATTGCACGATCCAGTTGGGCGTGAAGAGCTGGGTGGCAGCGGGGATGTCTTCGCTTTTTACGACCTTGCCAATGACCTGGTCCTTCTTCTCACTGATATAGAACTGGTACAGCCAGCCAATGATTTCGACCTCGGCCCAGTCTTCTTCGGGAATCTCTGTCACCAGCTTGGCAATGACGGAGTCGCTTCGCAGCAGGTTGTCGGGCAGCAGCAGCTCGGAGTCGTCGTCAATGCGCTCAAACAAGAAGGGCATGGCGCGGGACAAGGCGTTGCACTGGGCCACCAGCAGCATGCGGTACAGCTCGCCATCGCGGTTGCCTGCGAGTTTGAGCTCGGTGACCTTGGCGGCGTTCAGGCCAGGGAGTTCATTGGTCAGGTCTGTGGCGTGGGTGAGGATGTCTGGCAGCCCACCCGAGGTGCTGGACAGCGCCCGATGGCCATGGCCCAGGTAGTCGTGCAGCTCCATGTAACGCAGCGCGGCAAAGCGGTTGAACCAGGTGTAGGCCACGGCTTCCATGGTGTGAGCAAAGCCGTCTTTGCGGATGCGCTCGATCAGCTGGTCGCGCTGGGCGCCCACCTTGGCGGGCCAGGCTTGGCCTGCGATGACGGTGACATCACCCTGGGTTTGGGCGGGGGCTACTTCCAGCATGCCAGCCTTGTCTGACAAACCCAGCAGATTGGCGCGGGCCGTGACGGCGGCGATGAAGTCTTTGCGGGCCTGGGGGGCGTAGGACTTGAGGTTGGATTTGTTCATGGGTGTGACAGCTCATCCAATTGGGGTGCTGTGATGCGGCGAATGGTCAGGGCGCAGCGCTGGTCGATCAGGGTGACGATCTGGTCGATGACGGGATGGCTGTTGCCTTGGCTCTGGAACAAGGTCTGGGTGGCTCGCGCTAGGTCGGGCAAACGCTTGGCAATGTCAAGAATGCGCTTTTTGACCTGGGCGGGTGACAGGGCTGCCTCGGTGGCGAACTGTTCCCAGTGCCGGGCCATTACTTCCGAAAACTTGTACTTGCTGCCGATCTTCATGGCCATTTTGTCGGTCAGCGTGGGATAGACGGCGGTGCACAGTGCGTCGTATAGCGGCGTCAGAACAGCACCGGCGGGGGTGTACAACAGCGAGAAGTTTTTGCCATGGGCATCATGGTTGCCGATCAGGGCGTTGAACACCACGTAGTCCAGCAGCTTGAGGGTGTGCAGTGCGCTGGGGCGGGTAGCGCTACGCAAGAGCGCAAAAGCCTGGGCCAGGCCTGGGCCACCTTCGTTTTGGTACTTGTGCTCTGAGACGATGCCCAGAGCCTGGCAAAAGTCTTCCTGATGCAAGCGTTGACCCGGTGTGCCAGCTTGCCGGTCATAGCGCTCGACCAGCAGGTAGTGGCGCTGCTGCACGCCATCCACAATGGCCTGGATCTTGGTGCGGGCAACGTCCAGCTTCAAGGCGCTGGCCAGTGCCATGCAAAAGGCTTCGTTGAATACGCTGCCATCCACCCCGGCGATGGGGGGCTTGAGAATGTGGGTGCTGGGCGAGCCATTCAGTGGCAGGCCGATGCGAACACCGTCCACATCAAGCACCACCGGCAGCTTGTCTTGCGCGCCGGCCAGTGAAAGGCGCAGGCCGTCTTCGCCCGCACGCATGGGGCGCAGGGGCATTTCATCCAGCACCTGAAGCAGGTGCGCATGGTCCAACCAACGCACTTCAGAGGGGGCATCCAGTTCTTGAGGGGGCTGGCCTGGCTCTAGCAGGGTAACGGCACCGGCGCATTCACCACCCAGGCTGTCCAGCAAAGCGTAGTCGTTTTGGGTGGAAACTTGCAGAGTCTTGGCGATCTGCTTGCGCTTGCCACCTTCGGGCAACAGCCCGGCGAAGAATGGGCGGGTGGACCGGTCGTCAAAGGGTTCTGGCCGGATGGGCAGCGATTGCGACAACGGCGTAGTCGCGCCAGACGTATAGGCGAAGCTAAGGCGACCATCCACTTGTGACAAGGTGCCAACGTGCGCGCCCAACAACCAGACTTCCAAGTGACGCGCCATATCAGGTCAAGCCTTCCACAGCCAGGCTGCCGCCCAGGGCGTGCAGCACCTTCAGCAAGGTTTCCAGGCGGACGGTGGGTTTGCCGGCCTCCAGCTCCACGATGAAGCGCACGCCCACGCCAGCAGCCAATGCCAATTGGGGCTGGGTTAGGCCGAGCTTGTTGCGGGCCGCCAAAACGGCAGCGCCTAGCGCTTCTGGCGAGT
>Ga0207979_100323_pt1 | contig 13794 bp, 9 predicted proteins | sample LakWasM124_LOW14_2_FD_183936 | JGI IMG/M metagenome (GOLD analysis project Ga0207979, IMG submission 183936) | Freshwater sediment methanotrophic microbial communities from Lake Washington under simulated oxygen tension - Sediment Metagenome... | ecosystem: Environmental > Aquatic > Freshwater >...
GAACTACTGGAGCTGGCGGCCGCGACCCCCGAGGCCGACCGGGCCCGCGCCGCGCCGCTGCTGTCCAGCGGCGCGCTGAAGCTGGCCGATGGCCAGGCGCTGGCATGGTGCGAAATGGCGCGCGGCCTGTTGCTGCACTGGGTGCAACTCGATGGCGACGGCGCCGTGCGGGACTACCGCGTGCTGGCACCGACCGAGTGGAACTTCCATCCCGATGGTGCCCTGGCCCGTGCGGTGGCGGCCTTGGCGCCGGTCGACCTTGACGCGGCCCGCCTGCTGGCGGCGGCCTATGACCCGTGTGTGACTTGCACGGTGTAGGCTACTGCCACCAAGTTCGTCCACCGGACGGCCTCCAAGCTCTTCCTCAAGCACCATGCATCCAGCCAAAGTCCAACGTAGCCGCTTGAACCGGCTGACCGATCTGCCCAACGTCGGCCCCGCCACGGCTGAAGACCTCAAGCTGATCGGCATCCACACGCCCCACCAACTGGTCGGCAAGAATCCGGTAGCGCTGTACGAAGACCTGTGCGTGAAAACGGGCGTCCGCCATGACCCCTGCGTGCTCGATGTGTTCATGGCCATCACCCGCTTCATGGATGGCGAAGCCCCGAGGGCCTGGTGGGACTACACGCCAGAGCGCAAGCGCATGCAGGGCAACGCGCTGTGACTGCAAAGGCCCTTTCGACGCGGCCCTGCGGCACAAAACAAGCCGCAAGGGCCTGTACAAGCCAATCTTGAGTCCCAACACGATGCGCCACACATGACCGACCCTCTGCTGCTTGACCTGCCGCCCTCTATCGAAACAGAACGCCTGATCCTGCGCCCTCCCCGAGCCGGTGATGGCCCGACGTTTTATGCCGCATTGACGGAATCACTTTGCGACTTGCGCCAGTTTCTTGGCGCGCTGCCCTGGATTGCCAACGAGCCGAGCGCCGAGTCGGCCGAGCTCTATTGCCGCAACGCGCAGGCCAACTTCGTTGCACGCAAGGACTTGTCGATGTTCGTGTTTGACAAGGCCGATGGCGCTTTTGTCGGCGGCGTGGGACTACACCGCACGGTGTGGGCCACGCCCAAGACCGAAGTTGGCTATTGGTGCCGCAGCTCCAGGCTGGGTCGAGGCTACGTTAGCGAGGCGGTAGCCAGCCTGACCGCATTCGCCTTCAAGCAGCTTGGCATGGCACGCGTCGAACTCATCACCGACGAAGCCAACCACGCCTCGCGCCGCGTCGCCGAGCGATGCGGCTTCACGCTCGAAGGCACCTTGCGCAACGAGAGCCGCGCGCCAGACGGCACGCTGCGCAACATGTGTGTCTATGCACGATTCCCGCGGACGACCTGAACCGATCACTTATTGTCGGTTTCTGGTCCGGTAGCCGGCGCCGGCCGGTATAGTCTCCCCAGACCGAGAAGAAAGGAGGGGGCAGCAATGAAAACAAGTATCCGCTCGAACTTCGACATGCTGCGCTCTTACGAGGAGCAGCTTTGGCGCCTGGGTGCATTGGCGGAGCGCTACTTCGCTGAAGACCCCAACACCAGTCTTCTCAAATCGCGTCAACTTGCTGAACTGCTGACGCAATCGCTCGCAGCGCGCTCTGGCCTGTACACCGCCCAGGGAGAGCCGCAGTACGACTTGATACGCCGACTCGTCGACGAGGGCATGTTGCCCCGCGACGTCAAGCAGGTGCTTGACCAGATTCGCGTCGTGGGAAACGCCGCCAATCACGCCATGCAGGGTGACCACGCCTTGGCGCTGTCCACGCTCAAGCTGTGTTGGCAGCTCAGTTTGTGGTTCCACCGCACTTTCAAGGACGCCGCCTACCGCAGCGGCCCCTTCTTGCCACCCACGCCGCCCGCCAACGAAAGCGACGGGCTACGGATTGAGCTCACCCAACTTCGCCAAGCGGTAGCCGACTACCAGTCCAAACACCAACAGGCCTCCAGCGAACTGCGCTCGGCCCAGACTCAGTTGTCTACCTTGAGCGAAGAGCGCGCGATTTGGGAACAACTCGCCACCGAGTCCGACCAAGCCAAAGCACGCCTCGCAGAGCAACTTGCCACGCTGCAGACCGCAGCACAGGCCGCCCCGAAAACCGACTTCATGCACCTGGTGGCGTCCGCCACCACGGCGGCGACCCACGTGCAGCTCGACGAAAGCGAGACGCGCCGCATCATCGACCGGCAATTGCGCCAAGCCGGTTGGGAGGCCGACACCCAAGAACTACGCTACAGCAAGGGCGCACGCCCGCAGCGCGGCCGCAACACGGCCATTGCCGAGTGGCCGTGTGAGGGTTATGCGGCCGACTATGTGTTGTTCCAAGGGCTGGTGCCCATGGCGGTGATTGAGGCCAAACGCAAGAACGTGGATGTGTCGGCGGCCCTGCAACAAGCCAAGCGCTACAGCCGCAGCTTTTCCACCAGCGCAGAGACCCAGTTGCACGACCAGAACTGGGGCGCGCTGGCCGAGTTCCGCATTCCCTTTGTGTTCTCCGCCAACGGCCGGCCCTATTTGCGCCAGCTCGCCACCAAGAGCGGAATCTGGTTTGGCGATCTGCGCCGGCCCGACAACCGCAGTCATGCGCTGGATGGCTGGTACACGCCCGAGGGTCTGCAGAGCCTGCTGACGCGCGACGAAGATCAAGCCCATGCCGAATTGGCCAGGACCGGTTTCGACTATGGCTTTGCGCTGCGGCCCTATCAGCAAGCCGCCATCCTGGAGGCGGAAGCACGCATTGGCCAAGGCCAGCGCGACATTCTGCTCGCCATGGCTACCGGCACCGGCAAGACCAAGACCTGCGTCGCGCTGATCTATCGCCTGCTCAAGGCGCAGCGTTTTCGCCGCATCTTGTTTCTGGTAGACCGCTCGGCCCTGGGTGAACAGGCTGCCAATTCCTTCAAAGACACACGCATGGAGCGCCTGCAAACCTTTGCCGACATCTTTGGAATCAAAGAACTGGAAGTGCAAGCACCGGACGATGACACCGCTGTGCACCTGGCCACCGTGCAAGGCATGATGCGCCGGGTGTTGTTCCCCGCTGACGGCGTGGCACCTCCCATGGTGGATCAATACGACTGCATCGTCATTGATGAGTGCCATCGCGGCTACACGCTGGACCGCGAAATGTCTGACACCGAGCTCAGTTTTCGCGGCTTTGAGGACTACATCTCCAAGTACCGGCGTGTGTTGGACTACTTTGACGCCACCAAAATTGGCCTGACCGCCACGCCCGCCTTGCACACCACGCAGATCTTTGGCCCACCGGTCTACACCTACAGCTACCGCGAGGCCGTGGTGGATGGGTTCCTGGTCGACTACGAGCCACCGATTCAGATCTACACCGAACTCTCCAAGAACGGCATGACCTGGAAGGTGGGTGAAGAGCTCAAGGTCTATGACGCCGCCAACAACCAGATTGAATTGTTCAAGGCACCTGACGAGATCAAACTGCAGGTCGAAGACTTCAACCGCAAAGTCATCACCCGGCCCTTCAACGAAGCCATTTGCAACTATCTGGCGCAAGAGCTGGATCCGAGCGGCCTGCGCAAGACGCTGGTTTTTTGCGTCAGCAGTGACCATGCCGACCTGGTGGTGGACGTACTCAAACACGCCTTCGAGTCGCAGTACGGCAGCATCGAAGACGATGCCGTCATCAAGATCACCGGCAACGCCGACAAGCCGCTGGAGCTGATCCGCCGCTACAAGAACGAGCGCTTGCCCAATGTGGCAGTGACGGTCGATTTGCTGACCACCGGGATCGACGTGCCCGAAATCTGCAACCTGGTGTTTTTGCGCCAGGTCAACAGCCGCATTCTGTTCGACCAAATGCTCGGACGGGCGACCAGGTTGTGTGACTTCGAGGGCGAAGCCAAAGAGAGTTTTCGGGTTTTCGATGCTGTGCGAATCTTCGAATCGATTGGCCACCTGACCGCTATGAAACCGGTGGTGGTCAACCCCAACATCAGCTTCGCGCAACTGGCGCGCGAGCTGGTCAGCGTGCACGATGACGCCGCCCGTGAGTTGGTGCGCGAGCAATTCCTGGCCAAACTGCAGGTCAAGAAACGGCACCTCGGCGACGAGGCCGTGCAAGACTTCGAGACCAAGGCCGGCATGAGCCCGGACGCCTTCATCAAAAAGCTCAAGGCCCTGTCCATCACAGAAGTGGCCGCCTGGTTTGTGCGAAACCTCGACCTGGGCGAAATCCTGGACCGCAAACCTCAAGGCGGCAGCCAAAGCATGTATATCTCGGACCACCCCGACGCCCTGCACCATGTGGAGCGCGGCTATGGCAAAGCCAGCAAGCCCGAGGACTATCTGAAAGCGTTTAAGGACTATATCGCCAGCCATGGCAACGAGCTGCCCGCGCTCATCACTGTGCTCACCCGCCCGCGTGACCTCACCCGCAAGCAGCTGAAGGAACTGGTGTTGTCGCTGGACCTTGCCGGTTTTACCGAGGCGCGCTTGGCCAACGCGTGGCGCGAGCTCAGCAACCAGGATGTTGCGGCGCGCATCATTGGCTACATTCGCCAGGCCGCGATGGGCGACGCCCTGCTACCCTACGCGGAGCGTGTGGACCATGCTCTGCAAGACCTGCTGGCCAAGCCCCCGGCTGGCAAACCCTGGACCCAACCGCAGCGCGATTGGCTCAAGCGCATCGCAGCACAAACCAAAGCCAACCTGTTGGTTGACCGCGACGCGCTGGACGACCCCGACTTGATCTTCAAGCGCGAAGGCGGTGGCTTTGCCCGGCTGGATAAACTCTTCAACGGCCAACTCCAGCCCGTGCTGGGAGCCTTCAACGACGCACTCTGGGCGGATGACCAAAAGTCCGCCTGACAAGAACCCATGAACCCAATCAACCCCGTAGCATCCGACATCGTTGCCAAGCTCTGGAACCTGTGCAACCTGCTGCGTGACGACGGTGTGACCTACCACCAGTATGTGAGCGAACTCACCTACCTGCTGTTCCTGCGCATGATGCAAGAGACCGGCCAGGAAGACGGCCTGGTGATCTACAAGGCCCCCAAGAAAGGCGAGCCGATCGAAAAGATGGACGGCACCCGCTGGGCCGACCTGATGGCCGCATCCGCCCCCGAGCGGTTGGACCTGTACAAAGAGCTGCTGTTGGACTATGGCCTACACGGCAGAGGCAGCGTGCAGCAAATCTACGCCAACGCCAGCACCTTCATCACCAAGCCGGCCACCCTGTCCAAGCTGGTGCTGGAGATTGACAAGCTCGACTGGTACAGCGTGCAGCGCGATGACCTGGGCGACCTGTATGAGGGCCTGCTGGAGCGCAACGCCAATGAGAAGAAAAGCGGCGCCGGCCAATACTTCACCCCGCGCGATTTGATTGACAGCATCGTTACCGTCCTGCAACCGAAGCTGGACGATGTCATTCAAGACCCGGCGGCAGGCACCGGCGGCTTCCTGATTGCCGCCAACAACTACTTGCGTGCCAAGTTCAAGCCTGAAGACCGCTCCGAGGCTCAACAGCGCAAGTACCGCAGCAGCACCTTTTACGGCATGGAGCTGGTGCAAGACACCCACCGCCTGGCGCTGATGAACATGCTGCTGCACGGCATCGAGGGCGGCATCCAGTTTGGCGACACCCTGGGCGACGAAGGCACCCGCCTGCCTGCGGCCACGCTCACGCTCAGTAACCCTCCTTTTGGCACCAAAAAGGGAGGCGGCCTGCCCACCCGCACCGACTTTACCTACCCCACCACCAACAAGCAGTTCTGCTTTCTGCAGCACATCTACCGCAACCTCAAGGCCGGTGGCCGCGCCGCGGTGGTGCTGCCTGACAACGTGCTGTTCGAGAGCAATGTGGGCGCCGACATTCGCCGCGACCTGATGGACAAGTGCAACCTGCACACCATCCTGCGGCTGCCCACCGGCATCTTCTACGCCCAGGGCGTCAAGACCAATGTGCTGTTCTTCACCCGTGGCAAATCCGACAAGGGCAACACCAAAGAAGTGTGGGTGTACGACATGCGCGCCAACATGCCCCAGTTTGGCAAGCGCACACCCTTCACCCGCGACTACTTTCGCACTGCGGCGGATGCCGCGCCCACCGTTACGCGCGACAAGTTTGAAGATGTGTTTGGTGCCGACCCTTGCGGCGGCCCCGCCGCACTGGCGCAGCGCGTGGACACGGGCGAGGCAGGCCGTTGGCGCAAGTTCACCCGTGACCAGATCAAGGCCCGTGGCGACAACCTGGACATCAGTTGGCTGAAGGACGACAACGCCGAATCCGCAGCGGCCCAACGCGATGAACCGGCCCTGGTCGCCCGCCTGGTCATGCGCGAACTCACCGGTGCCATGGCCGACCTACGTAGCCTGCTCGACGAGCTGGGCGAAGACCCAGATGCGGCGCTGGAAGACTTGTTGCTGGATGCTGAAGACAGCAGCGCTGGGGTCAACGCATGAATGCCACAGATACCTTGATGGAGTTCTTCGGGCAAAACGTCGCATCAATGATGCGTCGATTGCGCGGCGTTCAAATTGTCGCGACACCGTCACGACAATTTCGTAAGACCAACGATCTGCATCTGGGGTTCATTCTTTCTTTCCAAATTGTGTCGACACTGTCGGCAAAATTGGTTTGCGCATGACAAAGATCACCTCAAGTCCGACGCTGGATGCAGCAATCCAGCATATTGTTACGCTGGTAGAGCAGGCCCGTGACCGCAGTTTCCGCACCGCCAACATCGAGCTGGTCAAGCTGTATGGGTCTGTCGGCCAGTACCTGAGCCGTCAGTGCCAGCACGAAGGCTGGGGCCAAGGTACCGTGAAGTCGCTGGCGCAGCTTTTGCAAATACGTCAACCCGGTTTGAAAGGGTTTTCGGCCCAGAACCTGTGGCGCATGAAGCAGTTTTTTGAAGCCTATGAAGGTGACGAAGAACTCTCAACGCTGTTGAGAGAACTGCCCTGGTCTGCCAACTTGCATTTGTTGAGCAAGTGCAAGACCCGGCAAGAGCGGGCGTTTTACTTGGGGCAGATGCGCCAGGAAGGCTGGACCGTCAGGCAGCTAGCCCAACAGATTGACAGCGCACTGTTCGAGCGCCTTGCCGCAACGCCTGCAAAACTCTCAACAGCGTTGAGAGTTTTGCATCCAAGTGCAGACCAAGTGTTTAAAGACACCTACCTCGTTGACTTTCTGGGGCTACCGGCCGACCACAAAGAAAGCGACTTGCAGCGTGGGCTGGTGGCCAAACTCAAGCTCTTCCTGACCGAATTGGGACGGGACTTTTGCTTTGTAGGCGAACAGTTTCGTCTGCAAGTCGGCATGAAGGACTTCTACCTGGACTTGCTCTTCTTCCACCGTGGTCTGAACTGTCTGGTAGCCATCGAACTCAAGGCCGAGGACTTTCAGCCCGCCCACCTGGGGCAGTTGGAGTTTTACCTCGAAGCCCTGGACCGCGACCATCGCAAGCCCCACGAAAACCCCGCCATTGGCGTGTTGTTGTGCAAAGACCGAGACCACGAAGTCGTCGAATACGCGCTTTCACGCAGCTTGTCGCCCGCGCTGGTGGCGCAGTACACCACGCAATTGCAGCCAACCAAGCTTTTGCTACAGGCCAAGCTGGCCGAGTTGTTTGAGCAAGAACTGGAGGCGCGTGAGCGGCTGGCGCGGCGCGGGGTGTTGTTGGAAGGAGGCGAGGATGAGTGAGTTGCCTCAGGGATGGGCATGGAGCACGCTTCAAACGGCATGCGCGGTAGTACGCGGAATTACGTTTCCGGCCACGGCCAAAGAGCCAAAACCGACTGATGCAAACGTCTGCTGCCTCCGAACCAGCAACATCCAACAGCAAATCAACTGGAAAGATGTGTATTACGTCAATCGCAGCTACGTCAAGCGCGAGGATCAACTCGTTCAACCAGGTGATGTGCTGATGTCGATGGCGAATAGCTACGAACTGGTTGGGAAGGTGGCAAAAGTTTTGCACGTGCCATCGCCAACGGCATTTGGAGCCTTTCTATCAGCAGTCAGACCAACTCAAGCCGTCAATGGGGATTACCTGTTCCATTTCTTGAGAACCGATCAGGTTCAAAGTGAATTGCGGGAGGGTTCAAGTCAGACTACGAATATTGCCAACATTTCAGTCGGAAGGTTGTCTTCGATTGCGATGCCACTGGCCCCTGCCGCAGAGCAAACCCGCATCGCCAACCAACTCAACACTCTGCTCGCCCGCGTCCAAGCTTGCAACGACCGCTTCGACGCCATCCCTGCCTTGCTAAAGCGGTTTCGGCAGACGGTGTTAACAGCGGCAGCCTCGGGGGATTTGACTCGTGACTGGCGCGAGTCAAAGCCACCTGCAGCGGGAGCCGCCGCTAAAGAGGTAAAGCATCGCCTGGACGCACGCCGTAACAGACATGCCGCAAAGTCCAAATCTAAGTTTAAGGAGCCAGTGCAGGCTGATCTCACTCATTGGCGTTTGGATGTGCCGGAGTCATGGTCAGTTGAAAGTGTTTCAGCATTTGCTGAATGTTTGGATCATGTTCGTGTACCGGTTACGAAGGATAGGCGGGCAACCGCAGAACGCCTGTATCCGTATTTCGGTGCCAATGGTCAGGTGGACATGGTCGATGACTTTCTATTCGATGATGAATTGGTGATGGTTACGGAGGACGAAACCTTTTATGGCCGAGTGAAACCAATTGCGTACCGTTTTTCTGGACGTTGCTGGGTGAACAATCACGCTCATGTGCTGCTTGCGGGTGATCGCGTTCGTGCGGACTACCTCTGCTTTTCGCTAATGCATTACGACGTACAACCTTGGCTTACAGGAACCACAGGCAGGGCGAAGTTGACACAAGGTGCGCTCAATGCTTTGCCGCTTGCGGTTCCACCGCAGGCCGAAATGGTGGAAATTGTCCGGCGCGTAAATTTCATGTTCGCTCTGGCCGACCGCATCGAAGCCCGCTGCACCGGCGCCCGCGCCCAAGCGCAGCGCCTGACCCCGCTGGTGCTAGCCAAAGCCTTTCGCGGCGAACTGGTGGCGCAAGACCCCGCCGACGAACCCGCCGGCGCACTGCTGGCACGCATCACCACCGAGCGCACATCGCCCACACAACGCGTCAAAGCAGCGGCGCCCCCCAGGCGACGGACGCCTGTGGCCCATTAGCCGCCTGAGCCGCGCCGGTATCTGACCAACCCGGCATGCGCTTGGTGGCATGGCCCGCCCGGTATAGACTTGCCTCACCGGTCTGACCCACCCACCATGAACCCGGAACCATCATGACTTTCAATGTGTTGTGGCTGCAATCCGGCGGTTGCGGGGGCTGCACCATGTCGCTGTTGTGCGCCGACACGCCGGACCTACCCGGCTTGCTGCGCGACAACGGCATCAACCTGCTGGGGCACCCGGCCTTGTCGCTCAAGGGCGGAGCGGACCACATCGGCTTGCTGCAAGACTGCGTGCACGGCCGCGTGCGGCTCGATGCGCTGTGCGTGGAAGGCGCGATGCTGCGCGGGCCGCATGGCAGCGGCCGCTTTCACCTGTTGGCCGGCACCGAGGTAGCCATGATCGACTGGGTGCGACAGCTCGCCGCCGTGGCGCGGCACGTGGTGGCCATCGGCGCCTGCGCCGCGTGGGGCGGCATCACGGCCTCGGGCTTCAACCCCACCGAGGCCTGCGGCCTGCAGTATGAGGATGCTCTCAAGGGCGGGCTGCTGGGTGCCCACTTTCGCGCCCTGGGCGGCCTGCCGGTCATCAACATCGCCGGCTGCCCAACCCACCCCGGCTGGGTGACCGACAGCCTGATGGCGCTGGCCGCCGGCCTGTTGACCGAGGCCGATCTGGACCCGCTGGGCCGGCCGCGTTTTTATGCCGACCAACTGGTGCACCACGGCTGCACGCGCAACGAGTATTACGAGTACAAGGCCAGCGCGGCCAAGCCGTCGGACCTGGGCTGCACCATGGAGAACATGGGCTGCAAGGGCACGCAGGCGCACGCCGACTGCAACACCCGGCTGTGGAACGGCTACGGCTCGTGCACACGCGGCGGTTATGCCTGCATCAGTTGCACGGAGCCGGGCTTTCAGCACCCCGGCCACCCGTTTCACCTTACGCCCAAGCTGGCCGGCATTCCGATTGGCTTGCCCACCGATATGCCCAAGGCCTGGTTCGTGGCGCTGGCCTCGCTGTCGAAAAGCGCCACGCCCAAACGCGTCAAGCAAAACGCCCACAGCGACCACGTGGTGCTGCCACCGGTGCCGCGTAAGACCGGCCTGCGTTGAGGACGACAGCCATGACACGCCTGATCCTGGGCCCCTTCAACCGCGTGGAAGGCGACCTCGAAGTGCAGCTTGAGGTGGCCGATGGCCGCGTGGCCGAGGCCCGTGTCAAGGCGCCGATGTACCGTGGCTTTGAAGTGGTGCTGCAAGGGCGCGACCCGATGGACGCCATGACGATTGCGCCACGCATCTGCGGCATTTGCTCGGTGTCGCAATCGGTGGCCGCCGCCAAGGCGCTGGCCGATGCCTCGGGCGTGGTAGTGCCGGCCAACGGCGTGCACGCCACCAACCTGATGCTGGCCTGCGAGAACCTGGCTGACCACCTGACCCATTTCTACGTGTTCTTCATGCCCGACTTCACGCGCGAGGTGTACGCCCAGCGCCCCTGGTTTGGCGAGGCGGAGCGGCGCTTCGCGGCGGTGGTGGGCGGTGGCCCGGGCAACGGCTTGCACAACCGCGCGGCGCTGGCGGCGCGTGCCCGCTGGCTGGAGCTGATGGGCGCGCTGGGCGGCAAGTGGCCACACACCGGTGCCATCCTGCCGGGCGGCACCTCGCGTGCGATTGAGAGCACCGAGCGCGTGCGCCTGCTCACGCGCCTGCGCGAAATGCGCGCCTTCCTCGAAGCCACCCTATTTGGCTGCGCGCTAGAAGAGCTGGCGGCGCTGCACAGCCTGGCTGATCTGCACGCCTGGCGCATGCGGGCTGCGGGCAGCGACCTGGCGCTGTTCCTGGACATTGCCGACGACGCCGACCTGGCCCAGCTCGGCGCCGGACCCGGCCGCTACCTCAGCTACGGCGCCTACCTGCAACCCAACGCCAGCCATGCGTTGGCGCAAGGCGTGTGGGACGCTGCCACGCAGCAGCGCTTGGCGCTGGATGCCAGCCAGATCAGCGAAGACTTGCACCATGCCTGGTACGCGCAAAACAGTGGCACACAGCCGCTGCATCCGACTGATGGCCTGACCCAGCCCGACCCCGACAAGGCCGGCGCCTACACCTGGAACAAGGCCCCTCGCTTGGCCGGGCAGGTGGTGGAGACCGGCGCCATCGCGCGCCAACTGGTTGATGGCCAGCCGCTGATTCGCGACGCCTGCACCCTGTATGGCGGTACCGTGCTGACACGGGTGTTGGCCCGGCTGGTGGAACTGGCGCGCATTCTGCCCATGATGGAACAGTGGCTGATGGCTTTGCAACCCAATGAGCCCTTTCACCAGGTGCAGGCGATGCCCGAGCAGGCCCAGGGCGCCGGACTGTCGGAGGCCGCACGCGGTGCGCTGGGCCACTGGCTGCGCATTGACAAAGGGCGCATCGCGCACTACCAGATTGTGGCGCCCACCAGTTGGAACTTCTCGCCGCGCGACGCCGCCGGCACGCCCGGCGCACTGGAGATGGCGCTGGTGGGCGCACCGCTGGATGCGGCCAGCACCGATGGCCCAGGCACCAGCGTGGCGGTGCAGCACATCGTGCGTTCATTTGATCCGTGCATGGTCTGCACGGTGCACTGATTCAGCTTAATCATGTCGCTACCACGCCCCTCACCGCTGCAACACCTGCCCTCGGAAGAACTCGAAGGCATGGACGAAGCCACCTGGCTGGACGTGATCCACAAGATGGACGAGGTCTATTCCAAGCTGGTCGCAGACGAGGTGGAGCTGGAAGAAAAGAACGCCCAGCTCGAACAGTCACAGCAGTTCATTTTCAGCCTGCTCTCGGCCATGAGCGACTTGCTGATCGCCTGCAACCAGGACGGCCTGATCGAAGAAACCAACGCCGCGCTGTGCGAGCTGGTCGGTCGAAGCGAACAGTCGCTGCGCGGCGCGCCGGTGACCGAGCTGCTTGCCGACGAGGCCAGCGTGGCCCACTGGCGCCACGCCACCGAACAGCAAACCCCCCGTGCCGGGGCGGTGCTGGAAGTCAACCTGCGCGACGCGCGCGGCCAGGTGGTGCCGGTGGATCTGAATTGCACGCCCCGGCACAACAACGACGGCCGGCTGGTGGGCCGCGTGCTGGTGGGCCGCCCCTTGGGCGAACTCAAGCGCGCCTACCACCAGTTGCGCGAAGCACACGAGGCACTCAAGCGCGCGCAGCAGCAGTTGATGCACTCCGAAAAGATGGCTTCACTAGGGCGCCTGGTGGCCGGCGTAGCGCATGAGCTCAACAACCCGATCAGCTTCGTGCTGGGTAACGTGCACGTGCTGCAACGCTACGGCAAGCGGCTGGACGCCTACCTCGAAGCGGTGCACCGCCTGGAGTTGCCGCCTGAGTTGCAAGCCAAGCGCGCCGAGTTGCGTATAGACCATCTACTCACCGACCTACCCTCGCTGATGGAAGGCACGCTGGAAGGCGCGCAGCGCACCGCGGATATCGTCAACGGCCTGAAGCGCTTTTCAACTGCCGTGCACGAGGAGATTGCGCCGGTGGAGATCAACGAGGTGGTGGAGCGCGCCATCCTGTGGGTCAAAAAGGGCACCGCGCCGCGCTTTGAAGTGCACTGGTCACGCGGCCCAGACTGCCAGGTGTCGGGCAACGCCGGCCAGTTGCTGCAGGTGATGATGAATTTGATTCAAAACGCCTACGACGCCGCCGGCTCGGACAACAGCAAAACCCCCGAGCTGCGCATCGACCTCAACATCAAGGCTGGCGAAGTGCAATTGCGCTTTGCCGACAACGGCCCCGGCATCGCCCCCGAACACCTGTCCCGCGTGTTCGACCCCTTCTTCACCACCAAGCGCGTCGGCAAGGGCACCGGCCTGGGCCTGTCGATCAGCTACGGCATCGTCGAGCAACATGGCGGCCAGTTGGGCGTGGCCAACCTGCCCGAGGGCGGCGCGCAGTTCACGCTGACTTTGCCGGTGATCACGCCCTGAGTCGCGCGCGACCTCGCGCCAACGCGATCGGCCACAGCACTACAAGTCAATCCCGGTAGCGCAGCAAGGCCCACAGCGTGGGTCGATCACCACTTCGCAGTCCAGTCTGAAGGGTGCCTGTCAGGCTCCAGCGCCGGTCAGCCGACTCCATGGCGTGGCCCAGCGCCAGACTCCAGCCGGGCGGACGAAGGGAGGTATTGGCCTCATCCGCGAAGCGCTCGCCACGCCAAGTCAGCCGCAGCAGGGAAAAGCCACGCCCCTCGTGGCGCCAGGTGGTCTGGCCAAGCAGCACGTGGCGCGCAAAACCTGGCAGAAGATTGCCCGCCAGGCCGTCGCCGGTATTGCGCGACTGGGTCGCGATGTAGCTACCCAGCACGCTCCAACGTGGCCCCAGCAAGCGGTTCACCGACACGCTGGCCTGCGCCAGGTGGCCCTGGCCAAACAGCGGCGTTTGCTCATAGGTGTTGAGCGAGGTTTGTGCATTGAGCACGGGCGGTGCAATGTTGGCCACATTGTCAAACAGCGCTTCGGTTTTTTGCGCAAACAGTTGTCCGTCCTGGGCCACCAGGTTGCTGATGCGCTGGCCAGACAGGCTGGCTCCGAAGAAAGTGGCCGGGTCCAGTTCCCAATCGAGCTGCAGTGCCTGCTTGCGCGCGAAACTGCCGGCCAACAGGTACTGGTTGTCCACC
>Ga0207979_100325_pt1 | contig 13774 bp, 12 predicted proteins | sample LakWasM124_LOW14_2_FD_183936 | JGI IMG/M metagenome (GOLD analysis project Ga0207979, IMG submission 183936) | Freshwater sediment methanotrophic microbial communities from Lake Washington under simulated oxygen tension - Sediment Metagenome... | ecosystem: Environmental > Aquatic > Freshwater >...
CGCCGGTCACGCCCACCAGCCCGACGTTCTGCGAGAAGCTGGTGTAGGGAAAGGTGTTGAAGATGCCGCCAATCAAGGTGCCCAGACCATCGGTGCGCAGACCGCGCGCCAGCGCCGCCTGGTCCACCTTGCGCTCGGTCATCTCACCGAGGGCCAAGAACATGCCGGTGGACTCGATCATGACGACGATCATCACCATGGTCATGGTCAGAATCAGCACCGGGTCGAACACCGGCATGCCGAACTGAAGCGGCAGCACCACGTCGAACCAGCTGGCCTTGGCCACCTTGTCGAAGCTCATCATGCCTAGCAGGCTGGCGACCACGCCACCGACGATGATGCCCAGCAACACCGAGATGTTGGCCACGAACCCCTTGGCAAACTTGGCGATCAGCAGAATCGCCACCAGCACCACCGCGGCCACGCCGACGCCGGCCAGTGGCGCGTACTTGGGGTTGGGCACGCTGGCCACCAGGCTCAGGCCCTTGGGCAGCGCCGGCACCACGCTGGCCAGCGGCGCGCTGGCTCCGGCCGCGGGCGCCACGGCGGCATTCGCCATGGAGCCCACTTCGGCCAGCCAGCGTGCATGGTCCGGGTTGACGATGCTCGGCGCCGTGGGGCCGAACGGGTTGCCAAAGATCCAGTTGATGCCGATGCGCATCAGGCTGATGCCGATCACCGCGATGATGGTGCCGGTGACCACCGGTGGAAAAAAGCGCAGCATGCGGCTGACCACCGGCGCCAGCGCGATGGAGACGATGCCCGCGCCGATGATGGCGCCAAAGATCAGCTGTGCACCGGCCACGCCCGGCGTGTTGCCGGCCATCGCCACCATCGGCGTGACCGAGGCAAAGGTGACGCCCATCATCACCGGCAGGCGGATGCCGAACCACTGCGTCACGCCCAGCGACTGGATCAGGGTGACGATGCCGCAGCAGAACAGATCGGCCGAGATCAGCGCGGCCACCTGCTCGGGGCTCAGCTTGAGGGCGCGCCCGACGATCAGCGGCACCGCCACGGCGCCCGCGTACATCACCAGCACGTGCTGCAGGCCAAGCGCCGCGAGCTGGCCCGTTGGCAGGCGCTGATCAACCGGGTGAACATCATGGCTCATTGAACTTCTCCAGAAAACAAAAAGGGTTGTGTCTGCAGGATTGCCCGGTGGGTGCTGGCGTCGGCGCTAACTCAGGCGACGGCTACAGCAGCAAGTCATGGAGCGCGCGCGCAATCACCTTGGTGGCGCGGCGCAGGTCTTCGAGTTCGAGCCGCTCGTCGGCGCGCTTGGCGTGCGATTCCAGCACGGTGCGTGGCCCGGCACCGTAGATCACGCCGGGAATGCCGGCCTCGCAGAACAGCCGCACGTCGGTGTACAGGGGCGTACCCAGTGCCGGAATCGGCTCGCCAAAGACCTCCTGCCCATGCTTCTGGAGCGCGGCTACCAGCGGCTGGTTGCCAGGCAGTGGCCGCATGGCCTTGGCCAGCAGCATGCGCTGCACATCGACCGTAACCCCGGGCCTCTGCGCGGCGGCCTCGGTGATCAAACGGCGCAACTCGGCTTCCACCTCGGCCGGGTTTTCCTCGGGGATCATGCGCCGGTCCAGCTTGAAGGTGACGCGGCCGGGGATCACGTTGGTGTTGGTGCCGCCTTCGATCAGGCCCACGTTCAGGTAGGGGTGCGTGATGCCCGCCACCTGGGAGCGCACCTGCTTGTACAGCGTGTTCTGTGCATAGAGCGCGTTGAGGATGTGCACTGCCGCTTGCAGCGCGTCCACGCCCGAATCTGGAATGGCGGCGTGCGCCATCTTGCCGTGCACGGTGACCTGCATCTGCAGGCAGCCGTTGTGCGCGGTGATGACCTGGTAGCTGAAGCCGGCGGCGATCATCAGATCCGGGTGGATGATCTGGTGCCTGAGCAGCCAGCCGGGCCCGAGCTCGCCGCCAAACTCCTCGTCGTAGCTGAACAGCAGCTCCACGCAGCCGGCCTTGGGCCTGGCCACCGCCTCCAGCGCGCGCAGCGCAAAGGCGTAGGTGGAGAAGTCGCACTTGCTGACCGCTGCGGCGCGGCCATAGATCTTGCCGTTCTCGATCTCGCCACCATAGGGGTTCTTGGTCCAGCCCTCGCCGGGCGGCACCACGTCGCCATGCGCGTTGAGCAGCACGGTGCGCCCCGGCCCATAGGGACGGCGCACCAGCAGGTTGGTGATGCTCTGCAGCCCGGCAGCGCGCACCTCGGCCTCGGGCACGGGATGCTGCTCGGCCGGCAGGCCCATGGCCTGCAGCAGTTCGGCCGCGCGCTCGGCGTGCGGCGCGTTGTTGCCCGGCGGCGTGTCGGTGGGGACCTGGATCAGGGCCTGCAGAAAGCGCACCTGTTCATCAAAGTGGCTGTCGATCCAGGCGTCGAGTTGTTGGTAGGTGCTCATGCGAATCCGATTGAGAAAGTCAGGCGTCCGTGGCGAGCTGCTCGAGCAGCTGCGCGAAAGCGTCCACCGCCAGCTGCATGTCGTCGCTGGTGGTCGATTCAAGGGGGTTGTGGCTGATGCCGGCGTTTTGCCCGCGCACGAACAGCATGGCCTGCGGCAGCAGCTCGTGCAGCTTCATCGCATCGTGGCCGGCGCCGCTGGGCATGCGGTGCAGTGGCACGCCCAGCGCGCTGACGGCGCGCTCCCAGCGCTGCTGCCAGTCCGGCGCGCTGGGCGCGGCGGCGGCGCGCATGGTCTCCTCCAGCGTGTAGCGGCACTGGCGGCGCTCGGCAATCTCGGCCAGCGCGGCCAGCACGTCGGCCACCAGCGCATCGCGCTGCGCATCGTTGGGGGCACGCAGGTCCAGCGTGAACTGGCAGCGCCCGGGCACCACGTTGGTGGAACCGTTGGGCACCCGCAACTGGCCCACCGTCGCCACCGAGTCACCGTCCTGCGCGGCGCGCCGCTCGGCGGCCAGGATCAGCTCGGCCACGGCCGCCGCCGCGTCGCTGCGCCGGTCCATCGGCGTGGTGCCGGCGTGGCAGGCCGTGCCTAGCATTTCAGCCTGGTAGCGCACGCCACCGTTGATGGAGGTGACCACACCCAGCGGCAGATCCATCTCATTGAGAACCGGACCCTGCTCGATGTGCACCTCGACGAAGCCCAGGTAGTCGGCCCGACTGCGTTGCAGCGCGACGATGTCCGCCGGATTCAGGCCGGCGTGCGCCATCGCCTGGCGCATGGTGATGCCCTCGGCGTCGGCCTGATCGAGCCAGCGCGGGTCAAACTGCCCCACCAGCGCGCCGGAGCCCAGAAAAGTGGCCTTGAAGCGCTGACCCTCTTCCTCGGCAAAGGCCACCAGCTCCAGGTGGAACGGCAGCCGCCGGCCCTGTGCGTGCAAGGCGCGCACGCAGGCCAGGGGCACGAAGATGCCAAGACGGCCGTCGTACTTGCCGGCGTTGCGCACGGTATCGAAGTGCGAGCCCGTCAGCAGCGTGCGCGCCTGCGGGCTGTCGGCCAGGTAGCGGCCCACCACGTTGCCCACCGCATCGATCGTCACATGATCGAAGCCGTAGGCTTGCATTTGCGCCTGCAGGTAGACGGCGCAGGCGCGGTGCGCCTCGGTGAGGTAGGTCACGGTAAGCTGCCCGTTCTCCCGGAAGCCGGCGTCGCTGAACTGCGCCAGTTCCTCATGCCAGTCCCACACCAGGTTGCCGGTGACGGGCTCGGCGCCGAACTTGTCGTTCAGGCGCAGCTCGGCGATGCGGTGGATGTTGCGCAGGCACTCCTGCAGCTCGAATGCCGGGTGGCCGTGCAGGCGCCGCTCGAAGGTGTCGATGATCTGCTGGACAGACAGTCCCGTGCCGCGTGGCCCGCGCACCGCCAAAATGAAAGGAAAGCCGAACTTGGCGTTGTACTGCGCGTTGAGGTCCTGCAGCCGCGCGAACTCCACAGGCGTGCAGTGCGTCAGGCCGGCGCGACGTTGCTCGCCGGTGGACTCCGCCGTCAGGGTCTGGTCCACCATGGCCCGTCCGGCCAGCTCCGGGTGGGCGCCGACCAGCGCCAGTTGCGCGTCGCGGCCCGCGCCGGCCAGCACGCGGGCCATGGCGTGCTTGAGCTGCGCCAGCGACACAAAGGGCCGCTCGCGCAGCGCGGCCTGGGCAATCCAGGGCGAGTGTTCGTACAGACCGTCGAGCATGTCCGTGGCCTCGGCGGCGCTGGCGCTATTGAGCTGCTGCAGGGTGAGGGCCATGTTCTAGCTTTCGAAAGGGTGCAGCGCTTTCCAGTGCCGGGCGATGTCGAGGCGGCGGCAGACCCAGACCCGGTCGTGACCTTGGATGTAGTCCAGAAAGCGCTGCAGCGCCACGATGCGCCCGGGCCGGCCCAGCAGGCGGCAATGCATGCCGATGCTCATCATGCGCGGCGTCTCGTCGCCTTCGGCGTACAGCGCATCGAAGCTGTCCTTCAGGTACTGGTAGAACGGGTCGGCGTGCGAATAGCCCTGCGGCAGCGCAAAGCGCATGTCGTTGCAGTCCAGCGTGTAGGGCACGATCAGTTGCGGCACCACGCTGCCGTCGGTCTTGCGCACCTGCATCCAGAACGGCAGGTCATCGCCGTAGTAGTCGCTGTCGTACTCGAAGCCGCCATAGTCGGCCACCAGCCGGTGCGTGTTGGGGCTGTCGCGCCCGGTGTACCAGCCCAGGGGGCGTCTGCCCGTGAGGCGCGTGATGGCTTCCACCCCCAAGCGCATGTGTTCGCGCTCGGTGGCTTCGTCTACCTGCTGGTAGCTGATCCAGCGCCAGCCATGGCAGGCGATCTCGTGTCCCAGTTCGCGCAAGGCCGCGGTCAGTTCAGGGTGGCGTTGCAGCGCCATGCCCACGCCAAACACGGTCAGCGGCAGGGCGCGCTTCTCGAACTCGCGCAGGATGCGCCACACGCCGACGCGCGAGCCGTATTCGTAAATGCTCTCCATGCTGAGGTGGCGCGCTGCAAAGCTGGGCGGGCTGGCCATCTCCGACAGGAATTGTTCCGAGCCGGCGTCGCCATGCAGCACCGCGTTCTCGCCGCCCTCCTCGTAGTTCAGCACGAACTGCACCGCGATGCGGGCCTGGCCGGGCCACTGGGCGTGCGGCGGCGTGCGGCCATAGCCGATCAGGTCGCGCGGATAGGGGGCGGTGGCGTCGTAGGTCATAGGAACACCTCCGTGCTGCGCACTGCGGTGCGAGCTTGCTTGGGAACGGCCCGGCGCGGCGCTCATGACAGGGCAGCCTCGATGTCGTGGCTGGGCACCGGCCGGTCGAAGCTGAGATTCTGCTCGACATGCAGCAGGTGCTCGGTCATCAGTTGCACCGCACGCGCTTCATCGCGCGCTGCCAATGCCTTGACGATCTCGGCGTGCTCGGCGTTGGAGTGCTCGGCCGCGCCGGCGCTCTGGTACATCAGGGTAATCAAGGCGCAGCGCGAGATCAGTTTGCCCAGGATCTGCGCCAACACCTCGTTGCCCATCAGCTCGGCCATGCGCACATGAAAGTCGCCCAGCAACTCGGTGCGCCCGGCGGCGTCGTCACGCTCGACCGCCAGCCGCTCCTGGGCCACGTGGCTGCGCAGGGCACGAATCTTGGCCGGCGTCACCGCGCGCACAAAGCAGCGGGTCATCTCGACTTCCAGCATGCGGCGCACGGCAAACACCTGGCGCGCCTCCTCCACCGAGGGCGCAGCCACGAAAGCGCCGCGCGCCGGCTCCATCTTGATCAGGCGGTTTTGTGCCAACTGAAACAGGGCCTGGCGCACCAGCGTGCGCGACACGCCAAAGTGATCGGCGAGCTTCTGCTCCACCAGCTTGGCACCGGGTTGCAGCCGATGCTCGACGATGGCGCGGGTCAGCGCGGCAACGATGGCGGTGGTGCTGGAGGATTCCATGGCGTCAAATGATAGCGACAAACGAATAAAGTGTATACACTTCTGTCCACCAATGTTTTCAGGAGTTCGCCATGGGCTTGAGCACACACGTGCTGGACACCATGCACGGCGCGCCGGCTGCCGGCATGGCGGTAGCGCTGTACGTCACCGATGGCGAGGCCGCCACGCTGGTCAGGCAATTCGTTCTGAACCAGGACGGTCGCAACCCCGACGGACCGCTGTTGGACAACGCCAGCCTCAAACGCGGCAGCTACCGCCTGGTGTTCGATGTGGCGGGCTACTTCAGGGCGCGCAAGGTGAGCTTGCCCGAGCCCAACTTCCTGAACCGCGTGAGCATCGACTTCGGCGTGGCGCACCCCGAGCAGCACTACCACGTGCCGCTGCTAGTCAGTCCATGGGCCTACTCAACCTACCGCGGGTCCTGACCGCCGCGCGCCAATCCAGAACATGCTGAACGAACTGTGCACGCGCCTGGCCGCGCAGGATGCGGTGCTGGTGAGCATCGTGTCCAGCCAGGGCTCGGTACCGCGCGACGCCGGCGCGTGGATGGCGGTGTTTGCGGACAGCGTGCTGGGCACCATTGGCGGCGGGCACGTGGAGTTTCAGGCCATAGCCGATGCGCGCCGACGCCTGGCCGGCCAGACCGGTGACAACCCCGTGCGTTACGCCTTGGGCCCCAGCCTGGGCCAGTGCTGTGGCGGCGCCGTGCACCTGCGCTTTGAGCGCGTGGGCACCGCCGACGTAACGCTGCTGCAGGCGCGGTTGATGACGCGGCTGACCCCGGTGGCGCTGTTTGGTGGCGGCCACGTCGGCAAGGCGATGGTCAAGGTATTAGGCCTGCTGCCCTTCGCCGTCAGCTGGATCGACAGCCGCGACGAGATCTTTCCGCCCGCGGTGCCCGCCAACGTGCAGTGCGAGCACAGCGATCCGGTGCAGGACGCCGTGAAGGACCTGGCGCCGGGCTCGCGCGTGCTGGTGATGAGCTTCAGCCATGCCGAAGACCTGGACGTGGTGGCCGCCTGCCTGGCACGCCTGCGACAGCACGGCGACCTGCCCTACATCGGGCTGATTGGCAGCGCCACCAAGTGGGCCACCTTCCGCAAGCGGCTGCAGGAGCGCGGCTACGCGGACGCCGAGCTGGCGCGCGTTACCTGTCCGATCGGATTGAGCGGCATCCGCCGCAAGGAACCCGAGGTGATCGCCGTCGGCGTGGCCGCCCAATTGCTGCAACTCGAGAACTCTTCACAAACCTAAACCAAGTCCGTCGGGGTCAGAGCACATTTGCTTCGCAAAGTGGTCTGGCCCACAAGCACTAATCAGTTGGGGTCAGGGCACGTTTGCTTCGCAAAGTGGTCTGACCCACAATGCCTCAGAATTATGGAAAACTACCTTCTCACCTGGGCCGAACTGCTACTGCGCTGGGTGCACGTGATCACGGCGATCGCCTGGGTCGGCTCCTCGTTCTACTTTGTCTTTCTCGACTCCAGCCTGACGCCGCCCGTGGACGAGGACCTGAAGAAGCAAGGCGTCAGCGGCGAGCTCTGGGCGGTGCATGGCGGCGGCTTCTACCACCCGGTCAAGTTCAATGTCTCGCCGCCGCAGTTGCCACCGCATCTGCACTGGTTCTACTGGGAAAGCTACAGCACCTGGCTGAGCGGCTTCTCGCTGTTCACGGTGTCCTACCTGTGGAACGCCGGCAGTTACCTGATCGACAAGTCGCTGATGAGCTGGTCACCCAACGTGGCGGTGGCGGCAGCGCTGGCATTCCTGGTGGTGTTCTGGCTGCTCTACGACGGCATCTGCCGCGTGGTCGGGCAGCGCAAGGGCGGTGACGCCATCGTGGGCGCGCTCACGCTGTTGCTGGTGTGCGCCGCCTCCTGGCTGGCCTGCCACTGGTTTGCCGGCCGCGCCGCCTTTCTGCTGGTGGGCGCCATGCTGGCAACCAGCATGAGCGCCAACGTGTTCTTCTGGATCATCCCCGGCCAGAAGAAGGTGGTCGCCGCCATCAAGGCGGGCCAACCGGTGGACGCCATCCACGGCCAACGCGGCAAGCAGCGCAGCGTGCACAACACCTATTTCACGTTGCCGGTGCTGTTCGCCATGCTCAGCAACCACTACAGCTTCACCTACAGCCACCCGCAGAACTGGCTGGTGCTGATCCTGATGATGTTGGCCGGCGCGGCCATCCGCCAGTTCTTCGTGCTGCGCCACGGCTACAAGCTCGGGCGCAACCGCAACCCGGTGGGCTACGCCGGCGTGGGCGTGGCGCTGTTGCTGGCGGTGATGGTCTGGCTCAGGCCCGAGTTGCCAGTGGCCACGACCAGCGCGGCGGTACCCGCCACGGTGGGCTACCAGGACCTGCAGCCGGTACTGGCCCAGCGCTGCTACATGTGCCACGGCGCGCAGGTGCAGATGAAGAACGTCCGACTGGACTCGCCCGAAGCGCTGCGCCAGCACGCCCAGGCGGTCTACCAGCAGGCGGTGGTCACCCGGGCCATGCCGCTGAACAACGCCACCGCCATCACCGAGGCCGAACGCGCGCTGATCCGACGCTGGTTCGAAACCGGAGCCCCGGTTCCTTGAGAACCTGCGCCAACTGCGGGCGCGGGCATCAGGCTGCCTGGGTGTTCTGCTCCGTGTCCTCCGCCCTGCTGCGAGTCCAGCACAATAGCTGCACAAAGCCTCGACAGGCTCAGAGCAAACGGAATTGTCCTTCAGCAAGTGTCATTCCCCTGAACCCATCATGACCCCACCCCACCCAGCCACCCAACCGCGCGAATTTCTGCAACACCTGTTTGACGTGGCGGTGCGCCAGGCGCTGCCGCTGCACCGCATGGCGGCCTACCTGCCTGCCCCGCCCAAGGGGCGCACGCTGGTGCTCGGGGCCGGCAAGGCTGCCGGCTCGATGGCGCAGGCGCTGGAGGCGCTGTGGCCCGCGCAGGCGCCGCTGCAAGGGCTGGTGGTGACGCGCTACGACCATGTTCCGCCGCGTCCTGCGGGGCTGCGTGCGCGCATCGAGGTGGTGGAGGCGGCGCACCCGGTGCCCGACGCGGCCGGCCAGCATGCCGCCGAACGCATGCTGGCGCTGACCCAGGGACTGACCGCGGACGACCTGGTGCTGTGCCTGATCTCGGGCGGCGGCTCGGCGCTGCTGACGCTGCCGGCCAGCGGCCTGACACTGGCCGACAAGCGGGCCATCAACCAGGCGCTGCTCCACAGCGGCGCCAACATCGCCGAGATGAACTGCGTGCGCAAGCACCTCTCGCGCATCAAGGGCGGACGGCTGGCGACGGCCTGCGCGCCGGCGCGCGTGGTCACGCTTGCCATCAGCGACGTGCCGGGCGACGACCCCTCGGTGATCGCCAGCGGCCCGACCGTGCCCGATCCAACCGACTGCGCCGAGGCGCTGGCGGTGCTGCAGCGCTACGACATTGCCATCCCCGCTGCGATCCGGCGCCAGCTGGAGCAAGGTGAGCTGGAGACACCCAAGCCCGGCGATGCGCGGTTTACCGGCCATGCGCTGCAACTGATCGCCACGCCGCGCCAGTCGCTGCAGGCGGCCGCCGAGGCAGCGCGCGCGGCCGGCATCGCGGCGCACATCCTGAGCGACGAGATCGAGGGCGAGTCCTGCGTGGCAGGCAAGGTGCACGCCGCGCTGGCGCGCGCGGTGGCACGCCACGCCGAGCCCTTTGCCCGGCCCTGCGTGATCCTGTCGGGCGGCGAGACCACCGTCACCGTCAAGCCATTTCCAGCCGGCGTTGCGCCCGGGCGCGGCGGGCGCGCGGGCGAGTTCTGCCTGGGGCTGGCCCAGGCGCTGCAGGGCCAGCCCCAGGTGTGGGCGCTGGCGGCCGACACCGACGGCATCGACGGCGTGCAGGACAATGCCGGCGCCCTGGTGGCGCCCGACACGCTGGCGCGCGCGCACGGCCTGGGCATGAAGCTCGACGAGCACCTGGACCGCAACGACGCCTACGGCTTCTTCAAGGCGCTGGGCGATCTGGTGGTGACCGGGCCAACGCACACCAACGTCAACGACTTTCGCGCCATGCTGGTGTTGTAGCGCCCGCAGGCGGCGGCTCCGTTAAAATACGCCCACAAGCCCGCTGCTCCGGCGGGCTTGTGCTTTTTTGTCAAGCCGGAGCCATGTAGAGGACCACCATGTACAAAAACCTCGTAGCCGCGCTTGCGGCCGCCTGTTTTTTCTTTCCCGCCCATTCTCAAACCGGTCAAACTGCCCCAGGCGCCAAGCCGGCCGCTGCGGTGCCAGCCAGCGCCAAGGAGCCGCTCAAGGTCGGCTTTGTCTACGTGGCTCCGATCGGCGATGCCGGTTGGGTGCGCCAGCACGAAGAGGGCCGCAAGGCCGTTGCCGCCGCGCTGGGTGAGCAGGTCAAGACCAGCTATGTCGAGAACGTGGCCGAAGGGCCGGACGCCGAGCGCGTGATCCGCGATCTGGCGGCCACCGGCCACAAGCTGATCTTCACGCCCAGCTTTGGCTACATGGAGCCCACGCTCAAGGTGGCCAGGGAGTTTCCGGACGTCAAGTTCGAATCCATCACCGGCTACAAGACCGCCGCCAACGTGGCGGTGGCCAACGCCCGCTACTACGAGGGCCGCTACCTGGCCGGCATTGCCGCCGGGCGCATGACGCAGAGCAACGTGGCGGGCTACGTGGCGGGCTTTCCGATTCCCGAAGTGCTGCAGGGCATCAACGCCTTCACGCTGGGCATGCGTTCGGTCAACCCGAAGGCGCAGGTCAAGGTGGTGTGGCTCAACGCCTGGTTCGACCCGACGCGCGAGCGCGACGCGGCCATGACCCTGTTCAACCAGGACGTGGACGTGATCGCCTTTCACACCGGCTCCACCGCCGTGATGGCCGCCGCCCAGGAGCGCGGCAAGCTGGCCGTGGCCTACCACTCGGACATGCGCAGAATAGCGCCCGACGCGCAGATCGTCGCCGTCACCCACGAGTGGGGCGACTACTACACGCAGCGCACCCGCGCCGCGCTGGACGGCAGCTGGCACAGCGCCAGCCTGTGGGGCGGCGTCAAGCAGGGCATGATCCGTGTCGACGGCTTTGGCAGCAAGGTGCCCAAGGCGGTGCAGCAGGAAGTGCTGGCGCGGCAAAAGGAAATCGCCGCCGGCAAGCTGCAGCCCTTCGCCGCCAAGCTGGCGGTGAAGGACAACCTGGGCCACGAGGTGATCGCCGCGGGCACAAGCCTGAGCGACGAGCAGATTCTGAAGATGAACTGGCTGGTCGAGGGTGTGCAGGGCACATTGAACGCGCGGTGATCGTTGCGCGGATTTGCCGCAACTGGCTGAGAATCAGGGCTTACGCACAAGGAGCCCGACCATGAGCATCACCATCCGCCACGCCGAGCCAGACGACTACGCCGCCTGCGCCCTGATCTACGCACAACCCAGCGCGGCGGCGGGCACCATGCAGGTCCCGCTGCAGACGGCCGAGATCTGGAAGCAGCGCTTGACCAACATCGCCACGCACGACCGCATCCTGGTGGCGCTGGCCGATGGCGAGGTGGTGGGCAACCTGGGCCTGCACCCCGCCACCAACGTACGCCGCTCGCACGTGGCCGGCATCGGCATGGCGGTGCGTGACGACTGGCACGGCAAGGGCGTCGGCACCGCCTTGCTCAAGGCCGCCGTCGATCTGGCCGACAACTGGCTCAACCTGCTGCGCCTGGAACTCACCGTGTACGCCGACAACGCGGTGGCGCAACGCCTCTACCGCAACCACGGCTTCGTGCACGAGGGCACGCACCGCGCCTACGCGCTGCGCCACGGCCGCTACGTGGACGTGCACGCCATGGCCCGGCTGCACCCCTCGCCTCCGACCGTATCGGCCGCGCTGCACTTGACCTGAAGTACAGTGCGGTCAGGCAGTTGCTCTCACGAAAGGTCGTCCATCATGAAGATCCTTCACCGCGCGCTTGCCCTGGTCCTCGCGCTGGCCTGTCTGAGTGCCACGGCACAGATGCCGCAGGGTAAATACCTTGAGGCACGCAATTCGAAGGTGGCCGTCATCCTGGCCCACGGTCAGGGACTCGACGCCGACTCCCAGGTGGTCAGTCCGCTCAGAAAGGCCATCCACAAGGAGCTGAGGTTTCACACGCTGTCGCTTCAGATGCCCGTGCTTGCCGGGCAACGCACACCCGAACTCTTCAAGGCCTACGCATCAACCTTCCCGGACGCCTATACCCGCATCCAGGCCGGCATCGACTTCCTCAAGAAGGAGAAAGGCGTCGAACGCATCTACCTGATGGGATACAGCATGGGCGGTCGCATGACCTCGGCGTTCCTTGCCGACCATCCTGACGCGAGTGTGGTCGGCTATGTCGGGGTTGGTCTTACTGCCGGCGGTCCGGACCCGCTGAACACCAACATCAACCTGCATCGCGTACGCGTTCCGGTGATTGACGTCTACGCCGAAGACGACAACGACGCGCAGTTCGCCGCGTACCGCCGGCGCTTTCTCTCGGAGCGCTTCGTGCAGGTGCCCATTCCCGGAGCCAAGCATGACTACCGGGGCCACGAGCGGCAAGTTGTCGAGGCGGTGTTGGCCTGGCTGCGCAAACAGGAACAGAGGTGAGAGCCGGCCTGGCCACCGAACGATAATGCACCCGTTGTCGCCCTCCGCGGTGGATGGTTTGATGGCAAGACTTCCCCAGGAGAGAACGACATGAAAAAGGTATGGCTGTTTGCGCTGCTGGCGCTGATGGGCTCGGCGCAGGCACAGACCGGCGCGGCCAAGAAGGAACTGGTGGCCAAGGTCCTGCAGTTGCAGCAACCGGCGATCGAACAAACCGCCCGTTCCCTGGCCGAGCGCCCGGCCGTGCTGGTGATGCAGCAGGCAGCTCGCGCGCTGCAAACCCGCATTGCCGCCGACAAGCGCGAGGCACTGGGCAAGGAGATTCAGGCCGACGTGAAGAAGTACGTCGACGAGGCGGTTCCGCTGGTGCGCGAGCGCGCGCTCAAACTCGCACCCACCACCCTGGGCACCATGCTGGAGGAGCGCTTCACCGAGGACGAACTCAAGCAGCTCATCGCCATCATGGAGTCTCCCGTCAACCGCAAGTTTGCCGAGATGGGTGGCGAGATGCACAAGGTGTTGGTGGAGAAGCTGGTGGCGGAGACCAAGGGCGCCATCGAGCCCAAGATGAAGACGCTGGAGCAATCGGTGTCCAAGCGCCTGGGCTTGCCCCTCGCCCCGGCCGGCGCCGCATCCGGCGCGGCACGTCCCGCCAAGGCCGCCAGCAAATAGCGACCGGTCGACCGGCCGATCGCGACCGCCCAGCGCCATGCACGCCTACCGCGCCGCCCTGCTGCGATTTGCCACGGATCGCGCGCCGGCGCACAGTGCGCTCTATGAGCAGGACGGCCTGCTGCTGATCGGGCCGGACGCGCGCGGCCAGCAGGTGGTGCAGGCGGTGGGGCCGTATGCGCCACTGGCGGCGCAGTACCCCCAGGTGCCCTGTGAGGACTTGCGCGGGCGCCTGATTGCGCCGGGCTTTGTCGACCTGCACAACCACTATCCGCAGACTGACGTCATCGCCTCCCCCGCCGAGGGCCTGCTGCCGTGGCTGGAGAACTACACGTTTCCCGAAGAAGAACGCTTCTGCGACCCCGACTATTGCGCGCAGGCAGCTACTTTTTTCATAGCAGAGCTGTTGCGCAACGGCGTCACCAGCGCACTCAGCTTTGCCAGTGCCCACAGCGCCTCGGTGGATGCGGTGTTTGCGGCTGCGCGCCAGCAGCAGGTGCGCCTGATCACCGGCCTGTGCCTGATGGACCGCCACGCGCCGCCGGGCGTGCGCAACGACACCGAGCAAAGCCTGCTGGACTCCGAGGCGCTGATCCACAAGTGGCATGGCGTGGACCGG
>Ga0207979_100326_pt1 | contig 13736 bp, 11 predicted proteins | sample LakWasM124_LOW14_2_FD_183936 | JGI IMG/M metagenome (GOLD analysis project Ga0207979, IMG submission 183936) | Freshwater sediment methanotrophic microbial communities from Lake Washington under simulated oxygen tension - Sediment Metagenome... | ecosystem: Environmental > Aquatic > Freshwater >...
TGGTGGACCAGGTCCATTGGGAACCACGGCGCGTCGAGATAAAACTGATTGCCGATTGGGCCCTTCCGGGTCCGTGACGCGCGCGTCACCTCGGCGGTTCCTGGCGATCCCGCTACCCCGCGCACAGCTCCCAGCCATCGCGCCCCACGTACAACACGTCAGTCTTTCGATTCCACCCCAACCCGCACGACGGAGATTCATTCTTGAACGACAACAGCATCACCCAAACGACGAAGCGCGATATTTCACCAACCGAGGCGCTGGCCATCACCAACGAGGCCGCTACATGGAAAGGAACTGACTACGCCTTGCGCGGGGCGGCTTCGGTCAAGGGCGTGTCCGGTGACTGCAGCGGTACCACGTTCCTGATCTACCGCGCGGCCGGCTTTCCCTACGAGTACCAGCCATCCGCCACGTTTCAAGCCTACGCCCAACGTTCGGGCCTGTTCCGCCAGCTCGCCGTCAACGAGGCGCCGCAAGCGGGGGACATACTGTCCTGGGCCAATCACATGGCGATCTACGCGGGCTCTGCGCTCAAGAAGGAAGATGCGACTACGGCGCGCGTCAACGCCAGCGGCAAGACCTGGGTCCAGCAAAATGACATCTTGACCGCCACCCATCCCAACGGCGCGGCGTACATGCCGGCGTCGTTGCGCTACTGGCGCCCCGACCCACCGAAAATCTACCGCTACCAGACAACGACACCGTGAACAGCATGCACGATTGTTTCGCGCAACCGAGATCCATGGCACGACGGGCCATTCTGGGCATCAGCGGCGTTTGCCTGGCGCACCTCGCCCTGGCAAACGACAGCAGCCTGGGGGTGACCCCCAGCGCGTTCTCGACGCAACTCGGTGGCACGCCACGGCACATCACGATCGCTCAGGCCTCCGTGCAGATCACCGGCCAGCAAGTCAGCGTCGCGCTGACACCACGTGCGGCCGTGCCCACGCAAGCCACCTTGCTGGTCAGGAGCCCCCTGTTTGGCTGGCTAGGCGAATCCGATCCGTATCCGGATCGACACTTTCCCGAGCTGAGCTTTTCCAGCAACGGTCTGCCACTCATTGCGAGCGACTCGTTCCAGGCATTCGTCGGCACGATCGATGTGTCCGCGCTGCTGCGTCAAGCCGGTGTCAATCCGTGGCTCATCGCCGACACGCCGCCGTTTGTTCCGACCGAGGGCATGCAACCGGATGTTCTTGCCAGACTGGTGCACACAGGAATCTTGACTAAGGCAGGCGACGACTACCTGGCCCAATGGCACGCGCAGCGCACGCTGAGTATCGCGCTCGGTGCCGTCCAGTCCGTCGCCATCACCTACCGACTGCGACCAGCCTACTCCTTATGGCCAAAGCGCGCACTTGTGGCGGCAGACCTGCTGCGGCGCCATTGCCTCTCCGGTGCTCAGGTGCTGAAGCTCGTGCGCGGGTCAGCCACGGCCACACAGTTCGTGGTCAAACAGTACGCCATTCCGGTGGCTGTCGACGGCCGCCCGCCCACCGCAGTTCGGCTTAGCGTCACACCTCAGCCTGGCGTGGCCCTGGTGGCAACCTGCGCGAGTCGCGGTACCGGTATTTCAGGCGCGAGCGGCTTGACGGACATCGCCGTCAAGCCGGATCGGCACGGGGTGTTGAACGTCCTGACAATTGAGCATTCCACCCCCTAGGAGCGTGGGCGGCAGAGCGTTCTGCGCAGGTAAAGGAGGAGCCCGCGCAGCGGGCGGGGGACACGGAGCAGAGCGCTCTGCCGCCCACGCTCCTGGCTCGTAACCAATCGAACCAGGAACCCGCGGGAACAGCCACTCAAGCTAGGCGATGCGCTCCAGCACCAGCACGGCGAAGAAGCCAAACGCCGCGATCAGCGTCCACTTGAGCGTCAGCAGACCGATGCGCCGGTAGCGCACCTGCCCGGTGGCCGCATAGAACGAGAAGGCCACCACCGCGCCAAGCAGCAGCAACAGGATGAGCCAGCGAAACAGCAGCATGGTGGCGTCGACCTCGGCTACCAGGCGGGCGCGAGTTGCGCGAAGCCCTTGGGCGCAAGCTGCTCATCCTCGAAGGTGACGATCTTCCAGGCGTCGGTCTGGCTCAGCAGCTCGCGCACCAGCTTGTTGTTCAGGGCATGCCCGGATCGAAAGGCGCTGAAGCTCGCCAGCAACGGTTTGCCCAGCATGTACAGGTCACCCATGGCATCGAGCATCTTGTGCTTGACGAACTCGTCGTCATAGCGCAAGCCGCCGGCGTTGAGAATCTTGTACTCGTCCATCACGATGGCGTTGTCCATGCCACCACCCAGGCCCAGGCCGTTGACGCGCATCATCTCGACATCCTTGGTGAAGCCAAAAGTGCGCGCGCGGGCAATGTCGCGGGAATATGAATTGACGCTCATGTCGAAGGCCACCTGCTGGCCGGTGGAATCCACGGCAGGGTGGTCGAAGTCGATCTCGAAGCTCAGCCTGTAGCCATGAAACGGCTCCAACCGGGCCCAGCGTTCAGACGCACCGGTGCCCTCGCGGACTTCCACCGGCCGGATGACCTGAATAAAGCGACGTGGCGCGTTCTGAAACACGATGCCGGCGCTTTGCAGCAGGAACACGAACGAGGCCGCCGAACCATCCAGAATGGGTACCTCTTCGGCGGTGATGTCGACGTACAGGTTGTCCAACCCCAAGCCGGCACAGGCCGACATCAGGTGCTCGACCGTGGCCACCTTGGCGCCGCCATGGGAAACCGTGGTGGCCATGCGGGTATCCGATACCGCGCTGGCCACCATGGGAATGTCCACCGGCTGCGGCAGGTCCACCCGGCGGAACACGATGCCGGTATCAGGCTGCGCCGGGCGCAGCGTGAGCTCCACCCGTTGCCCGCTGTGCAGGCCCACGCCGACGGCGCGAGTCAGGGATTTCAGGGTGCGTTGTTGCAGCATCGCTCGATTTTACGTGGCCATGCAGCCGGACTCTGCTTCCGGGCAGGGCGTCTCTATAGTAGCCCAGACAAAGCTACACCGTCAGCTCCAACGAAGCAAACCCCGCAACGCCCGCTCGACTGACTATATCTCGAAGAAAAGCACGACAATGCGGTCCACACATGAGAACAATCCGCAAAATCGTGGGCGAGCGCTGGGCCACCTCCCAACGTGACCCACGCCCATTGCCCTGAGGTCACGTTTCGTGGTTGGCGCCCTGATCTTTGTTAGCAGTACCGGTTTGGCCAAGGTATTGCCACTCCTGTTCGGCCTCTGCCTGTCACGTCTTGTCAGCCCCCAGAGCTACGTATACTTTGTGCAAGTTCTGGCGCAAGCGAACTTCTTGACAACACTTGCAACTGTCAGCTACACGCAAATAATCCTGTCATCAAGAACAACGGGGGACGGGCGTGACACCCAAGACATCGCGCTGCGCGCGCTCGTCTTTGCGGCAATCGTGTCAATAATTGGAGGATTGTGGGCTGCCTACACAGCGTTCCCGGCGACACTTTGCAGCGGGAATTGGGACTGCCAAGCGGGCGGCCTGACAGGCTTGTGTGTTGCGCTGTATTCCTTTGGGAACTCTGTGCTGATGATCCAGATGTCACAATTCAACGCCCGGCTAAAGAGCGCGCACGCCGGCGTGCTGTTGATATGTGGGCTGGGCCTACCCTACGCCATCGGTACAGCGGACCTAATTGTGACGAAGCGTGACACAGCAATCCTTCTCCCAATCGCCGCGGCTTTGTCAGGCATCGCGCTAGCGGCATTTTGGTCGACAAACCGCACATCCCCGACTGAATTCGAGAGACAGTCGGCGCTCAGGCTGGTCACACAATCACTGCCGCAAACCCGCGAGCATGGCTACATCATGTTGTTTGCGGCGCTGGTCCTGTATGCCCATGCGCACGCCCTGACCGCTGTGAACGCGGCCAACAACCATGCCGTAGCAGCCGTGTTCTCTCTAGGCTACCAGCTTTTCGCAATCGGGTTGTTTGTCCCGGGTGTGCTGGGAAACTTGGTGGTGCCGCTGCTTAGACGACGGGATCGACACTCGAAGATGGGGCCCAGATCCATTGCGGTGGTCTACCTCTCCATTTCATTGACGTCAATGGCGGTCGTGCAGGTCTTCGGGTCGTATATCCTGTCGTGGTACGGTCTGGAGCCCAGTGACGCCAACCGCTCCATTCTGCTGACACTGCAAATCGCCGTCGTGTTCGCTTCGCTGAATGCCATCGTCAACCAACGACTTGCCGCCATGCGTCAATATGGCTCCATGGCCTGGCTGTCGGTCGTCTACCTGCTAACTTTGACGCTGGCAAGCTACCTCACTGGTCACGACGCGGCTTCGGTCGCCTACAGCGTCGTGGCGTCATACATGACAACGCTTATGTTGGGAATGGCCGTCGTCCGGCATCGTCATGCTGCACCCACCAACCACACAGTAGCCCACAAATCGGACGCTGCCTTCTGGTCTGCCCGCGCAAGAAAATATGGTCACACTGGATGGACGAATCAGGCGATATACCACTACGATCAGACTCTTCGCCTCAAGTTGGTAAAGGAAACCATCGAGAGCCTGAACATACGGCAGGGCTCAAAGTGCCTGGACTATGGCTGCGGCACAGGAGACTTCACCAGAATGCTCAGCGGCATGGGCTTGAACGTACTGGGTTACGATGTGTCTGACGCCGTCATTGATGTAGCCAAGAGCCATGGCGTGCCTCCCAATGCGCGCTATACCGTCCACGCAGACGATGTTGCGACTCAGAGCCCCTACCAGTTGGTGCTCGCGGTCACGGTGTTTCAGCACATTCTCGATGACGCAAGCTTGCACGCTGCCGTCCTACGCGTGGCCCAGTGCATGGAGGACGGTGGCCATTTGATCCTCATTGAGTCCAGCATTCACGGCAGCGGTCAGAGCGCTCACGTGCATGGCCGAAGTACCGCGGCCTGGCAAAATGCCTTTATGTCGAGCGGGCTGCGCCTTCGGTTCACAAAGTCGCTATATCACCCTACCCTACAACCCACACCATCGTTCAAGGCGTATAGCGCAAGGCCGCTCGTTCGCGCACTACGAGTTGCCACTCACTTTCGACTTCCCCTTGCCAATTGGTGGTTGAGGCAAATCGCGTCGAACGCCGTTGAGACAGATAGAGACTATTTTGTTGAAGGCAACTCCCCGGTCGTCATGATGGTTTGGCGCAAATAGGCTATGGTGGTATTCATGATGGGGCGAAAACCCCCTCCAGTGGGAGGCGTGACGGTCCACACGGACCGCTTGATTCACTGGCTATCGAATCTTCCAGATCTCGAGCTTAGGCATGTCGATGTACGCCCTGCCTCGATCCTGCGCCTCATGATCTATCAATTGCTGCGACGCTCCGGACAGCGCATCATTCACTGCCAGATTTCCAACTACCTCGGACTTGTACTGGCGACGCTCGCCAAGAAGATTGGGCCGCCGCAAACTCGACTGGTCTATTCGGTCCATTCGGAATACTGGCCCAAAGAGCAGTTGCTTCCTGATCACCCTCGTGCACGGCTGGTGCAATGGATGATGCGATCGGTGGATCTGGTCATTGCAGACAACCCGCACATCGAATCAGACATGCGCCGCTACGCCAAACGCACGCAGATCATCGGCCCATTTCTTCCACCTGACGGTTCTGTTGATGCGTTCGACTTGCAGGGTAGCCTGAACCTGGAGAGCCTCGACGCGCCAGTGGTTGTTTTCAATGCTTACAAGCTAAGCTACCGCAATGACGGGCGCGAGATCTATGGATTGAACACCCTTCTGGATGCCTTTTTCCGCCTAGAGGTGGCGCTCACACTGATTATCCTCATTCCTCAGCTGAGCATTGCAGAGCAGGCCACGCTTCTGGCCAGAATCGACGCCGAGCCGAGGCAGTTCAATCGTGGGCGTGTTCACGTTATTTCCAGGCCAGACATTGAAGGATGGAAGGTCATCTCAAAGGCCAATCTATTTGTTCGCCCAACGATTACCGACGGTGATGCCTTGTCGGTGCGCGAGGCGCTATATTTCGGTGTGCCCTGTATATGCTCTGATTGCACGATTCGGCCTGATGGCGTGGTGTTATTTAAGACCGGCGATGCCGCCGATTTAGCCCAAAAGATTGTCGCCACGCTCAAATCCGCGCATTCCCACACACCCGAGGCAATCAAGGCAAATCCGGCGTTCAAGTTTTATTCGGCCTACCTAAGTCTGTTTGAGGTCCCCAATGGATGACTTTCTTCCCTTTGCCCGCCCCGACATCGGACAGGATGAGATTGACGAGGTCGTGCACACCCTCAAATCGGGCTGGTTGACTACTGGTCCGCAGACCAAGCAATTCGAAAGTGATTTCGCCGCCTACATGGGACGCAAGCATGCCATCGCCGTGAATTCGGCGACCGCCGGACTGCACCTGGCGCTAGAAGCCATGGGAATCACCGAAGGCGACAAGGTGATCACGACGGTCTACACGTTTACAGCGTCGGCTGAAGTCATTCGCTACTTCAATGCCACGCCCGTCTTCGTTGACATTGACCCCGTCACCAAGAACATCAGCATCCCGGAGTTGAAGAAAGCACTCACACAACATCGTGGACAGGTGAAGGCAATCATTCCCGTTCATTTTGGTGGGCTTTCCTGTGACATGGACGAACTACTCCAGTGCGGGGCAGAGCATGGCGCCTCGGTACTGGAAGATGCCGCTCATGCCTTGCCCACCACCTACCGCAAGAAACTCATTGGAAGTTTCGGCGACATAGCCGTCTTCAGCTTCTATGCCACCAAGACGCTGGCCACGGGGGAAGGCGGCATGATCGTAACCAACAATGATGCATGGGCCAACCGGATCCGAACAATGCGCTTGCATGGGATCAATCGCGACGTCTTTGACCGATACAGTTCCAAGAAGCCAAGCTGGTTCTATGAAGTCGTTGCGCCCGGCTACAAATACAATCTGACCGACGTTGCGTCTGCGATCGGCATCCATCAACTCAAGAAGTTGGACGCCATGCAAGGGCGGCGCGAGCACATCGCCACGGTCTACCGGGAGCAGTTCGCGGATTTGCCACTCGACTTGCCACATGCCGACCCCCAGGACCGCCATTCATGGCACTTGTTCACGGTTCAACTCCAGCCAGGAAAACTCACCATTGATCGAGATACGTTTATCGAAAGACTGATGGAGCGTGGTATTGGTACCAGTGTGCACTTCATCCCCTTGCACCGGCATCCCTATTGGCGCGACACCTACGGGCTACGGGACAGCGATTTTCCTGTGGCGACCGACATCTATCGCCGCACGTTGAGCCTGCCCATCTATCCGGTCATGACGTCCGAGCAGATTCAGCGCGTAGTGGACGCAGTCACACAGATCTGCCATGACCATCGCCATTGAGCCGAACCGTGGCGCGGCCCGCCACAACGCAACCCCGGCTCAAGGCTTTGGTCTCGCATGGCACGCCAACGCGAGTATGTCACGTTCCCCACGATGAAACAGATTCTGCAGAACCTTGGCAACGGCGACACCTCGATCGTCGAAGCGCCTGCCCCCCAGTTGCGAGCGGGGACGGTGTTGATTGCCTCGCGCGTTTCCCTGGTCTCGGCAGGAACTGAGCGCATGCTGGTGGAGTTTGGGCGCGCTTCGCTACTCAGCAAGGCTCGACAACAGCCAGAACGTGTCGCCATGGTTCTCAATAAGATCAAGACCGACGGTCTGCTGACGACCATCGAAGCGATTCGCTCCAAACTGAGCGAACCCATCGCCTTGGGTTACTGCAATGTAGGCACCGTACTGGAGGTCGGAGCCGGCATTGAGGGCGTCGCAATTGGCGACCGAGTCGTATCGAACGGTCCTCACGCGGACATCGTTCGGGTAGCGGGTACCCTCTGCGCAAAAATACCCGACAACGTCGACGATGAATCGGCGGCATTCACCGTGGTGGCAGCCATCGGTTTGCAGGGAATCCGCCTGGCCGAACCAAGTCTGGGCGAGGTATTTGCCGTTACCGGCGTCGGCCTGATCGGGCTACTGACCGTACAACTGCTGCGGGCTCATGGGTGCAGCGTTTTGGCCATCGACTTTGACGAATCCAGGTTGGCCTTGGCACGCCAGTTTGGCGCCCAAACGTGCAATCCCGGTTGCGGAGAAGATCCTGTAGCCGCCGGGCTGGCGGCAAGCAGGGGCCGCGGCGTAGATGGCGTCATCCTTACCGCCTCCACTGCTTCCTCTGACCCCGTTGCTCAAGCCGCACAAATGAGCCGCAAGCGCGGTCGCATCGTTCTTGTTGGTGTGACCGGTTTGGAATTGAATCGGGCCGACTTCTATGAGAAAGAATTGAAGTTCCAGGTTTCGTGCTCCTACGGACCGGGCCGCTACGACCCCAGCTATGAGCAGGATGGGAACGACTACCCCTTGGCGTTTGTCCGCTGGACCGAGCAGCGCAACTTCGAGGCCGTGCTTGACATGCTCGCATGTGGCCTGCTCAACACCAAGCCGTTAGTCACCCATCGTTTTGCATTGGACGACGCTCATCTAGCATACGACGCGCTCACCAATGAGCAACGCGCCTTGGGCATGCTGTTGGTGTACGGTAGAGTGCCGCCATTGCGGCAGACCCCTTCCGTAGCGCTGGCCACCCCGACTCGATTCGATCCACAGCGACCCGTGCTGGGCTTCATCGGTGCAGGCAACTACGCCTCACGCATCCTGATTCCGGCGTTCAAGGCCGCAGGCGCCCAATTTCACACCCTCGTGGCCTCGGGCGGTATCAGTGCGGTCATCCACGGCAACAGGGCTGGCTTTTGTGAAGCGTCATCCGACGTCGACGCGATGCTGGGAGTGAGCACAATCAACACGGTGGTGATCGTGACGCGCCACGACAGCCACACCCATTTCGCCAGCCGATCCTTGGCAGCAGGCAAACACGTCTTCGTGGAAAAACCCGTGGCCATCAATTTGACGGGATTGTCTGAGCTGCAGACGGCCTACGCGGCCGCCCACCATAGCGGCGCCGGCCCCCAACTAATGGTTGGCTTCAACCGGCGTTTCTCGCCCCAAGTGCGGAGGATCAAGACGTTGCTGCAGACCGTGAAGGAGCCCAAATCGTTCATCATGACCATGAATGCGGGCGCGATCGCCGCCAGTCACTGGACGCAAGACCACGCGGTTGGCGGGGGACGAATCATTGGCGAGGCCTGTCACTTCATCGACCTGATGCGCTTCTTTGCCGGATGTCCGATTGTCTCGATCCAGGCACGCCGCATGGGCAACGCGCCCGGCTTGGCCGTCACAGAAGACAAGGCAAGCATCACGCTAGGCTTTGAAGACGGCTCATTCGGCACCATTCTGTATTTGGCCAACGGCGCGGCTAGTTTTCCAAAAGAGCGCATCGAGGTGTTTACGGCTGGGCGGGTTCTTCAATTGGACAACTTTCGCAAGCTCAAAGGGTATGGCTGGCCAGGCTTCAGCCGTCTCAATCTGTGGCGACAGGACAAAGGGCAAAACGCCTGCGCCAAAGCCTTCCTGCAAGCCATTGAGCAAGGCGTTCCTGCCATTGCGCCCGACGAAATCTTTGAAGTCGCACGCGTCACGCTGGAAGTAGCCGAGCAATTGCGCCGGCAACAATGAAGCTCCTAATCAAGCTTAGGACTGCGCTCGCACTCGGCTTGCTCAACATTGCCAGAGTCACCGCATACCGCCTTGGCGTCAAGCTGCGCCTCAATCCGGTATGCCACCTTCGCGCTACGCCGCCACGAGGACCTTTCTTCTCCATAAAGACCCTGAAGCAGTCAACAGCGGCACCCCTCGCAGACTGGCAAGCATCGGGTCAGTTGTTTGGCCGCTGGCCCTTCACAGTGGGCGCACAGGCGCCAGATTGGTTGGCTAGTCCGTTCACGGGCCAGAGGGTGCCGAACCCACAGCGAAATTGGTGGACCATCCCGGACTTTGATCCAGTAACGGGCGACATCAAGGTCATTTGGGAGTTGTCGCGCATGGACTGGGTGCTGGCGTTTGCGCAGCGTGCCCACAACAGAGACGCCGAAGCCCTGACCAGATTGAACACGTGGTTGGCGGATTGGTGCGAGAACAACACTCCGTATCGTGGCCCAAACTGGAAGTGTGGACAAGAGGCCTCCTTTCGCGTCATGCACTTGGCGATGGCGGCATTGATCCTCGATCAAGTCAATACCGCCACCAGCGACTTGCGTGAACTGGTCCACCTGCATCTGCAACGTATTGCGCCGACCGTCCAGTACGCGGTGGGACAAGACAACAATCACGGTACCTCGGAAGCGGCTGCCCTGTTCATCGGGGGGAGTTGGCTTGCCGCCCACGGGTCGGCGCAGGGAGAGAAGTGGCAACAGACGGGCCAAGAGTGGCTGGAAGACCGGTGCGCCCGACTCATTGGGAAGGACGGGGGGTTCAGCCAATACTCGCTGAACTACCATCGACTACTGCTCGACACGCTAAGCATGGCCGAACTGTGGCGCAGACGCCTGGCCGCGCCTGAGTTTTCCCAGCAGTTCTATCAAAGGGCCACGGCGGCGACATACTGGCTTTACGCGATGATCGACCCCGACAGCGGTGATGGGCCCAATGTGGGCGCTAACGACGGTGCCCGCCTTTTGCAGTTGACCAACACGGCCTACCGCGACTATCGCCCCGCCGTTCAGTTGGCCATGGCGCTGTTCTCCAAACAGCAAGCCTACCCAAGGGAAGGCCCTTGGAACGACACACTGCGTTGGCTTGATATCCCGCTGCCGGGGTCACACGCTGCGCCACCCAAGAGCGTTGTCGCCGACGACAGTGGATTTGCCGTACTGCGGCATGGTGCGGCCATGGCCATGCTGCGCTACCCGCGATTTCGTTTTCGTCCCAGCCACGCGGACGCGCTCCATCTCGACTTGTGGTTAGGCCATGACAATTTGCTCTGTGACGACGGCTCGTACAGCTACCACGCCGAGTCGAAGTGGTTGCAGTACTTTGGCGGAACAGCGAGCCACAACACGGTGCAGTTCGATGGCCGCGACCAAATGCCGCGTCTGGGCCGTTTTCTGTTCGGCGACTGGCTGCGCACATCCTTTCTTCAGCCATTAGAAGCGAACGAACATGCCGTTCAGTTCGCGGCAGGCTATCGCGACCGCGCTGGGGCGAGCCACCGACGCCAGGTCACACTGAGCAACTCGTGTCTACGAGTTGTTGACGAAGTCAGAGGGTTCAAGCAAAAAGCCGTCCTGCGTTGGCGTGTGCCACACAAGCACTGGCACTTGGAGGGACAACGTTGGACAAATGGTAGGCATACACTGACCGTGCAGACCAGCGTGCCGGCTACCCGCTGCGAGATGGTCGAAGCTTGGGAGTCGCGACACTACCTGGAGAAGACCCCGGTTTCGGTACTGGAACTGGAGATTCAGCAGCCGGGCACCTTGACGACGGAATACCGGTGGGCAGCATGAAGGTTCTTTACTTCCATCAGCACTTCTCAACGCCGAAGGGCTCTGTCGGCACCCGCTCCTACGAGATGGCACGTCACTTGCTGACGCGCGGCCACCAGGTGACCATGGTATGCGGAAGCTATGGAGGAGGCGAGACCGGTTTGACCTTGCCGTTTGTGCAGGGAAGCCGACGCGGCTGGGTCGATGATATTGAAGTGATTGAATTCGATCTCGCCTATTCCAACCACGACGGTATCGTCACACGCGCTCGAACCTTCGTCCGTTTCGCCTGGCGAAGCATTCGCCTGGCACTGACGGAGCGGTTCGATTTGCTGTTCGCCACGACCACCCCACTCACGGCGGGCATCCCCGGCATCTTTGCCCGCTGGCTGCGCGGCAAGCCGTTTGTGTTTGAAGTGCGCGACTTGTGGCCAGAACTGCCCCGTGCCATGGGCGCCATCCGCAACCCCTTGGTGCTGGGTGCCCTGTCAATTCTCGAGTGGACCAGTTACCGGTCCGCCCATCGACTTATTGGCCTGTCGCCGGGTATCATGGAGGGGATTTCACGTCGCGGCGTGCCACAGTCCCGAATCACCCTCATTCCGAACGGCTGTGATCTGAATATCTTCGCCGCCAGCGCCGAGCCTTGGCGACCTTCATCCATACCAGCCAGTAGTTTGTTGGCGGTGTTCGCCGGGACCCACGGCATGGCCAACGGTCTCGAAGCCGTCCTGGACGCAGCCGCAGAGCTCCGAAGCCGGGGCCGTACTGACATCAAACTGCTCCTGATTGGTCAAGGTAAGCTCAAAGCGCCATTGCAGGCGCGCGCCCTCAAGGAGAACCTTGACAACGTGGTGTTTCACGAGCCCGTCAACAAGAGCGCCTTGGCCGGCCTGATGGCAGCGACCGACGTCGGCATGCAGATTCTCGCCAACGTGCCAGCCTTCTACTACGGCACATCCCCTAACAAATTCTTCGACTACATTGCGGCCGGCCTGCCCGTACTCAACAACTACCCGGGTTGGCTGGCCGATCTGATTCAGAAACACCAATGCGGTTTCGCGGTTCCCCCCAACGACGCCCGCGCCTTCGCGGACGCCCTGGAACAGGCTGCCGACAACCGTACGGCGCTCAAGGCGATGGGCCATCGCGGTCTCGCGCTCGCCAAGAACGAGTTTGACCGCCGTCTGCTTGCCGATCAATGGGTCGACTGGCTGGAGGGCACCCTTGCAGGCTGTGATAGGGTGCCCAACGCGGGCAACACGGCGACCCGTCGCTAACATGGCCAGATGAAGCGAATTATTGATTTGGCCGTGGCATCGCTGGTACTGACGATGCTTGCACTGCCCCTCTTGTTGCTGGCATGTCTGATCCGCTACAAGCTCGGCAGCCCAGTCTTGTTCCGGCAGACACGGCCGGGTCTGCATGGCCAACCGTTTGACATGGTCAAGTTTCGGACCATGACCAATGCACGCGGCGCTGACGGCGAACCGCTGCCGGACCGCGACCGCTTGACCTCGTTTGGCAGTCTTCTGCGTGCCACCAGCTTGGATGAACTGCCTGAGTTCTGGAATGTACTCAAGGGTGACATGAGTCTGGTCGGCCCTCGACCACTGCTGAAGGAGTACCTGCCCCTCTACTCGCCTGAACAGGCCCGTCGCCATGAAGTACGGCCTGGCATCACCGGTTGGGCCCAGGTGAACGGGCGCAACGCACTCACCTGGGACGAGAAATTCAAGTTGGACGTTTGGTACGTCGACCATCAATCGACCGGGTTGGATGTCAAGATTCTATGGCTCACCGTGCGCAAAGTAGTGTCTCGCGAAGGCGTCAATGCCACGGGCGAAGCGACAATGCCGAAATTCACCGGCAACAAGCGGTGAACGCATCACTTCCAGGCAGACTTGCATGAAACGATTCGCTATTTTCGGAGCCAGCGGCTGCGGCCGTGGCGTCATGCCCTTGGCGCGCCAACAACTGCGCCAATCGGAGCCCTTGCCGTGGGAATTGGTGTTCGTGGATGACCATCCCCCAGCTCCAGAGATCAATGGGCGGCGCGTTCTGACCTACGCGCAATGGATGGCACAGCCGGCCACGTCGCGACACGTGTCCGTCGCCATCAGCCATGGTGGCTTGCGAGAGAGCGTGGCCGCGCGATGCAGGCAAGACGGCGTGGCTTTCTTTCAGGTCAAGGCCGACAACGTTGTCATCATGGACGATGTGCAAATTGGCCTCGGGGCTGTGTTGTCTCCGTTCGTGACCCTGACCAGCAACATCCGTATCGGGCAACACTTTCACGCCAACCTCTATAGCTACGTCGAGC
>Ga0207979_100329_pt1 | contig 13649 bp, 9 predicted proteins | sample LakWasM124_LOW14_2_FD_183936 | JGI IMG/M metagenome (GOLD analysis project Ga0207979, IMG submission 183936) | Freshwater sediment methanotrophic microbial communities from Lake Washington under simulated oxygen tension - Sediment Metagenome... | ecosystem: Environmental > Aquatic > Freshwater >...
CGCCCAGGACCACCAGTGCCGCCAAAGCCTTCAGCCAGCGCCCTGGCCAGGGTGCGCGCAGGAAGCGACCGAAAGAGGGGCTGGCGGGGGCGGGTGGCGTGGTCGTCATGCGGTGTTGGTGAGCAAAGCAGCCGCGATTATCGGCAAATGGTCGCGGTGCCTTGGCACTTGGCTCATTTGCGCCGTGGCAGGCGCAGCCAGGGCATCAGCGCGCCCCGATGCGCGACCAGCGCGCAGTGCACCAAGCCGGCACGAATGATGGTTGACCTGGCCCGGCTTGCTGGCGGCGTCGCCGAAGTTTCGGTGTCGGAAGGCATGGGGGTGCTAGGGGTTGCCGTGGTGGTCGACGATGTGCTGGCGCAGCATGGCGCCCAGGGTCGCTTGCTCCACGCACAGCAGCAAGTGACCGCCGGCCTGGAAGCGCACCAGCTTGGCACCCGCAATGTGCGCGGACGCGAATTCGGCGTTGCGGACCAGCTGCAGCGTGTCGTCGGTGGCGTGGAAGATCAGGGTCGGGGCCTGTATGGCGGCAATGCGTTCGTTGGGCATCGCCGCCTGGTTGTCGAAAGCCACCCCCGCCGAGCGCGGTGCGACCGGGTTCATGTGGTCGATCACCTGGTCGGCGATGTCGCGCTGCGCGGGTGTCAAGCCGGCACTGACGGCCTCGTTGGCGCCCATCAGCGCCAGCAGTTGCTTGCGCAGCAGCTTGCCGACAATCCAGTACAGCGCGTCGTGCCGGAAGATCAGGGTCAGCATGTCGCCCTTTTGGTTGGCCTGCGCCTGCTTGGGGTCGCTGGAGGAGGCCACGCCAGCGGAGATCAGCGTCAAGGAGGACACACGCCGCGGATGCAGGGCGGCGAACAGCAGCGCCGACGGGCCGCCGTGCGACAGCGCGACCACGGCGACTTTGTCGATGCCCAAGCGGTCGAGCAGGTGGGCGTAGGCGTGGGCCTGATCGTCAAAGCTGGCGCCGGCATGAAAGGTCGAGCGCAGGTAACCAAAGCGCGAGGGCGCGATCCAGTGGAACTGCTCGCCCAGCACGGCGCGCACCATCAGTTCGCCCTGGTCGTAGCCACCGCCACTGCCGTGAATCACCAGCACCGGCGGGCCTGCGCCGCCTTGGGTGTATTCGATGTCACCATAGGGCGAGGCGATCACCGTCCCCTTGGCGCCAATGCGCGCGTAGGCGGCGTGCATGTCCCGCAGGTAGGCGGTCACGGCCCAGGCGAGCAGGGCGAGCAGGGTCAAGGCGATGGCGTAGATGGTTGCTCTCAGCATCGTGTCGCTTCGTCCAAACTGGCCCGTGCCGGCCGGAGCCGGCCGGCTCAATCCCCCATCACCACGCCTTCACGGCGCGGATCGGCGCCACCGAAGTAGCCGCTTGCGGTCTTCTGGATGGCCTGCAGGCCGCTGCTCAAGGCGGTCTCCTGCACCACATGGCCGCGTGCCTTGAGGGCGTGCACCGTGCGCGCCGGGAAGCGCCGTTCCTCCAGCAGCGTCGGGCCGTTGAGCGAGCCGAAATTGGGCAGGTTGATGGCCTGCTGCGCGTCCAGGCCCCACTGCAGCGTGCCCAGCAGCAGCTTGGCGGTGTAGTGGATGATCAGCGCGCCGCCCGGGCTGCCACCGCTCATCACCAGTTGGCCGCTGGCCTTGTCGAACACCAGCGTGGGCGACATCGAGGAGCGCGGGCGTTTGCCGCCCTCCACCCGGTTGGCCACCGGCAGCCCGGCGGCATCGCTCGGGACCAGGCTGAAGTCGGTGAGCTCGTTGTTCAGCAGGAAGCCGCCGCTGCGCGCGCCACCGGTGTTGACCATCAGGCGCGCGCCAAAGCCGTCCTCAATGGTGGTGGTCATGGCCAGGGCCTGGCCCGTTGCGTCAACGATGCTGATGTGGCTGGTGCCATGCTCAGCTTGGTCGGGCATGGCGGCGTAGGCGGTCTTGGTGAGGCCCGGCGTGCCTGGTTTGCCCACTTTCATGCTGGTCGGGCCAATCAGCCGGGCGCGCTCGGCCAGATAGCCGGGCTCCAGCAGACTTTGCCAACTGCCTGCCGGCGCGGCCACGAAATCCGGGTCGGCGACATACTGCGCGCGATCGGCAAAGGCCAGCCGGGCCGCCTCGGTGTACAGGTGCAGCCAGGCCGCAGAGGGCAGTCCGTCCTGCAGCGCCAGCGTGGTCGCGTCGGTGTGGGCCAGCAGACCCAACATCTGCCCGATCGCCAGGGCACCGGAGCTGGGTGGCGGGAAGCCGCAGATGCGGTAGTCCCTGGCGGCGGCACGCCAGTCGTGGCACAGGGCGTTGCGTGTCTTGGCCTGGTAGCCGGCCAGGTCGGCCATGGTCAACAGCCCCGGGTTGCTGGCGTGGCCCTGCACCTTGCGCACGATGGCCTGCGCCACGTCGCCTTCGAGCAGACCACGTGCGCCCTGGGTGGCGATCAGCCGCAACACGTGCGCCAGTTCCGGGTTGCGCAGCAAGTGGCCAACCGGATGTGGCTGGCCGTTGGCCGCATAGAAGTAGGCCGCGGCCACCGGGTCCTGTCTGAGGTGCGACTCGCCCGCCAGCAGCGCATGCAGCCGTGCGCTGACCGCAAAGCCGTTCTCGGCCAGCGTGATGGCCGGCTGGAACAGGCGTGCCCAGGGCAGTTTGCCGTAGCGCTGGTGGGCCAGTTCGAGCATGCGCACCGTGCCGGGCGTGCCGACCGAGCGGCCGCCCACGACGGCATCGATGAAGGCCATCGGTTTGCCATCGGCACCGATGAACAGCCGGTCGGTGGCGGCGGCGGGCGCGGTCTCGCGGCCGTCGAAGGCCTCCACCTCGCGGCCGTTGAAGTGCAGCAGAAACGCGCCGCCGCCTATGCCACTGGATTGCGGCTCGACCAGCGTCAGCACCATCTGCACCGCAATGGCAGCGTCCACCGCCGAGCCGCCGGCCTTGAGCACCTGGTAGCCGGCCTCGGTGGCCAGCGGATTGGCGGCGGCGACGCTGAAGTGTTGCGTGCGCCAGCCGGGCTTGGGCTGGTAGCCACTGGCCGCCTCGGGTTGCCTGGGCGCGAGCTGGCGCGAGTCGGGCGGGGGGACGGTGGCGCAGCCGGCCAGCACGGCGAGCGAGGCCAGCAAGGAGAACACGAGTTTCATGCAGTCACCCCAGAATCGCCACGCCCTTGATCTGGGCAAATACCGCCAGCCCCGGCGCCAGCGCCAGTCCCTGCGCCGACTTCTCGGTGATGCGGGCCAGCAGCGTGCAGCCGCCCGCGCCAAGCTGCACCATCACTTGGCCCGGACTGTCGCTCGACAGCGCTAGCACGCGCACCGGCAGGATGTTGAGAATGCTGGTGCCGCTGGGGTGCTGCAGACTCAGGCTGACGTCGCGCGCCTGCACCCGGATGCGCAGCGCCTGGCCCATGGCCAGCGACTGGCGTGCAATGCAGAGCTCACCGCCGGCAAAGCGCGCCACGCTCAGGTGGTACTGCGCGTCGTGGCCTACGATGGTGGCCTCCAGCACCGCCGCCGCCGCGTCGCCATGCGCCAGCGGCAGGTCGAGCCGGGTCAGCAGCTCGGCGGTGGGGCCGCTGGCCAGCACCTTGCCCAGGTCCAGCAGCACCAGGTGATCGGCCAGGCGCGCTACCTCGTCGGGCGCATGGCTGACGTAGAGCACGGTCATCGCCAGCTCGCGGTGCAGCTGTTCCAGGTAGGGCAGGATCTCGGCCTTGCGTGCCGCGTCGAGCGCGGCCAGGGGCTCGTCCATCAGCAGGATGCGCGGGCTGCTGGCCAGCGCGCGCGCGATGCACACGCGCTGGCGCTCGCCGCCCGAGAGCGTGTCGGGCTTGCGCTGCATCAGGTGCGCGATGCCCAGCAGCGCCACCGCCTGGTCCAGCGAGACGCGGCGCTGCGCCGGCGGCACCCGCTGCATGCCAAAGGCCAGGTTGTCGGCCACGTTGAGGTGGGCAAACAGTTGCGCGTCCTGGAACACATAGCCGAGCGCGCGCTGGTGCACCGGTACGAACAGCTGGCGCGCATCGTCCTGCCAGACTTCGCCGTTGATCGACACCGTGCCACGCGCGCCGCGCTCGAGGCCGGCAATGGCGCGCAGGCAACTGGTCTTGCCCGAGCCGGATACGCCGAACAGCGCGCTGACCTGGCCGCCCGGCAGGTCCAGCGCCACGTCCAAGCGGAAGTCGGCGCGGTCAAGCTGCAGCCGGGCCTGAAGACCGCTGCCGGCGCTCACTGGCGTACCTTCGCGCCGCGCCGTTGGCGCCGGCCGGTCGGGTTGAGGGTGTACAGCAGCAGCAGCACGACGAAGGAGAACAGCACCATGCCGGCTGCCAGGCCGTGGGCTTGGGCGTACTCCATGGCCTCGACATGGTCGTAGATCTGGATCGACACCACGCGGGTCTTGTCCGGGATGTTGCCGCCGATCATCAGCACCACGCCAAACTCGCCCACGGTGTGCGCGAAGCCCATCACGCAGGCCGTCAGGTAGCCCGGACGGGCCAGCGGCAAGACCACGTTGACAAAGCTGTCCCAGGGCGAGGCGCGCAGCGTGGCGGCGGCCTCCAGCGACTGCTCGCCGATAGCCTCGAAGCTGTTTTGCAGCGGCTGCACCACGAAGGGCAGCGAGTAGATCACCGAGCCGACCACCAGCCCGGCAAAGGTGAAGGGCAGCAAGCCCAGCCCAAGCGCCTGGGTGAGTTGACCCAGCGCGCCGTGCGGGCCCATGGTGACCAGCAGGTAGAAACCCAGCACGGTGGGTGGCAGCACGATGGGCAGCGCCACCAGCGCGCCCACCGGGCCTTTGAGCCAGGAGCGCGTGCGCGCCAGCCACCAGGCCAGCGGCGTGCCCAGCAGCAGCAGGATCAGGGTACTCAAGCCGGCGAGTTGCAGCGTCAGGGCGACGGCACCCCAGGGGGAAGCGGTGGGCATCAGTGCGTCCGGCGGCGGCAATCAGTCGGTTTCATAGCCAAAGGAGCGTATCACCGCCTTGGCGGTTTCGGTCTTGAGAAACTGCAGCAGCGCACGCGCGCCGGGGTGGTTGGCGGCGCGGCTCAGCAAGGCGGCTTGCTGGCGCAGTGGATCGTGCAGCGTGGCCGGCACCAGCCAGCCCGAACCCTTGATGAGGGCGCCGTTCTCCCAGACCTGCGACAGGGCAACAAAGCCCAGTTCGGCGTTGCCCGATGCCACGAAGCTGTAGGTCTGCGCGATGCTCTCGCCCTGCACCAGCTTGGGGGCCAGCACCTCGGCCAAGCCCAGCCGGGTCAGGGTCTGCATCGCGGCGGCACCATACGGCGCGAGCTGTGGCGCCGCCACGGCCAGATGCGCGAAGCCCTGGCGCTTGAGCACCTCACCCTTGGCGTCGACCAGCGCGCCCTGCGCCGACCACAGCATCAAGCGCCCGCTGGCGTAAGTGAAGGATGTTCCCGCAAGCACCAACTGCTCCTGCGCGAGTTGCTGTACCGAGGCGCTGTCCGCCGCCAGCAGCACGTCAAAGGGCGCGCCGTTGCGAATCTGCGCGACGAATTTGCCGGTGGCCCCGAAGGACAGCAGCAACTTGTGCCCGCTGCCCTGTTCGAAGTCGGCGGCCAGGCGCTTCATGGGCGCCGCGAAATTGGCCGCCACCGCCACGTGGACCGGCTGTGCCCACGCCTTGGCGCTACCGAAGGCCGCCAACACGGTCGCCACCGCAAGAAGTAATCGCACTCGCATGGCGCCAATTATGCGGGTTGCCTGTTGTTGGATGGCCCCACCGCTATGCAATCGCGAACATATTGCGACGGTATTGCTTGTCGCCTATCGTGAATACTTGCAAGCAAATACCATAATTGTCAGTGAGACATTGCCCATGCGCAGCGCCACCACCACCATCCGACCCCCAAGCCGCGCCGACGGCACCCCGCCTGCCGCTTCCGGCACGTCCGGCAATGGCGCCACAGCCGCAGGCACGCGGCAGGTGCCCACCTACTGCTACAACTGCGTCTCCGGGCCGGACCTGCTCAGCGTCAAGGTGCAGGACGGCGTGGCCACCGAGATCGGCCCCAATTTCGACGGGCGCGGGCTCTATCCAGGCAACGGCAAGCCCTGCGTCAAGGCCTACGGCCTGATCCAGAAGACCTACCACCCGGGGCGCATCCTCACGCCCATGAAGCGCACCAACCCGAACAAGGGCATGGACCAGGACCCTGGTTTCGTGCCGATCTCGTGGGACGAAGCGCTGGAGACGGTGGCGACCAAACTCAATGACATCCGCGCGCGCGGCGTGCTCGACGAGGAGAAGTTGCCGCGCGTGGCGCTCACGCTGGGCCACGGCGGCACACCGGCCAACTACATGGGCACGTTCCCGGCCTTTATTGCGGCCTGGGGGCCGATCGACTTCAGCTTCGGCTCGGGGCAGGGCGTCAAGTGCGTGCATTCCGAGCATCTGTATGGCGAGTACTGGCACCGCGCCTTCACGGTCTCGGCCGACACGCCGCACTGCAACTACAACGTGTCCTTTGGCGCCAACGTTGAGGTGACCGGCGGCGTCTGTGCCGTGGCGCGGCATGCCCAGGCGCGTGTGCGTGGCATCAAGCGCGTGCAGATCGAGCCGCACCTGTCGGTCACGGCAGCCGCCTCGGCCGAGTGGATTCCGATCAAGCCCAAGACCGACCCGGCCTTCATGTTCGCCATGATTCACGTGCTGCTGCACGAGGTACCGCGCGACCGGCTCGACGTGCCGTTTCTGTGCGACATCACCTCCTCGCCCTACCTGGTCGGGCCGCAGGGCTACTTCCTGCGCGACGCCGAGACGCTCAAACCCCTGGTGTGGGACACGCGCAGCGGCCGTGCGCAGCCACACGATGCGCCGGGCGTCGAGCCGGCGCTGGAAGGCCAGTTTCAACTGCACGCCGTGGCGGAGGTCGGTGCCGACGAGCAACGCTGGGACTACGCCGACGTGAACGGCGAGACCTCGTTCTCCAAGCTGGTGGCGCACATGCGCCAGTACAGCCCCGAGTGGGCAGAGGCCCTGTGCGACGTGCCGGCGAAGAAGATCCGCGAGGTGGCGCAGGAGTTTGTGGCGCAGGCCTGCGTGGGCCAGACCACCGAGGTCGATGGCAAGCTGCTGCCGTATCGGCCGGTGGCGGTGACCTTGGGCAAGACCGTCAACAACGGCTGGGGTGCCTACGAATGCTGCTGGGCCCGCACCCTGCTGGCGGTGCTGGTGGGCGCGCTGGAAGTGCCGGGCGGCATTCTGGGCACCACCGTGCGCATCAACAGCCCGCGCGAAGACCGCCACAAGAGCGTGCAACCGGGGCCGGATGGCTTCATGCTCAACAAGCTCAACCCGACCACCAAGGACAAGTGGCAACGCCAGCCCAGTGGCCGCAATGCGCACCGCACGCTGGTGCCGCTGTCGGGCAACAGCGGCGCCTGGAGCCAGTCGCTGGGGCCCTCGCACCTGGCCTGGATGTTCCAGACCCACGTGCCCAAGAACTGGCCGCGCCCGACCGCGCCCGACATCTGGTTTGCCTACCGCACCAACCCGTCGATCTCGTTCTGGGACACGCACAACGTGGCTAGGACGATTGCGCGCTTCCCGTTCACCGTGTGTTTTGCCTTCACGCCGGACGAGACCAACCACATGGCCGACATCCTGCTGCCTGACGCCACCGACCTGGAGTCCACGCAACTGATCCGCCTGGGCAAGACCAAGTTCATGGAGCAGTACTGGGAGCACCAGGGCTATGTGCTGCGCCAACCAGCGGTGGCGCCGCAGGGCGAGGCGCGCGACTTCACCTGGATCGCCACCGAGCTGGCGCGGCGCACCAGCTTGCTGGAACCCTACAACGCCGCCATCAACCGCGGCATTTTTGGTGCACCGCTCAAGGGCGAAGGGCGCGACTATGAACTGCCGCTGGACCAGGTGCATTCGGTCGATGCCATCTGGGACGCCATCTGCCGTGCCGCCAGCCACGACCTGACCGAGGGCGCGCAGGCGCACTCTCTGGACTGGTTCAAGGAACACGGCTTGCTGACCAAGCCCTATGCCCGTACCGGCTGGTACCTGTACCCGACCATGCAGAGTCAGAACGTGCGCTTCGAGCTGCCCTACCAGGAGCGCCTGATGCGCTCCGGCAAGGAGCTGGGCGCGCGCCTGCACGACGCTGGCGTGGACTGGTGGGACGCGCAGCTCAACGAATACCAGGCGCTGCCGCAGTGGCACGATTTTCCCGGCGTGTGGGAGCAGGACCTGGTGCGCCGTGGCTTGAAGCCCGAGGACTTTCCCTATTGGCTGATCACCACCAAGAGCATGCAGTACCACGCCGGCGGCAATGCCTCGATCCAGATGATGGACGAGCTGGCCGGCAACGTGCGCGGCCACCATGGCGTGATGATCAATGCCGGCGTGGCTAGAGGGCTCGGCATCGAGGATGGCGACACGCTGGAGGTCAGCTCGGCCATCGGCATGACGCAGGGGCCCGCCATCGTGGTGCAGGGCATACGGCCCGACACGCTGGTGATGGTGGGCCAGTTCGACTACTGGGCCACGCCCTATGCCAAGAACCTGAAATCGCCCAGCCTCAACACCATCGCCCCGATGTCGCTGGACCTGACCGATGCCACCGGCTCCGGCGCCGACATCGTGCGCGTGGCGATCAAGCGCGCGAAACAACGTTGAGCGGCGCTGAATGACGCCGAACACCGAGCGAGCATGAAACGCGAACCCGGCGAACTGCTGGCCGATTGGGTGCCACCCGAGCGCGGCATGCGTTCGGTGGCGGCGCATCGGCTCGACGCGGCCAGCATCGCTCCTGCGCAAGAGGGCTGCTGGGTGGTGGAGGAGCAGGCGCTGCGTGTCGAGGTGCAGGACGTCGGCCACTACACGCTGATGTGCACCCCCACCGGCTCGCCCCATGCGGCGGGCTATCTGCCGCAGGACGGGCTGCTGGGCGAGGGTGGCGAGCCCGGCGCGCTGGCGCTGGCGGCCGGCTTTTTATTGACGGAAGGGCTGATCGATGCCATCGGCGATGTCGCTTCCCTGGCGGTCTGCCCGGACTCAGCCAGCGTGGTGCAGGTGCGCCTGGTCGATCCGGCGCGCGCGCACAGCACGCGGCGCAGTGGCGTGGTGGCCAGCTCCTGCGGCATGTGTGCCAATGTCGAGGACCTGGTCGAGTTGGACGGTGGCGGCCTGCGCGTGGCCAACACGCTGGTGCTGGGCGCCGCGCAGGTGCACCGGCACATGCAGACCATGCGCGCGCGCCAGGCGATTTTCGCCCGCACCGGCGGCACCCATGCCGCCGCGCTGTTTGACGCCGAGGGCACGCTGCTGGCGCTGGCCGAAGACCTGGGGCGGCACAACGCGCTGGACAAGGTGATTGGCCACTGCCTGTTGCACGGCGTGCCCAGCGCGGGCAGCTGCGTGCTGCTGTCGGGCCGCGTCAGCCTGGAGATGGTCACCAAGGCCGCGCGCGCCGGCATCGAGCTGGTGGCGGCCGTGTCGGCGCCGTCGAGCATGGCGATCGATGCCGCACGCCGCGTCGGCATCACCCTGTGCGGCTTCGTGCGCGGCGACCGGTTGACGGCGTTTTGCCATCCCGAACGCTTGCGCGGCTGAGCGCGGCAGGGGGCGGATTGGAGCGCGCAAAGCGGGCCGTGGTTACCGCCGCGGGCCGGTTACAAGGGCGCGACGTTTGCGTGGGTAGGCCCGTAGGACCCGAACAACACCGGCAAGCCACTGACAGCTTGTAGCTTGGCGACGCAGGCCTTGGCCGAGCGCAGCGGCGCGTGGTCGTACACGGGCTTGGCGCAGGTCAGCATCCGCGTCAGATCTTGCTGGCGCTGCAGGGCGGGGCCGTCGCAGAGGGGCAGGGCGCGGAGCACCTTGGCGTGCGCCGGCGCCGCCGTGGCGGTACGGTAAGCGTCGCACCACTTGAGCGCTGGTGTTCGGTCAAATGCATCCAGATGGCTGACCAAGAGGCCGTTCAGCGGACCGGCATGGGCCAGCGCGTAGCGCAGCAGTACTCCATCAGGGTGACCACGCCGGAACGCGCCTTGCCAGCCAGTGCTGTCGTTGTGTGGTTCCGCCAGCGCGTCCAAGTCAGCGTCGTGGGTTGGCAAGGGCCCTGGGCCATGGCGCGTGAGGTAGCTGCGCAGCACGCCATAGTGGGTCATTGGACCGCGCCAACCGGCATCGCGCGCCACCGCAGCCGCTGCAAGGGCGTGCGTGCTGCTCCAAGTGGTGTGCGGGTGGAACCCGTGCCACTCATCGAGCAGCAAGCCCTGTGCGCCTTCGAACAAGACCGTGCCTGGGCGATGCAGACGTTGGCTGATTTGCGCGGCGCTCGCCGGCGGGCACTGCGCCAGCAGTGCCTGGCACTGCATCAACCACCGCAGGGCCACGTGCTCGTCGGCAAGCAGGTCCAGCTCTGTCTGCATGGCGGCCGAGGCGCCCCGTCGCGCAGGCTCAAATTCCGTGTGCAAGCTGTGCTGCAGCGCCTTGAGCCTGGTCAGCGTTCGTGTCGGGTGCTGCAGGTCGGCATAGCGCAAGACCTGGCCAGGCTGGTCCAAGGAATGGCGTACGGTCTCGCCCACGCCGGCGCCGCAGGTGCCGTGCGCATTGGTGCCGCGCTGCAGTTCGCGCAGCCGGCCCGCGGCCTGATGAAATGGGGTGGTGATGCGGCAGCGCCCGTCGATCAGCAGGCGTTGCAGGGCATCGGGCACTCCCAATTGCATCAGATGGGCATGCTCCACCATCAAGGCGCCGGGGTGCACCAGCACTGGCGCGGCCAGCACGCTGTACACGGCGGGTATCAGCGTTGCGCTGCCAAATTGCGAGAAGGTGTGGTGGCGGCCATCGGGCAGCACTACGTTGTGCCCCGCCTGCGCGCCGCCGTTGAAACGCACCACCGTGTGGACGTCCCAGTGGCGCGCCAGGAAGTCGGTGAACAGGCCCTTGCCGCAGTCCCCGAAACCAAGCCCCTGCAGCGATACCAGGCGGGTGCTCACCTGACGATGGCCGCCCGGTTCCCTGCGGCGCAAGCCTGTTTGGGGAGGCGGCCCGACACTGCGCTCATGCCCGGCATCTCAATTGAACAGTTTGCGCCACCAGGAAAGGGCGCCGATGCGCACGCCACCGTTGCTGGCGTGAACGTGCGCGAGCGCACCGGAGTCCAGCAGTTCGGCGTAGCTTCTGAGGGCGCGGATGGTCGAGGAGACATGGTCCCGGTCAATGCCGGCTTCGCCCAAGGTGCTCGCCACCGCGTCCAGATTGGGAAGCACGCGCTCGGTCAGCCCGACGATGGCCGCCGCCACGGTGCAGGTATCGGCGGCAGACTCCATGCAGATCACGTGGTCACCGAGCAGCTTGCGCCAGGCCTTCTCGCAATTGCGGCGACGCTGGGGGTCGGGGATCAGGAAGAAGAGGTGGTAGGTTTCTGCCGCTGCGGCGATCACCTCCTGGATCGGAATGTCCTCGTCAAGCGTCTCACCCAGCAAAGCTCCGACCTGATGGCGCGATACCGCCGGGTAGGGCAACTCATCGCCGGTCATGAACAGGTAGCCCTTCTTCTTGCGCTGGTTCCAGCAGTCCAGATCGGTGTGCTGCGCCAGCATGTAGAAGGCCAATTCGTAACTCTCCGAGCCGCTACCGCCCCCGCCGCCTTCGAGGTAGCTCCAGGTCAGCCACTGGTCCATCAATTCGGCGGTGGATTCGAACTGGCCAATCTGCAGCGGGGCCTGGTCGGAAGTGGCATCGCCGATCGCCAGGAACATGAGTTGCGGATCGGCAATGTGGCAGGCGCCCAGGAGCTTCATGAAGGTTGGAAGTTCCTTGCGCGCCAGCAGGTTGGGGATGTCGCCCATCGAGCCGGTCACGTCCAGCGCGAAGGCGATCGCTAGGGACTGTGGGTGCTCGGCACTGTCGCGCGATTCGCGCATCTTCAGACCCTTGGGGTTCATCAATGCGTGGCAGCCGCGCTGCGCGAAGACTTGCTGCTGCGGCAAGTCCTGGCGGCTGGACAGCAGGGCGGCGTGGGCCTCGTGCGAGTAGTTTCCGTGTCCCATGGGGTCTCCAGGTAAAGGTCAGGGTTGTGGGTTGAAGTGCACAAAGCGCGGCGCACCAAATGCCTCACGCGCCGCCGCCTGCAATGCCTGGTCCAGGCCGCGTGCACCCTGCTGGGCGCACCAGGTCGCGTCTTCGCATTGTTCAAGCACGTGCACCAGCGGCGCCGGCACGTGACCGGGCCACGCACCAGTGCTGGGGTCTGCCGCGCCAGACAGCAGCGCGCGCAGGCTCCATGCCACCTGCATCAGGTCGCGCGCGCGCAGCGCGCTGGCCGCACTGCGCGGCTCTGCCTTGGACCAGCCGATGATTTGCACGCCGTGGTCGCGTGGGTGAACCAGCAGGTTTTCGGGGCAAAGGTCTTGGTGTACCCAGCCGCTGTCGTGTACGAAGTCCAGCACCTCGAGCACGCGGCGGCCCATCCACACCGCATGACGCGGGTCGATGGCCAACGCCTTGCTCTGATAGGCCTGCAGCACATCGGCCAGGCTGCCCCAGTAGCCGGCGGGGTAGCGCAGAAGCAGGGCCGTGCGGTCGTCGGCAAACGCGCCTTCAACCGTCCCGCATCCCAGCACTTGTGGCAGACGCCGTGTGAAGTATGGTGCGCCTTGGGCCGAGCTTTGCTGCAACTGCTCCAGCGCGTGGGCGGCTCGCTGCAATGCCCGGGCGCTGTCGCCGTGTGCGCGCTGCGACAGCTTGACGGTGACCCGTTCTGGGAGCGGGCTCACGCGCTGGGCCATCAGCACTTCGGATGAAGCGCCGCGTCCCAGATGGCACAACACGGCATAGGTTTGCGCACCGAACCGCAGGGTCTGGGCGGGGGTCTCCAGCGCGCTGTAGACGCGTTCATAGGCCTGACGAAACCACGCTGCCTGCACCACTTCCTGGCTGTTGGTCACGCTCGCGTGGCAATACAGGCAGGTGACCATGCGCCAGTGCGCCTGACGCGGCAGCGGGGCCGAACATTGCGGACATAGCAGGGTGACAAAAGGCATGCTGGGCGCTGCGGCTCGCGATCTGATCAGACGGTCGGTTTCTGCCCCAGTTTACGGTACACCGTGGCGCGGCTGATGCCCAGGGCGCGGGCCGCCTCCATCACGTTGCCCTTGGCGTCGCGCACCGCCTTGCGGATCATCGCAGCCTCCATGTCCTTCAGCGGCAAGGCCTCTGGCGCGCGCAGGCGCCGGTCCACGGGCAGTGGCTCGGTCTCGTGGGTGCGGGCAATCGGCAGGGCCTGCAGTCGCAGGCCGGTCCACAGCGGCAGCTCCAGCCGCGGGTCGCTGCGCCGCACGGCGTCGAACAGCAGAGCGTCGGTGATGCCGAACACCTCGCTGACGTGCACCGGCGCCTGGCCGACGCTGGCCAGGTTGGGCACCATCTGGCGGGCGATCGGGTTGGCGCCGGTGATCCAGCCATCGGCGTCCAGGCACAGCATGCCGTCGGCTTCGCTGCCCATGGCATTGCCGGGCCAGTTCAGCCGCACCAGCAGGCTGTGCGGCTGCGCCAGCAGCAGGGCGTTTTCGATCTTGCTGGCCGATTGGGTGACCAGGTGCTTGAGTTCGGGGCGCTCCACCGCCTCGATGCCGGTCAGGTCCAGCATGCCCACGCACTGGCCATCCGGG
>Ga0207979_100331_pt1 | contig 13488 bp, 9 predicted proteins | sample LakWasM124_LOW14_2_FD_183936 | JGI IMG/M metagenome (GOLD analysis project Ga0207979, IMG submission 183936) | Freshwater sediment methanotrophic microbial communities from Lake Washington under simulated oxygen tension - Sediment Metagenome... | ecosystem: Environmental > Aquatic > Freshwater >...
CAAGCGTGACGCTTCCTGATCGATTCAACGGCGGTGACAACATGCGCGTGCCGTTCAAGTTCGTGTTGATTGACGCAAGTGCGAGACCATGACCATGGCCGATATTCCTTTTGTTGCCGTGCCACCTGATTACAGCCAATTGCTGGGTGAACTCAAGACCCGCATACGTGCCGCGCAAGTGGCCGCCTTGCACGCCGTTAACAAGGAGTTGATCGGTCTGTACCGGGACATTGGGCGACGCATCGACGAGCGCCAGCAGGTGCAAGGTTGGGGCAAGGGTGTGGTGGAAGCGTTGTCCAAAGACCTGCGCGCCGAGTTTGGCGAGAAGAGTGGTTACTCGGTACAAAACCTCTGGTACATGCGCAAGTTCTACCGTGAGTACAAAGACTTCCCAAATCTCCAGCCACTGGCTGGAGAAATCGCCTGGACCAAGAACACATTGATTCTGGACCGCTGCGCCGGTCCCCTGCAGCGCGAATTCTATTTGCGCGCCACCGCCCGTTTTGGCTGGACGCGCCGGGTGCTGGACCACCAGATTGACAACCAGAGCTACGAGAAGTACCTGCTCAACCAGACCAGCTTCGACCAAACCCTGTCGCCCGCCGTCGCGGCGCAAGCCAAGCTGGCCGTGAAGGATCACTATACCTTTGACTTCTTGAGCCTGAGTGATCCCCATGAGGAGCGCGAATTGGAGGCCGGTCTGATTGCGCAGATTCGCAGCTTCCTCACCGAAATGGGGCCGCACTTCACCTTTGTGGGCAGCCAGTATCGCTTGACAGTGGAGGGCAACGAATACTTCATCGACTTGTTGCTGTACCACCGCGCCCTCAAAAGCCTGATCGCGGTGGAGCTCAAGATCGGCGAGTTTCAGCCCGAACACAAGGGCAAGATGGAGTTCTATCTGGTGGCGCTCAACGAGCAAATGAAGCTCGAGGGCGAGAACGACGCCATTGGCATCATCGTTTGCAAGAACAAGAAGCGCACCGTGGTGGAGTACGCCTTGAAGAGCACCACGCAACCGATTGGCGTGGCGACCTACGGCTTGACATCGCACCTGCCCGACGCCTACCGCAACTTGCTGCCTAGCGAGGACGAAATTGTGGCCAGGCTGGCTGGATGGCGGCAGGATTGACCGTGCACCCGTGATTTCCTATTCATGACGCTCGACTACCCCACCCTGGAGACCCTGCGCCGCCAGCACCCGGCCTGGCGCCTGTTGACTGCCGAGCATGCGCCACTGATCGGCAGCTTCCTGCACCGCGCGTTCATCGTTCCCAATGTGAGGGTGATGGCGCAGTCGGACCTGGTGGAGGCGCTGGAGGACACCTTGTTTGGCCTGCGCGCGCGCCTGGGTGAGCAGGTGTTTCCAAAAGCGGCACAAGAGTACTTGAACGACTGGGCTGCCAACGAAAAGGGCTGGCTGCGCAAGTTCTACCCGGCGCTCTCGGATGAGCCGCATTTCGATTTGACGCCCGCCACCGAGCGCGCCCTGGCTTGGTTGACCAGTCTGACCGAGCGCGCCTTCGTGGGCACCGAGTCGCGCCTGCTGACGCTGTTCGAATTGCTCAAGCAGATGAGCGAGGGCAGCGACACCAACCCCGAAACGCGATTGGCCGAATTGCACAAGCGCCGCGACGCGATCGACGCCGAAATCGCTTTGGTGCGCGAGGGCGAGCTGCCGCTGCTTGACGACACAGCGCTAAAGGAGCGCTTTCAGCAATTCACTGGCCTGGCGCGGGAGCTGCTGACGGATTTTCGCGAGGTGGAGCACAACTTTCGGGGCCTGGACCGCAAGGTGCGCGAACGCATTGCGCTTTGGGATGGCGCCAAGGGTGCACTGTTGCAGGAGATCATGGGCGAGCGCGACGCCATTGCCGACTCGGACCAGGGCAAGAGTTTTCGTGCCTTCTGGGACTTTTTGATGTCGCAGTCGCGCCAGGAAGAACTCACGGCGCTGCTGGAACGGGTGCTGGAGCTGCCCCCAGTGGCGGCGCTGGGGCCGGACCCGCGCCTGCGGCGCGTGCACTACGACTGGCTGGAGGCGGGCGAACACGCGCAGCGCACGGTGGCGCAACTGTCGCAACAACTGCGTCGTTTTCTGGATGACCAAGCGTGGCTGGAAAACCGCCGCATCATGGACATTCTGCGTGGCGTCGAGGCCAAGGCGCTCGCGGTTCGGCAGAGCCCGCCGAGCGGCAACTTCCACGCCATCGATGAGCCTTTGGCCAGCGTAGACTTGCCACTGGAGCGGCCCTTGTACAGCGCGCCGATCAAGGCGGTGATCGCCAATGTGGTGCTGGAGTCGGGCCAGCTTGGCGCCGATGATCTGGATGCGGCCGCCTTGTTTTCACAAATGCGGATCGACAAGGCAGCCCTGGCCAGCCACGTGCGCCAATCCCTGCAAACACGTGCCCAGATCAGTCTGGGCGAACTGTTGCAGGTGCGCCCCTTGCAACAGGGCTTGGGCGAACTGGTGGCTTACTTGCAAATGGCCAGTGAAGCGTCCAATTCGGTGGTGGACGAATCGGTCCTGGAGTCGGTCACTTGGCTCGCCGAAGATGCCGTCACCCGCCGCGCCCGGCTGCCACGCGTCCTGTTTGTGAGGGACTGACCATGCATGCGAACGCGACCGCCCACGCCCCAGACGAAGCCGTCGCGCCTGCCAGCGCCAGCACGCCCGGCCACGAACTCACCAGCCTGGTGGTGCCTTTGCTCAAGGGTGTGTTGTACCGCGATGACGACGCCACGCTGTGGGCGGCCCTGCTGGCCCTGCAAGCGCGTGTGCGCGACTACGTGGCGGTGCTGGGCCTGACGCTGACACTCGACGAGGCCGAGGGTTATGCCTACCTGCGCGCCGTGGCGCAAGACGATGATGCACCGGCCAAGCTGCCGCGTCTAATCGCGCGGCGGCCCCTGAGCTTTCATGTCAGCCTGTTGCTGGCCCTGTTGCGCAAGAAGTTGGCCGAGTTCGACGCCAGTGGCGGCGACACCCGTTTGATTCTGTCGCGCGATGCGGTGGTGGAACTGGTGCGTGTCTTCCTGCCCGGCGGCAGCAATGAGTCGCGCCTGATGGACCAAATGGAGACGCATCTCAACAAGATCATCGAGCTGGGTTTTGTGCGCCGCTTGAAGCCGCAGACCAGCAGCGTGGGGCGCGTCGGCCAGGTGCCAATGTACGAAGTGCGGCGCATCCTCAAAGCCTTTGTTGATGCGCAGTGGTTGTCGGACCTGGATGCGCGGCTGGCCACTTATCAGGCCCAACTGGCCAAGCCCGAGGGCGGAGCACCCTGCGAGGTATCGGATGACTGAGCCCCTGACCCCACAGCAGGCGCTGGACTTCGCCGCGTTGGACGCCTCGGCGATCGAGCCGCTGGCGGGTTTCCGCCTGAGTCGCCTCGAAGTGTTCAACTGGGGCACCTTCGACAAGCGTGTCTGGACACTGGCGCTGGACGGACACAACGGCTTGTTGACCGGTGACATCGGCTCCGGCAAATCGACCTTGGTGGACGCCATCACCACCCTGTTGGTGCCGGCGCAACGCATCGCCTACAACAAAGCGGCCGGCGCCGACGCGCGGGAGCGCTCGCTGCGCTCCTACGTGCTGGGCCACTACAAGTCCGAACGCCATGAACAAAGTGGCAATGCCAAACCGGTGGCCTTGCGTGACGCCAACAATTACTCGGTGATCCTGGGCGTGTTTCACAACGCCGGTTTTGACCAGACCGTGACGCTGGCCCAGGTGTTCTGGATGCGCGATGCGGTGGGGCAACCCGAGCGCTTTTATGCGGTGGCGGAGAAGTCCTTGAGCATCGCCAGCGACTTCGCCCAGTTTGGCAGCGCCATCGATGCGCTGAAGAGACGCCTGCGAAAGAGCGGGGTGACGCTGTTCGACAGCTTCCCGCCCTACGGCGCGCACTTCCGGCGGCGCTTTGGCATCGAGGGCGAGCAGGCGCTGGAACTGTTTCACCAGACCGTCTCGATGAAGTCGGTGGGCAATTTGACCGACTTCGTGCGGCACCACATGCTGGAGCCGTTTGAGGTGGCGCCGCGCATTCAGGCGTTGATCGCCCACTTCGACGATTTGAACCGCGCCCACGAGGCGGTGCTCAAGGCCAAGAGCCAAGTGGAACTGTTGACGCCACTGGTGGCCGACTGCGACCAACACACGTCCTTGCTGGCCGCCACCGATGAGCTGCGGGCCTGCCGCGACGCCCTCAAGCCCTGGTTTGCGCGCCAGAAGCTGGTGCTGCTGGACGAGCGCTTGCAGACGTTGGACGAAGCCCTCAAGAACGAGAGCGCCAAGGTGAAACGCCTGGACGATTTGAAGCTGGACCAGCGTGGGCAAGAGCGCGAGTTGCGGCTGAATATTGCCGAGAGTGGCGGCGACCGCATCGCCCGCATTGGTGAAGACATCGCCAGGCGCCAAAAGGAGTTGCAGCGGCGCAAGAGTCTGGCTGCCCGTTACGACGAGTTGCGCCGTGCCTTGGGGCTGTTGCAAGTGGCCAGCGCCGAGGATCTGTTGGCCCAGCAGCAGACCTGTGTGCAGTTGTTCGACGTGGCGACCGAGCGCGCCGATGCGCTGCAAAACGCCTTGACCGAGTCCGGCGTGGCCTTTGCGCAGGGCCGTTTGGAGCACGGCGCCTTGACTGACGAGATCAGCAGCCTGCAAGGGCGGCGCAGCAACATCGACTCGCGCCAAATCGAGATGCGCGCCGACCTGTGCGCGGCCCTGGGGTTGCGCGCGGACAGCATGCCTTTTGCCGGCGAACTGATCGAAGTGCGCGAGACGCAACGCGACTGGGAAGGCGCCATTGAGCGCCTGTTGCACAACTTTGGCCTGTCCTTGCTGGTGCCCGACAGCCACTACGCCGAGGTGGCGCAGTGGGTGGACCAGACCCGGCTCAAGGGGCGCCTGGTGTACTTTCGGGTGCGCACCGGTGGGCGTGCCGACCTGCCTTCGCTGCACCCGGATTCCCTGGTGCGCAAGGTTGCCATCAAACCCGACTCGCCCTTCTATGGCTGGCTGGAGCGCGAGGTGGCGCACCGGTTCGATGTGGCCTGTTGCGCCACGCAGGAGCAGTTTCGTCGGGAGACCAAAGCCATCACCCGCGCCGGGCAGATCAAGGCTGCTGGTGAGCGCCACGAGAAGGATGACCGGCACCGGCTGGAGGACCGCAGCAACTATGTGCTGGGCTGGAGCAACGTCGCCAAACTGGCCGCCTTGCAGGCCAAGGCGCGCGTGCTGGAGGCCCGGCTGGCGCAGGAGGCCCGGCACATCAGTGACATGCAGGCCGAGCAAAGCGCCATCACCCTACGGCTGGCCACGCTGTCCAAACTGGTGGAGTACCGCGACTACCGCGAACTGGACTGGCAGGCCGTGGCCCAGGAAGTGGCTTTGTTGGAGGACGAGCGGGCCAGGCTCAACGCCGCCTCGGACGTGTTGCAGGCGCTGACCCAGCGCTTGCATCTGCTGGAAGCCGAGCAGACCAAGACCGAAGATCAACTCGCCGCGCAGCGCGACCGGCGTGCCAAGACCGAGCAAAAGATCAGCGATACCTTGGCCCTGCGGCGCCAGACCGAGGCACTGCTGGTGCCCCCCATCGCGACCGATGTTGCGCCGGTCGATGGCGCCGCCAACGGGGTACGCGAAGACGGGTTGGCCACCCGCTTGCGCGCTTTGCAGGCGCAGGCTCTGGGTGAACACACCCTCACCATCGAGTCGTGCGACCACCGCGAGCGCGACCTGCGGGATTGGCTGCAAAAGACCATCGACGCAGACGAAGCGCGTGGCAAGCGCCTGCGCGACCGCATCATCGACGCCATGCGCAGCTTCAGCACGCGTTACCCCTTGGAAACACAAGAGGTGGATGTGGCAGTGGAGTCGGCCGGCGACTACCGCACGCTGCTGGACAAACTGGCGGCCGATGATCTGCCGCGTTTCGAGGCGCGCTTCAAGGAACTGCTCAACGAAAACACCATTCGTGAGGTGGCGCACTTCCACTCGCAACTGAGCCGCGAACGCGAGACCATCAAGGAGCGCATCGCGCGCATCAACCAGTCGCTCATGCAGATCGACTACAACCCAGGGCGCTTCATCGTGCTGGAGGCCCAGTTGGCCACCGATGCCGAGGTGCGCGACTTTCAAACCGAGCTGCGCGAGTGCCTGGAGGGCACGCTGTCAGGTGCTACCGACAGCGCCGACGAGAGCCAGTACTCGGAAGCCAAGTTCCTGCAAGTCAAACACATCATCACGCGCCTGCGTGGCCGCGAAGGGCAGGGCGAGCAAGACCGGCGCTGGACCACCAAGGTGACCGACGTGCGCAACTGGTTCGTGTTCGCCTGCAGCGAGCGCTGGCGCGAGGACGGACGCGAACACGAGCACTATTCCGACTCGGGCGGCAAGTCCGGCGGTCAAAAGGAGAAACTGGCCTACACCATCTTGGCCGCCAGCCTGGCCTACCAGTTTGGCTTGGCCTGGGGTGCCGAGGGCGCCGACCGGCGCTCACGCAGTTTTCGCTTCGTGGTGATCGATGAAGCCTTTGGCCGCGGTTCGGACGAGTCGGCTCAGTATGGGCTGCGCCTGTTCGAAAAGCTGAACCTGCAACTACTGATCGTCACCCCGCTGCAAAAGATCCACATCATCGAACCCTTTGTGTCCAGTGTTGGCTTTGTGCAAAACGACGAGGGGCGGGACTCGAAGCTGCGCAATTTGAGCATTGAGGAATACCGGGCGGAGAAGAGTCGGGTGGAGCTTTCTGGAAAGGTTGTAACCTCAGATGGAAAATGATTACCAAGCACATCACATCTGTTCGCTAGCTGGGCGTATCTGCGCTCATTGCGTAACGGACGACAACTCTGAGGTTTGAATATGCAGATCGAATCCATAGAAATTAGAAACTACCGGCTGTTCCGCCACACGAAGCTGGAAAACGTTCCACGTCTGTGCGTGTTGGTAGGTGCCAACGGCACGGGTAAGTCCACGTTGTTCGATGTGTTTTCCTTTCTCAAGGACGCATTGGTGATGAACGTGGGCAAGGCTGTGGCCAAGCGTGGGGGGTACAAAGAACTAGCAAGCCGGGGTTTCACAGACCAGCCCATCGAGCTCACGTTGCAGTTTCGGCTGGAAATAACCGGGTACGAACGCTTGGTTACCTATGTTCTGAAAATAGAGGCGAACAGCACCGGCCGGGCTATCGTGGCTCGCGAGATTCTGCGCTACAAGCGCGGTGCTAACGGCAAGCCGTACCATTTTCTTGACTTCGCGTATGGAAAAGGGTATTCGATCACCAACGAGGAGGACTTTTCCAAGGCTGAAGAAGCGCTTGAACGCGAGGAGCAGGAACTGGATTCTTCCGATCTCTTGGCGATCAAAGGTCTGGGCCAGTTCGAGAAGTTCAAGGCGGCAAGTGCCTTCCGTCAGATGATTGAGAACTGGCATATCTCGGACTTTCACGTGTCTGAAGCACGGCCCAGCCAGGAAGACGGCTTTGCTGAACATCTCTCGACCCAGGGTGACAACTTGGCGTTGGTGGCCAATTTTCTCTTCGAGCATCACAAAGACCGCTTTGACCGGGTGCTCGAGTCCATGAAGCGTCGTGTGCCCGGCATCAGTCTGGTCCAGCCCAAACAAACGGAAGATGGTCGACTGGTACTGCGCTTTCAGGATGGTAGCTTCAAAGACCCTTTCATCGCGCGCCACGTCTCCGACGGCACCATCAAAATGTTTGCCTATCTTGTGTTGCTCAATGACCCCAAGCCTTATCCACTGCTGGCCGTGGAAGAGCCTGAAAACCAGCTCTACCCCGAATTGCTGCCTGAGTTGGCCGAAGAGTTCCGCGAATACGCCAGGCGCGGTGGGCAGGTGTTTATTTCATCTCACTCGCCTGACTTTCTCAACGCCCTGACGTTGGACGAAATCTACTGTCTACGCAAGGAAGCAGGTTTCACGAACGCGAGTCGGGCCAGCGACTCGGAAAACCTGCGTTCGCTGTTTGATGCTGGCGACCTTCCGGGCTACCTGTGGAAGCAGGGTCTGTTCGAGGGTCTGAATTGATGAATGGGCGCCTGATTTTTCTGTTGGAAGAGGCATCCATGAAAAGCCTGCTGGACGGACTGCTGCCCAGACTGTTTCCAGGTTGGGTGGAAGGTCAGCAATTTCTTTGCGTTAAGCACGAAGGCAAGAGCGATCTCGACACCAGCATCCCGCGCAAACTCAGTGCATGGCGCATTCCGGGCGACCGTTTTGTGATTGTGCGCGACAACGATGGAGCCAACTGCATCGACGTGAAGGCACGCTTGCTGGCCCTTTGCTCGGCCAATGGTCGCCCGGACACTCTCGTTCGCCTTGTGTGCCAGGAGCTTGAAAGCTGGTATGTGGGTGACCTGACAGCTCTGTCAAAAGCCTTCGAAAACCCGAAACTGGACACACCGGCATTGCGCAAACGTTTCGCTATCCCAGATGGCTGGCAAAAGCCATCTGTCGAACTGCGCCGCCTGTCACCCACCTTTCAAAAAGGCAGTGGTGCGCGGGCTATGGCTGCGTGTCTACGAGAAACCGGTAACCTGTCACGCAGTTATCAGGTATTTGTAGACGGCGTGCGGCGTGTCGCCGAAGAGATGGGGTATCAGGAAGTAGTGAACGGGCTGTGAGGAAGGTATTGTTGTCATGAGTCAATCAAAGCCCCGTCCAGTGTCGGAACCCTTATTGCTGACCATTCGGCGGTTCAATTGCAATTGCTGCATTTTTCTGGAGTTCTTGGCGGTCGTGGCAGGTGTTCTGCTTTCCCGAACAACTGCTATCGGTCATTGGGCATTAAGTTGAATGTCCAGTGGCGAGAGGTGTCGGCATGAACTGGACCACCCACACTGACCTGCGCGCCCAAGTGCAAAAACTGTGGGACAAAGGTGAACTGTTGGCAGAGTTGGTTCCCCGGCAAGAGCCTGACGCCCAAGCCACCCTGTTCCCCCGGCGCCTGCGCCTCGTCGCTCCGAGTTCCACCGAACTGGCTGAACGCTTTGACGACGTGCGCGCCTGGATGGCGGCGCTGCGTCAGTCGGCCGCTGGCGGCGACACACGGGGTTACCGGCTGGTGTTGCGCGAGTTCCGGCACCGCGTGATGGGCACCAACGCGGTGCCGGATGAGGTGTGGCTGGACTCATTGGAAGATGCCTTGGTGGTGCTGGGCAAGCAACGAGACGCCAAGCGTTTCGTCGACCTGGTGCAGTTGACATGGGCGCAGCAGCCAGCACTGTTGCCGTGGTTGGCCAAGCGCCCCCTGCACGCACTGGCCATGCTTGACGCCTGGGCGCGCCTGCTGCAGGTGGTGGCCTGGGTGCAGGCGCATCCGCGGCCGGGCATCTACCTGCGCCAGGTTGATCTGGCCGGGGTGGACAGCAAGTTCATCGAAGCCCACCGAGGCGTGTTGATGGAGTTGTTGGACTTGGTGTTGCCGCCGGCAGCGATTGACCACACGACCGGCGGCGTCAGCCAGTTCTGCCGGCGTTACGGCTTCAAGGACAAGCCGCTGCGGATTCGGTTTCGACTGCTCGACGCCACCACGCCCCGCTTGCCGCCGGCGAGCGACGCCGACATCAGCTTGACGCAAGCCGACTTCGAGCGGCTTGACCTACCGGTGCGCCATGTCTTCATCACTGAGAACGAAGTCAACTTTTTGGTCTTCCCGCCGCTGGCCTCCAGCATGGTGATCTTCGGCGCCGGGTATGGCTTTGAAGCCTTGACCGGAGCACAGTGGCTGCATCAGTGCAGCTTGCACTACTGGGGCGATATCGACACCCACGGCTTTGCCATCCTCGATCAATTGCGTGCCCACTTTCCTCACGCCCACTCTCTGCTCATGGACAAAGACACCTTGACGGCCCACGCCACCCACTGGGGCCACGAGCCTCAACCCACACTACGTGAATTGCCGCGTTTGACCACGGACGAGGCCGCACTGTTTGACGATCTGCGCAGCAACCGGCTTGGCCAAGCTGTGCGGCTGGAGCAGGAGCGCGTTGGCTTCTGCCATGTGCGCAAAGCTCTTTCTGGTTTGTTGTTAGAGCACGTGGGAGCACCCAAGTGAGCGCCCGCTGCATCATGGTGCTGGGTACCACCAGCGGCGCGGGCAAGAGCTGGCTGACCACCGCGCTGTGCCGCTACTACGCCCGCCAAGGGCTCAAGGTGGCGCCGTTCAAGGCGCAGAACATGAGCAACAACGCTCGGGTGGTTGCTTCGGCAAACGGCCAGGGCGAGATCGGCAGCGCTCAGTACTTCCAGGCCTTGGCCGCTCGCGCGGTGCCCGACGTGCGCATGAACCCCTTGCTGCTCAAGCCCGAGCGCGACACCCACAGCCAGGTGGTGCTGATGGGCCAGGTCAGTGCCGAGCTCTCGGCCATGGCTTGGCGTGGCCGCAGCGCCAGTGTCTGGCCGGTGATTGCGCAAGCTCTTGATGAGCTGATCGCCGAGAACGACGTGGTGGTGATCGAGGGCGCGGGCTCGCCCGCCGAGATCAATTTGTCAGACTGCGACATCGTCAACATGCGCGTGGCGTTGCATGCCCGCGCCGCTTGCCTGCTGGTGACCGACATCGACCGCGGCGGCGCCTTTGCCCACCTGTACGGCACCTGGGCACTGCTGCCCGAGCACGAGCGCGCTTTGCTCAAGGGTTTTGTGCTCAACAAGTTTCGCGGTGACGCCACGCTGTTGGCGCCAGCGCCGCAGATGCTGGAGGAATTGACGGGTGTGCCAACCGTGGCCACGCTGCCAATGTGGTGGCAGCACGGCCTGCCCGAAGAGGATGGTGTTTTTGACGACCGCAGCATCACGGCGGGGGTGGTCACCACGACGGTGGCAGTCATCGCCTACCCCCACCTAAGCAACCTCGACGAGTTTCAACCGCTCAAGAACGTGCCAGGCCTGCGCCTGCAGTGGGTGCGCAGCCCTTCGCAACTTGCCGGCCTGCCCGCCACCGACTGGGTCATCCTGCCCGGCTCCAAACACACCAGCAGCGATCTGGCCTGGCTGCGTCATCAGGCTCTGGACGCCGCCATCACGCAGCACGCGGCGCGCGGCGGCGCGGTGCTGGGCATTTGTGGCGGCCTGCAGATGCTGGGCGAGGCGCTGATTGACCCGCACGGCATCGACGGCAACGCGCCCGGGCTGGGCCTGCTGCCGCTGGTGACGGTGTTTGCGCAGGACAAGACCGTGCGGCGTACGCAGACCAAGTTTGGCGCTGCTGTGGCGGGTGGCATAGGCGAGGCTCAGGCCGGGGGCCTCATGGTGCCAAATGCGCACAAATCGGCCCCCGACCCGAGCCCCGCCTGTGCTGCGCACGTGGTAGGTGCGCCAACAAATCCCTGGGCTGCCCTGGCGGGCGTATCAGTGAGCGGCTACGAAATCCACCACGGCCAAACCCGCCAACACGCGGCCATGGCTGCGGCGGGCGATGTTGCGCACGCGGTGCTGCCCAATGACCTGGGTTGGCTCAACGCACAAGGCAACGTGTTGGGCCTGTACTTGCACGGCTTGCTTGAAGACCCCCGCGTTTTGCAGGCGTTGTTTGGGGCGCGAGTTCCCACGCTCGACGCCGTGTTCGACGGCCTGGCCGACTACATTCAACGCTACTTCACGCCCGGCGCGCTGGACGCCTTGCGGCGCCCGGATTCGACTCTCTCACCAACCCGAAGAAAGGAAAACTCATGATGTTCAACCTGCCCACACTGGCCGACATTCACTGCCCCGTGTTGACGCAAGCCCTGCGCCACAAGATCGACAACAAGACCAAACCACTGGGCTCGCTTGGGCGGCTGGAAGACCTAGCCCTGAAGCTGGGCCAGATTCTGGAGTCTGAGACGCCCAGCCTGGCCCAGCCGCAAATGGTGGTGTTTGCCGCGGACCACGGTCTGACAGCGCGCGGCGTGTCGGCCTTTCCGAGCGACGTCACCTGGCAGATGGTGGAGAATTTTCTGGCCGGTGGCGCGGCGGTGAGCGTGCTGGCGCGCCAGCATGGACTGGCCTTGACGGTGGTGGACTGCGGCGTCAAGCACGACTTTCTGGCCGGCCTGCCGGCTGGTGCCACGCGGCCTGGCCTGCAGGTGCGCAAGGTGGCACAGGGCACGGCCGATTCCTCAGTGCAACCGGCGATGACGGCGACGCAATGCGCGCAGGCGCTGGCCAACGGGCAAGCCCTGGTCAGCGGCCTGTCGGGCAATGCCTTGCTGCTGGGCGAGATGGGCATTGGCAACACCTCGGCCGCCTCGCTGCTGCTCGCACGTCTGGCCGGGTTGGACATCGCCCTGTGCACCGGCGCCGGCACCGGGCTGGACGCACCGGCGGTGCAGCGCAAGACGGCGGTGCTGCGCGAGGTGCTGCAGCGCCACGCCGATGCCACGGCCCCGCTGGACGCCCTGGCGGCTCTGGGCGGCCTGGAGATCGCCACCATGGTCGGGGCGGTGTTGCAGGCCGCGCACGAGCGCCGGGTGGTGGTGGTGGACGGCTTCATCGCCACGTCGGCCGTGCTGGTGGCGCACGCTCTGCAACCGCTGGTGTTGCAGCGTTGCGTGTTCGCGCACCGCTCGGGCGAGCGTGGGCACGAGTTCATGCTGCAACACCTAGGCGTGCAAGCGCTGCTGGACCTGGGGCTGCGCCTGGGCGAAGGCTCGGGCGGCGCGCTGGCCTGGCCGCTGCTGCAGTCTGCCTGCGCCATCCTGCGCGAGATGGCCAGCTTCGAGTCGGCCGGCGTGTCCGAGAAGTCGCAGACCGAAGCCGTCAAGACATGAACCTGCTGCGCCACTACCTGCTGGCGGTGCAGTTCTTCACGCGCATCCCGGTGAGCGGGCGCTTGGCGCACTGGGTCGGCTTCAGCCCGGCGCTGCTGCGCGCCAGCGCCGCGCACTTTCCCGGCGTGGGCGTGCTGGTGGGCGCCCTGGTGGCGTGCTTCACGCTGGCGCTGTTGCATGCGCTGCCGGCCAGCCCGTTTGCGCCGCTGGTGGGCGCCGCCCTGGGCACCGGCCTTTCGGTGCTGCTCACCGGCGGCTTTCACGAGGACGGCCTCGCCGACGTGGCCGATGGGCTGGGTGGCAGCAGCGAGCGCGAGCGCGCGCTGGTGATCATGAAGGACTCGCGCGTCGGCGCGTTCGGCGCGATGGCGCTGGTGCTGGCGTTGCTGAGCAAGGTGGCGCTGCTGGCGCTGCTGGGTTCGGTGGATGGGGGGCTGATGGCGGTGTCGCTGTTCGCCGCCCACGTGTGCTCGCGCACCTGGCCGCTTCTGCTGATCCGCTGCATGCCGCACGTCGGTGATGCGGCGGGCTCCAAGTCCAAACCGCTGGCGGACCAGATCAGCAACGCCAGCCTGCTGGTGGCGTTGGCCTGGTTTGCGGCGGCCGCCGCGTTGGTGCTGTGGCTCACCGAGGGCGTGGCCTGGTGGGCGCCGGTGCTGGCGTCGCTGCTGGCCTTGCTGTGGATGGGCCGCCTGCTGTGGCGCCGGCTGC
>Ga0207979_100335_pt1 | contig 13187 bp, 4 predicted proteins | sample LakWasM124_LOW14_2_FD_183936 | JGI IMG/M metagenome (GOLD analysis project Ga0207979, IMG submission 183936) | Freshwater sediment methanotrophic microbial communities from Lake Washington under simulated oxygen tension - Sediment Metagenome... | ecosystem: Environmental > Aquatic > Freshwater >...
CCACTTGATGCGCTCCTCGTCGGATTTCTTCTCGGTGATGTCGGTGAAGATCGCCACGTAGTTGGTCACCTCGCCATTGGCGCCATTCATGCGGTTGATGGTGAGCCACTCCGGATAGACCTCGCCATTCTTGCGCCGGTTCCATATCTCGCCCTGCCACATGCCCTCGGCGCTGATCGCCTGCCACATGGCGGCGTAGAAGTCGCGCCCGTGGCGGCCCGAGGACAGTACGCGCGGGTTCTTGCCCAGCACTTCGGATTCGCTGTAACCCGTGATGGCGCAAAAGGCCCGGTTGACCAGAAGAATGTTGGCGCGCGCGTCGGTGATGGTGATGCCGTCGCGGCTCTGCGAAAAAACCTGTGCCGCCAGCCGCTCCTGGGCCTGCGTGGCCTGGCGCTCGATGGCAATGCCCAGCAGATGGCAGACCATGTCGATCAGCGCGCTTTCATGGCGGCTCAGCGCCATGTCCGCCTGCGCATAGACGTCGAGCACGCCAACCACCTGGGCACGGCTGGAGCGCAGCGGCCAGCACCAGCGCTTGGCCAGCTTGCGGCTCTGCGCCTGCTCACGCAGGATCACGCGCAGGGCGCTGTCCCTGATGTCTGCGGTCTGCACACTGGCCGGGTTGAACTCCACCCAGTCGACGTCGGGCGCCGCGTCACGCACCGCCAGCGCGGCGCCGGCGGTATCCATCAGCTCCTGCAGGCCACTGCAGGGCCCGGGCTCGATCGAATCGGTCTGCGCACTGCACAGCCACACGCCGGCAAGGCGCCCGGGCAACAACTCCTCGACATGCTGCAACAGGCGCTGCAGCACCTGGTTGATGGTCAGTCCGCTGGCCATCAACTCCAACGCGAACGGCCTTAAGGCATCCACCTGCCGGGCCTGATGCTGGGCGGTGAGGTCCATGTTGGTGCCGGTAATGCGAATCGGCCAGCCCGACGCGTCACGTGTCACGAAGCCGCGCGCCAGCACCGGCACATAGTGACCCTGGCGGTGGCGCAGGCGCAGCTCCAGGCTGATCACGCTCTCGCCGGAATAGTGCAGCCGCTGCTGCAGACCCTCGATGACGGCCCGGTCCTGCGGATGGATCAGCGCCTGCCACAAGCCCGGGCCAATCGGCGTCTCATCGGCCGCATAGCCCAGCATGTGCCAGCCCTGCGGCGAATACTCCAGCCGGTTCGCCACCAGGTCCCAGTCCCAAGGTGCGTCGCTGGAACCCTTCAGGGCCAGCTCCAACTGCGATTGCGAGCGCTGCAGTGCCTGCTGGGCCTGCACGCGCTGGGCTTCGTGCTCGAAGTTGTCAAGCGCGAACGATACGTCGCCCGCCATCTCCACCAGCAACTGCTGCGCCTGCGCGTCGAAGGCGTCCACCTCGCCGGAGATCAGCATGAACACGCCCACCACCCGCTCCTGCTGGTGCAGGGGAATCGATGCCACGGCGTTCCAGCCGACGCGCCGGCCCATGTCGTGCCATGGCGCGACGGAATCGGTGGACAGGAAGTCCTGTATCCAGACCGGCCGGTCCTCCCGGATGGCCGTGCCCACGCTGCCGCGGCCCAGCACGCTGTCCGCACTGGCAGACACCTCCATCTGCTGCAGCATCTCCACACCGTCACCGAACGCCGCCAGCGGCAGCACGCGCTCGCTGAGCTCGTCGCGCCAGCCGACCCAGGCCATCTTCATGCCCCCCAGCGTCACCGCCGCCTGGCACACGCGGGCGAACAGCTGCTCGCGCGAGCCGCACTGCACGATGGCCTGGTTGCACTCACTCAAGGCCGCATAGAGCTGGGTCTGCCGGTGACTGTGGTGCTCCGCCAGGCGGCGCTGCGTGATGTCCTGCAGCATCATGATGCAGCGTGCGGCGGTGCCCTCGGTCTCGGGCAGCACGCGCCACTGCAGGCTCACGAACGCCTGGGTCCCGTCACCACGGCGGATGCAGCGTTCGGCCGCGTGGGACTCGATCTCACCGCGCATCAGCCGCTCGTAGGCCTGCAGATCGGCCTGTCCGTCGGCCGAACCGACCAGATCCGGCCAGGCCAGGCCGCGCAGACTGTCGGCCGTATAGCCCACGATGGCGCAGAAATGCTCGTTGACCCGGCCCCAGCTGCCACGGGCCATGTCACCGGTGGCAATGCCGATGAAGGGCAGCGCGAAGAAGCGCTCCATCAACTGGTCTGACTTGGTCTTTTCAGCCAGCACTTCCAACTGTTGCGCGCGCCGCAACTGACGCCAGAACAGGGCCCATACCAGGCCCAACGCGAGCATGGCGAGGGCCGTGACGCCGCTGACCCACCAGGCCAACGTGCGCACCGGCTCCATCACCTCGGCCAGATCCACCTTGGCCACCAGCCGCCAGGGTGTGCCTGCCACCGGTCGGTAGGCCGTCATCACCGGCACGCGACGGTGGTCGAGTCCTGTGAACACGCCGGGCTCCACCGCCCGCAGCGCCACCGCGGCGGGCAAGGAAGGTTCGTTCATGGGCAGGCGCAGCTTCATCGCGGTACCGCTGCGATGGCGCAAGGTATTCATGAACAGCACGTGTTCGTCCTCGCGCGACACCAGCAGGGTTTCGCCGCTCGGGCTGGAGCCGGGCCAGGTCTGGATCATCGGGAACAGCACATGCTCCGGCGAGCTGCGCAGCGCCAGCAGGCCCACCATGCGCCGCGGCAGGCTGCTGGTGTCGAACATGGGATGCAGCCAGCGCAGTTGCGCCGCGCCGGTGGCGTCGGTCCGAATGTCCACCTTAGGCGCTGGATCACCGACGCGCCAGGCCCGAACCAGGCTGCGCACGTCCTGCGGAATCGGCGTCGGCTGGCCGGTGGACACCAGCACCCGGCCATCGAGATCGAGCAGTTCGATGCTCTCGTAGTCGTAGGCCTGGCGCAGCTGGTTGAAGCGCGCCACCAGCGCATCGCGGTCGGCGACTGCCAGCGCTTGACCCGAGAGCAGCCGCCCCGAGCGGCGCGCATAGTCCTGGTCGGCCGCCAGCACCTGCCCATCCATGTAGCGCTCGGTGAGCCACGCCTCGATCTGATCGGTCTTGAGCTTGGCGTTGATGGTCAGGTGGTCGTAGGCATCGCGCCGCGTCTGCGGGCCCTGTACCTGCACCACCACCCACCCCGTCATGGGCAACAGCAGCGCCAGCCCTGCCAGCAGGACAAAAAACCTCCTCTTGGTGGCGTGGAACGAATCGAGCGTGGATCGCATGTACCCTGCCTAGAATTTTTCCCAGGTTTGGCCATCGGTACCCGTGGCGACGCTGGTTCGAACGCGCGCCGGTGCCGACGCCTTGCCATTGACCAGCCGCAGCGATTGCGCGGGCTTGGCCACACGCGGGCTCGGCGTGTTGACGGCCGGCCGGCGCACGGGCGCCGAGGCGGTGCGCGGCGCAGCCTGCTCATCGAGCTTGAACACATCGACGCCGGCCACCAGATCCCCGGCCTGCGACTTGAGGCTGCCGGCGGCGGCGGCCATCTCCTCGACCAGCGCCGCGTTCTGCTGCGTCACCTGGTCCATTTGCGCCACCGCCTCGCCGACCTGGGCCACGCCCAGGCTCTGTTCGCGGCTGGCGGCGCTGATCTGCCCCATCAACTCGGTCACCCGCCGGATGGCGCCCACCACCTCGGTCATGGTCGCGCCGGCCTCGTCCACCTGCGCGGTACCCTGCTCCACGCGTTCGACACTGGCGCTAATGAGCGTCTTGATCTCCTTGGCCGCCTCCGCCGAGCGCCCCGCCAGGCTGCGCACCTCGCTGGCCACCACGGCAAAGCCGCGCCCCTGCTCGCCGGCGCGTGCCGCCTCCACCGCCGCATTGAGCGCCAGGATGTTGGTCTGGAAGGCAATGCTGTCGATCACGCCAATGATGTCGGCGATCCGGCGCGAACTGTCGTTGATGCCCTTCATGGTCTGCACCGCCTGCGCCACCACCTCGCCACCCTTGGCCGCCACGCTGCTGGCGCTCTGCGCCAGCTCATTGGCCTGGCGTGCGTTGTCGGCATTCTGTTGCACCGTCGAATTGAGTTGCTCCATCGAGGCGGCGGTTTCTTCCAGCGCGCTGGCCTGATGCTCGGTGCGGGCGCTGAGATCCTGGTTGCCCTGCGCAATCTGGGCGCTGGCGCTGGCCACCCCGTGCGCGCCCTGGCGCACCTCGCCGACGACCTGCGCCAGATGCTGCTGCATGTCCGCCAGGGCCAGCATCAGCAGCCCGATCTCGTTGCTGCCGGTGACGTGGACCTGCGTGCGCAGATCACCCGCCGCCACCGCATGGGCCACCTCCACCGCTTCCTGCACCGGCCCGGTGATGCTGCGCACAAACACCAGCGCCAGGCCGCCGGCCGCCGCCACCCCGGCCAGCAGCAGAGCCAGTACCCCGTAGGCCAGCAGCCTTGCGTGCGCGACCCGCGCGCGCAGGGCCTGCTCCAGCACCGCGATGGCCTCGCCATTGAAGGTGTACAAGCCGTCTATGGTCTTGGTGAACTCGTCGAAGTAGCTGGCGGGCGCGAGCTTCAACTCCTGCGCGCCGATCAGCCCCTGCTCGGCCAGGCCCAGGGCCTTGGCCACCTGCTCGCGGTGCGCCTGCGCCTTGGCCTGCAGCGCCGTCCTGAAATCGGCATTGCCGCGCGCCGCCTTGCCCAGGTCGCGAAACAGCGCGTCCTGCGCCTGCAACACGCGGCGCTGCAGTTCCTGCAGCAGCGCGCGCCCCTCGGGCGACAAGGCGCCCTGGGTCAGAAAGCCCGTACCCTGCGCACGCATCACACCCAACACCTCGGCCAGCGCCGGCAGGTCAACCAGCGCGGCCTGCGTCAGCATGTGCGAATCCAGCCGCGCGTCCAGCGAAAGACCGAATTCGTCCAGCAGCACGTCACTCACCGCCAACTGCCCGGCAATCAGCGCCGTGTGCTGGCGTGTGCTGTCGGAAGCCTTCAGGCTGCGGCCGGCCACGCCTTGCTCCAACTCGTTCCAGGTCTTCTTGCGCTCTTGCCACTGCTCCATCGCCTGCGCCGACGCCCCAACCGACTGCAAACTCGAATCCAGTGCCTGACCCGCCTTGGCCAAGGCGTCGCGCACCGCCGGGCGGCGCTGTGCCAATTCCTCGTTGCCGCTGAGCATGGCAGCGGAAAGGCCGCGATGGGTCTGCGTCAGCTGGGTCACGCGGTTGAGCACCACCAGCACTTCGGAGCCACTCTTCTGCCGCTCCGCCAGGGCAACATCGTTCAACGCGTGCTGCAGGTACAGCCCGGTGGGGATGGTGATCATCAGCAGCGCCAGCGCGCCGAGGATCATGAATTTTTGCGCCAGACTCAGGCGATGCAGGATAGACATACAGGGACTCCGGATTCGGGAAATGGTGCTGGTGAAACGCTGCCCGACGCTTGCCAGCCAGCCGTCCAATGCTAACGGGCCTGCCGCACCACGGTCACCACTTCGCGCAGTAGTTTAAAGTGGCGCATCAAATGCCACAATTCGTAGAACTGCGTAACGGCACTACCGGAAAACCGGTAGTGCGCCGAGGCGTTCAGAACGACTCCCAGTCCTGCGCACCGCCTGCCGCGGCCATTGCCAGGCGCGGCGCCGTCACGGCTTTCGATGCGGCCGGCTTGCCCGTGCGCAATTGCTTGGCGGATGCCAGGCTTGTCACCTTCGCGACTGCCGTCGCCGCCGCAGCGGCGGCCAGCGGCGCGACCACCGCCGGCGCACGCGCCACCTCATAGTCGGCACCCAGCTTGAAGATGCCCACCGTGCTCACCAGATCCTGCGCCTGGCCACGCAGGCTGCTGGCGGCCGCGGCCATCTCCTCCACCAGCGCCGCGTTCTGCTGCGTGACCTGATCCATCTGGGTCACCGCCTCGCCCACCTGCGAAACGCCCTGCGACTGTTCGTTGCTGGCGGCACTGATCTCGGCCATCAGGTCGGTCACGCGCTTGATCGAACTCACCACCTCGGTCATGGTCACGCCGGCCTGGTCCACCAGCGCGGTGCCATGCTCCACGCGCTCGACGCTGGCGCCAATCAGGCTCTTGATCTCCTTGGCCGCTTCGGCCGAGCGCCCCGCCAGACTGCGCACCTCGCTGGCCACGACCGCGAATCCGCGGCCCTGATCACCGGCGCGCGCCGCCTCCACCGCCGCGTTGAGCGCCAGGATGTTGGTCTGGAACGCGATGCCATCGATGACCCCGATGATGTCGGCAATCCTGCGCGAGCTGTCGTTGATGCCCTTCATGGTCTCGACCACCTGCCCCACCACCTCGCCGCCCTTGACCGCCACGGTGCTGGCGCTCATGGCCAACTGGTTGGCCTGGCGCGCGTTGTCGGCGTTTTGCCGCACGGTCGAATTGAGCTGCTCCATCGACGCCGCCGTTTCCTGCAGCGCACTGGCCTGCTGTTCGGTGCGCGCGCTCAGGTCGTTGTTGCCCTGGGCAATCTGCGCGCTGGCGGTGGCAACCGACTCCGAACCCTCGCGCACCTTGGAGCAAACCTGGCTCAGGCTGCCCAGCATCTGCTTGAGCGCGATCAGCAACTGGGCGGTCTCGCTCCTGCCGTGCGCCTCGAACTGGCCGCTCAGGTCACCATCAGCCACGGCGCGCGACACCGCCACCGCCTGATTGAGCGGGCCGGTGATCGAGCGGATGATCCACATGGCCAGCGCCACTGCCAGAAACAGGGCGATCACGCCGGAGGTCCACACCGCCGTCTTCACGCTGGTCATGGCCTCACGCGCGCCGGCTACCGAATCGTTTGTCAATTCGCCCTGGAACTTGATCAGGTCTTCCACGGCCGCGAAGTACTTGATCTGAGCCGGCCTGACCGTCGTCAGCAGCAGCGCCTTGGCCTCGTCGATCTTGCCGGCGTTCACCAGGTCGATGTAACCCACCTGGCCCGCCACGTAGCCGCCACGCGTCTCGGCAATCACCGCCAGCAGCGCCTTGCCCTTCTCGGTGCTGATCTGCGTCTTCAACCGGTCCAGGGACTCGCCAATGGACTTGCGCAGCGACAGCACCACTTCCATCTGCCGCTTGACATCGGCCGGGTCGCTCATGATGACCATGTTGCGCAGGGACTGGCCGATCTGGTAGATGTTCGCCTTGATGTCGTTGAGCGCCGCCATGCGGGGCATGCGCTCCTCGGTCAGACTGTTGAACGTCGAGTCGACGCTGGCCACCTTCAGCAGCGATACGCCGCCCATCATCAGGATCAGCAGCACCAGCATGCCAAAACCCAGCGACAGGCGGGTGGCGATCTTCATGTCGGAAACATTCATGGCGTAACTCCCAGGATATAGGTGGGGGTAAAGGCTCCCCCTATGCGCTATGGAGTGACTGTAGTAACAAAGGGTAAGCGGCGCATTGCATGCTTATGGGTATTTTCATTACCGGAATACCGGTAGGCCGCCCGGGCTCGCTACAGGGGCGGCAATTCGGCGATCACCACGTAGCGGGTCAGCTCGGCCACGCTGTGCAGACCCAGCTTGCGCATGATGTTGCGCCGGTGCACCTCGACGGTGGAACTGGCAATGTGCAGTTTCTGGCCGATCTGGTTGGAGGTGTAGCCCTCGGCGACCAACTGCAGCACCTGGCGCTCCCGCGCGCCCAGCGCCGACGTCGGCTGGGGCCGGTCGCCCTTGTTCAACACGGCATCGGCCACCGCACCGGAGACATCCGGGCACAGATACGTGCGCCCACGCTGCACCATCTCGATCGCGCGCAGCAACTCATCACTGGCCTCGGCCTTGGTGACGTAACCGCAGGCGCCGGCCCCCAGCATGTCCATCACGTAGCGCTGATCGGTATAGGCCGACAGGGCAATCACCTTGACATGGGGCATGGCCGCGCGCAAGGCGCGCGTCACCTCCACGCCGTTCATGCCCGGCATGCCGATGTCCATGCACACGATGTGGGGGGCGCAGGCACGCGCCAGACCCAGCACCTGCAAGCCGTCGCCGGTCTGCGCCACCACCTCCAGATCCGGGCGGCTGTGCAGCAGATTGCACAGCGCGTCCCGAAACATCTGATGATCGTCTGCCAGCAGCACTCGCAATTTCATGGGCCTTGCTCCCTTCACACAGCGTCCATCTCTACCGTCACCCGCGTGCCGCCTCCTGGCGCGGCGCGCACGTTCAAGCGGCCACCCACAAACTCGGCAGTCTCGCGCATGGTCTGCAAGCCCAGCCCGGAAGCGCCCGCGCTCGCGCCGGCCTGATCGGCGCGGATGCCCACGCCATCGTCGGCAATCGAGACCCGAACCGGATGCCCCGACAGTTCGATTGTCACATCCAGCCGGCGCGCTTGCGCGTGCTTGGCGCTGTTGGTCATGGCTTCCTGCACGATTCGAAACAGCGCCAGTTCCAGATCAGGCGCCAGACGCCGCTCCGCGTGTTGGCAGTGCACGGTCACCTGCAAGCCGGTGCGACGGCCAAACTGGTAAGCATAGCCGCGCACCGCGCCCACCAGGCCGGCGCCCTCCAGCGCGCTCGGGTGCAGATCGGCACAGATCTCCCGGATGCTGGCGGTGGTGTCCTCGATCAGGGCCCGCGTGTCCACCACACGCTCCTCGAAGCCCAGACCCAGACGGCGCTCGGGCGAGGCCGAGGCGATGAAATCCAGATTGATGCGCAGCGCCGCCAGATTCGGGCTGGTCCGGTCATGCAGCTCACTGGCAAAGCGCCGGCGCATCTCCTCCTGGGCGCGCACCAGCCGGTGCGACAGGTGCTCGATGCGCAGCACCTGCTGGCGCCGGAAATCCTCGTGCTGCCGGCGCTCCGAGATGTCCCTGGAAAAGCCCACCGTGCCCAAGGCCTTGCCATCGACCATCAGCGGCGACTTGTAGGTCTCGAACCAGCCCGGCGTGCCCCGGACCTCGATCAGTTCCTCCATGGTCCTGGCCTTTCCGCTGGCCATCACCGCACTGTCCTCCTGGCGGTACTTCTGCGCCACCTCGAGCGGGAACAGGTCCGCATCGGTCAGGCCCGGCACCGTATCGGCATTGACGCAGCCAAATACCTGCGCAAAGCGCTCGTTGACGGCAAGGTAGCGTCCGAGTTCGTCCTTGAGCCAGACCTGAAACGGAAAGTTGTCCAACAGCGAGCGCTGGTACAGCTCGCGCTGGCGCAGCGAATCCTCCATCGCCCGCCGCTCGGTGATGTCGCGCGCCAGCATGATCACGTGGCGGGCCTCGCCATCCTGGCCCCGCATGGGCGCCGCCGACAGTTCAAACCAGCGCAGTCCCTGTGCCACCAGCAGGCTGTACTGGATGCCGCGCGATGAGCCGCTGGCCAGCGCCTCCCGCTCGGCCCGGCGACAGGCCGCGGCGGCGCCGGCGGGCAGCACGTCGGCGTAGCGCCGGCCCAGGAACTCAGCCGGCGTCAGCGCCAGCAGATCGGTGCGCGAGGCGTGCCAGTTCTGGATCCGCCCGTCCGCATCCACCTCAAACAGCAGATCGGGCAAGGCATCCAGCGTTGCCTGCATGCGGCTTTGCGTCGACACCGACTCGGCCCGTGCTTCCTTGATCTCGGAGATGTCAAGCACCGAGGTCACGCGCACCGGTTCCCCGCGAAACTCCATCATGCGCGCCTTGATGAGGGCGGGAAAGGTCGACCCATCCTTGCGCAGGGCCGTCACCTCGTAGGGCTGCTCATAGCCCGAGCGCATGTTCTGGGTGACCAGTGCGCGATCGTGCTCGGCGATCCAGTCGACGCCGGGTCGCCCGATCGCCTCCTGGGCAGTCCAGCCAAACATGTGCTGCGCCTGCTGGTTCTGCTCCAGGCATACGCCCTTGGCGGAGATGAACACCGCCTCGAAGGTCACATCGCTGAGGGCGCGCACGCGCTCGCGGCTCTGTTCCAGTGACTCCTCGGCCATTTTGCGCGCGTTGATGTCGGCGTGGGTGCCCAGCATACGCAGCGCGGCCCCCTTGGCATCGCGGGCCACCACCAGACCACGCGCCAGCACCCACTTCCAGCTGCCATCCTTGCACCGTAACCGGTGCTCGCTGGCGTAGTGCGGACTGCGGCCAGACAGATGGGCCTTGGCCGCTGACAGCACGCCCGCCAGATCGTCAGGGTGAACGCGCCGGCGCCACTCGTCGACACTGTTACCGATGTCCGCATCCTCGAAACCCAGCATGGACTTCCAGCGTTCACTGATGAACATGCTGCCCGAGAGCACGTCCCAGTCCCACAAGCCGTCGCCGGCGCCTTCGATGGCGAACTTCCAGCGCATCTCGCTGTCGCGCAGCTGCTGCGCGATGCGTTGACTGGTCCGCAGCTGGCGCACCAGCATCCAGGTGAGCAAACCCAGCAACAGCATGCCCGCCAGCGTCAACGTCCCCTGGCGGCGCACCTCGCCGCGCCACGGTGCCAGCGCCTCCTCGACCGACAGGCTGACCAGCACCACCGCCGGATACTCCGGCAGGCTGCGATACGAGTCGATGCGGTCCTCGCCATCGACTGGCGCGAGACGCCGCACGGTATTGACCGCGGCCCTGGGCAACTCTTCGGTGAACAGGGGCATTTTCGACCAGCTGCGCAACATGGCAGCCTGATCAAAGGGCGAGCGACCCAACACCGAGCCATTTCGGCCAAGCACCGTCACGCTGCCAGCCGCTCCCCGGTTGATCGAGTCGTAGTACTCCTGGAAGTGGCGCGGATCGATGGCGCCGACCAGCACGCCGTTGAAGACGCGGCCGGAGCGGTTCAGGCGCAGGCTCACCGGCAGGGTCAGCTCGCCACTGAGTCGGCCAATGGCGGTGGTGCCTATGAACAAGCCACTCTCGGCGTGATCGCGCTGCACCGTGAAATAATCGCGATCCGCCAGCGCCGTCGCGCCAGCGCCGATGCCGGCAATCGTCGAGGCCAGCATGCTGCCGTCGCGGCCCAGCACCGTGAAACTGCGAATCAGGCCATCGACCGGCAACTGGCTCTGCAACACCTCGCGCAAACGCTGCGAGCCGGCCGCGGCCGGATCGCCCATGTCAATCAGCCGGGCGGCGGCATGCTGCATCAGCAGGTCGACCCGGCGCAGGCTCTGCAGGGTCTGCGCCTCCAGCATGCGCGCAATGTCCTGCGACCTGACGCGGGTCGCCTCCAGTTCACGCTCACGGTAGTGCTGCAAGTCGCTGTAGACCGTCGCGGCCAGGGCCACGCCGGCCATCAGCGCCAGTGCCACCACCGACTGCCACGGATGCAGCGGCCAGCGCAACCGCCCAAGGCGGCGCCACGCCTGCGCAACCCGATCAGCCAGCGCGCTCACGACGACGCCACCCCGAAAGACGGATCAATCTCCACCAGGACCTGGGTGCCGCGACCCGGAACCGACTCGATGCTCAAGCGCCCGCCAACGAATTCCGCCGTCTCGCGCATGTTCAGCAGCCCCAGGCCGCTGCGGCTGGCGACGCGCAGCACACGCTCGGCGTCAAATCCGACGCCGTCATCGCTCACCGCCACGCGAATCGGCTCGGCCGCGAACAGCAGCCGGACACTCACCGTCGTCGCCCTGGCGTGCTTGGCGCAATTGGTCATGGCCTCCTGCACGATGCGAAACAGCGACAACTCCAGTGCCGCCGCCAGACGCGCCTCACCGTGCGGACACTGCACAACCACCTTCAAGCCGGTGCGCGCCGCCATCTGCTGGGCGTAGCTCTGCACCGCCGCCAGCAGACCGCCCATTTCCAGCGCCGCCGGGTGCAGCTCGGCGCAGATGTCGCGGATGCTGGCGTTGGTGTCGTCGATCAGCGCGCGCGTGTCCTCGATGCGATGGGCAAAGGCCGAGGTCAGCCGCGCTTCGGGCGTGGCCGCGGCAATCATCGCCAGGTTGATGCGCAAGGCCGCCAGATTGGGACTGGTGCGGTCGTGCAGCTCGCTGGCAAAGCGGCGCCGGGTTTCCTCCTGTGCCTGCACCAGGCCGCGCGACAATTCCTCCACGCGCTCGGTCAGGGTCAGCCGGCGCTGCTCTTGCAGCTTGCGCTCGGTGATATTGGTGCCAACCCCCCGGTAGCCGCAGAACTGGCCGGCGGCGTCGTACATTGGCGTGGCGCTGATCGACACCCAGCCCACCTGCCCATCGGCGCCGACGCGCTGGATTTCGAAGTTGCGGTATTCCTGACGCGCCTGCAGCACGGCGCGATGGCGCTCCCAGTCCGCCTCGCTCAGGTTGAGGGCGGGAAGCTCCCACTGCGTCTTGCCGAGATAGTCCTCGACACGGGTTCCCGTTCCATCACGGTCCTGCCCGTTGATACGGATGCAGCGGTACTGCGCATCCTGCTCCCAGTACCAGTCCGCGGACAGCGCCGTGAGCATGCGAAAGCGCTCCTCGCTGCGGGCAAGCGACTGCTGCGCCTGCTCGCGCGCATCGAGCATGTCGTTGAAGGCCTCTGCCACCGCCGCGATCTCCTTCGGGCCGGTCTGCGGCGGCACGCGCAACGCGGTCTGGCCGCCGGCGACCTGCTCGACAACCTGGCTGAGCACGCCAATCGGACGCACCAGCCCCAGGCTGACGCGCCAAGCGGCGAGCAAGGCCGCCGCCAGGCACGCTAGCACCAGAGCCAGGCCCACGCCGAGGGCCCGGTTCGGCGCGGCCATCACCTGCTCCACCGGCACGCCCGCGAGCACCCGCCAATCCACGCCGGCTACCGGTGCGACCGCCCAGTAGCGTGCAACACTGTCGATGCCAGGCGCCGAGAACGGGCCGCCCTGGGTGGCGGCGGCGCCAAGCAACAAGGTCTCCGGCACGGGCTTGCCAACCCACTCGCCGCCATCGCGCGAGCGCATCACGATGCGCCCGCTGGCGTCGACCACCAGTACCAGGTCATCCGGCGCCACGGTTCCCAGGTAACGTTCGCTCAGGGCCAGCAGATTCATCGGCAGACTGATCAGACCGGACACCTTGTTCTGGGCATCCTTGACCGGATAGAACAATACCGAGACCCAGCGCCCCGACAGCGGACCCAGATGGGCAGCCCCAACGGTCAAACCGTCGCGCCGTTGTGCCTCGATGTAGCCCGGCACCAGGTCGACCGCCTGCTGGCCGGGCGCGAGCTTGCGCGCCAGCGCCGAACAGTCGTTGCGGCCGGACAGGTCGCGCACCACCAGATTGGTGTACGCCGGGTGAAGTTGCGTGTATTCGCCGATGATGGGGTCACACTGCCGGGCATCCAGCGCCTTGACCAGCGGCCGCTGGGCCATGCGCCCGAGC
>Ga0207979_100342_pt1 | contig 13081 bp, 12 predicted proteins | sample LakWasM124_LOW14_2_FD_183936 | JGI IMG/M metagenome (GOLD analysis project Ga0207979, IMG submission 183936) | Freshwater sediment methanotrophic microbial communities from Lake Washington under simulated oxygen tension - Sediment Metagenome... | ecosystem: Environmental > Aquatic > Freshwater >...
GCACCGGCCATGGAGCAGATGCAAGCCACGCCGGTGGCGGAAGACACTGCCCCCCCCCCTGCAGCGGAAACAGCACCCGCTGCCGATGCGGCCAAACCGGCGCAGTAAGTTTCATCAACACGCAGCAACAAAAACGGCGACCGCAAGGCCGCCGTTTTTGTTTGAGCATTGTGCGCCTGACTTACTTCGCCAACCGCTTGGCAATCGCCGCGCCCAGATCACCAGGGCTACGCACGGTGGTGATGCCGGCCTTTTCCATCGCGGCAAACTTGCCTTCGGCGGTGCCCGAGCCACCCGAGGCAATCGCACCGGCATGCCCCATGCGCTTGCCCTTCGGTGCCGACGCACCGGCAATAAAGCCCACCACCGGCTTCGTCACATGCTTGGCAATGAACTCGGCGGCCTCTTCCTCGGCACTGCCGCCGATTTCGCCGACCATGATGATGCCCTCGGTCTGCGGGTCGGCCTGGAACAACTTCAACGCGTCGATGAAGTTGGTGCCGTTGATCGGGTCGCCGCCGATGCCGATGCAGGTGCTCTGGCCCAGACCCACGTCGGTGGTTTGCTTGACCGCTTCATAGGTCAGCGTGCCGCTGCGCGAGACGATACCAATCTTGCCGGGCAAATGGATGTGACCGGGCATGATGCCGATCTTGCATTCGCCGGGAGTGATCACGCCGGGGCAGTTGGGGCCGACCAGCACGACGTCCGGAGTGCCCTTCAGTACGTTCTTGACGCGCAGCATGTCCAGCACCGGGATGCCTTCGGTGATGCACACGATGACTTTGATGCCAGCAGCCGCCGCTTCCATGATCGCGTCAGCGGCAAACGGCGGTGGCACGTAGATGACCGAGGCATCGGCACCGGTGGCCTGCACGCACTGCGCCACGGTGTCGAACACGGGCAGACCCAGGTGGGTGCTGCCGCCCTTGCCGGGTGTCACACCGCCCACAACCTGCGTGCCGTAATCCAGCATCTGCTGGGCGTGGAAGCTGCCTTGCGAGCCGGTAAAGCCCTGCACCAGCACCTTGGTGTTCTTGTTGATCAAAACGGACATGAGGGGATCCTTTTACTGGCCAGCGACGGCGGCAACCGCCTTCTTCGCGCCATCGTTGATGTCGTCGGCCGGAATAATGGCCAAGCCGGAGTTCTTCAGCAGGTCCTTGCCCGCTTCCACATTGGTGCCTTCCAGCCGCACGATCACCGGGATCTGCACGCCCACGTCCTTGACCGCCGCGATGATGCCCTCGGCGATCATGTCGCAACGCACGATGCCACCGAAGATGTTGACGAAGATCGCCTTCACCTTGTCCGACGACAGGATCAGCTTGAACGCCTCGGTCACGCGTTCTTTATTCGCACCGCCGCCGACATCCAGGAAGTTGGCAGGCGCGCCGCCTTCCAGCTTGATCACGTCCATGGTGGCCATCGCCAGGCCCGCACCATTGACCATGCAGCCGATATTGCCGTCCATCGTGACGTAGTTCAGGTCGTACTGGCTGGCGCGCACTTCGGTTTCGTCTTCCTGACGAATATCGCGCATCGCGGTCAAATCGACGTGGCGGAAGCTGGCGTTGTCATCGGAATTGATCTTGCCGTCCAGCACCGCGAGATTGCCATCGGTGAGGATGGCCAGCGGGTTCAATTCGACCAATGCCAAATCTTTTTCGTTGAACAGGCGATACAGGCCCAACATGATCTTGGTCAGCTGGCCCACTTGCTTGGCGGTCAAGCCCAGCGCGAAACCGAGGTCGCGGCACTCGAACGGCTGCAAGCCTTGCACGTAATTGACGTGCAGGGTCTTGATGGCTTCGGGCTTCTCGTGCGCCACCTGCTCGATATCCATACCGCCTTCGGCGGAGGCGATGAAGGTGATCGACTTGGTATCGCGGTCCACCAACACCGACAGATAGAGCTCCTTTGCGATGTCGGTGCCTTCGCACACCAACACCGAATCCACCGGCAATTCAACGCCGGCGGTCTGATACGTCGCCATCCTGGTGCCCAGCATGCCCTTGGCATACTCACGCACTTCGTCCAAGGTCTTGGCCAGCTTCACACCACCGGCTTTGCCGCGGCCGCCAGCGTGGATCTGCGCCTTGATGACCCACAGGCCACCTGGGATGGTTTTGGCCGCATCAACGGCCTCCTCCGGCGTGCGCGCAACGCGCCCGGTCGGAACTGCAATGCCGTAATCGGCAAACAATTGCTTTGCCTGGTACTCGTGAAAATTCATGGATCACCCGGGGAGAGGACGGACATCCGTGCTGCTGGAGTAACCAGTCCGGCCCGGATGGAACCCCATTTTAGCGTGTTGCGGCGCGTCATGCGTTGCCAGCCCGCACGGTTCCCGCATACTCGCCTCATGTTGCAGGCCTATCTTCCTTCCGACACCCAGTCACTGCAGGTCGCGATTCGCCGCGAGCTGTACTCGTTCACCCTGTATCGGCTGCTGGAAGCGGCGCTGCTGTGTTTGACCGTGTTCGCCCCAGTTGGCATGATTTTTGGCCAGCCGCGGCACCCGCACTTGGCTGCGGGCATCGCTATTGTTTACCTGATTGCCGCCATTGCCTTGTTCTTCAGTGGCCGTCGTGGCCAAGTCAACACCCAGGTATGGACCGGCATCAGTCTTGACATCCTGGCCAGCACGCTGGCCACCAACGCACTGCCGAATGTGGGCTCGGGCATTGCGATGATGTTGCTGTTCAACATCGGCGCGGCCGCGTTGTTCCTGCCGTTGCGCAAGGGGCTGATGCTGGCCGCCATCGCCAGCGTGGCGCTGGCGCTGCAACTGGCCTGGAGCTACCTGACCCAAGAGGCCATCAACCGCCCGCTGATCGAAATTCCGATGTTCGCGCTCAGCTATCTGGCAATTGCAACATTGACCAGTTTGCTGGGCCAACAATTGCGCGCCACCGCCGCTCTGGCCGAACATCGCGGCAGCCAAGCCGCCAATCTGGCCGAAGTGAACGAGTTGATCATCCGCCGCATGCGCACCGGCGTGTTGCTGGTGGATGGGGATGGCGAGATCCGGCTGGCCAATGAAGCCGCGTTGCTGCATCTGGGTGCCGCCGGCGAGGGCCGGCGCATGCTGGCCACCGCCGCGCCCGCGCTGTATGCGCGGCTGCGCTTGTGGGAGCGCGATGGCACACAAGACACTACCCCCCTGCAATTGGCACAGGATTTGCCAGAAATCCTGCCGCGCTTTGCACGTATGCTGGCCGAAGGTGATCAGGTATTGGTGTTTCTGGACGATGCCGAGCTGGCGTCACGCCGCGCCGAGAGCCTGACCTTGGCCACCTTGGGCCGGTTTTCTGCCAGTTTGGCGCACGAAATTCGCAATCCGTTGGCGGCTATCAGCTACGCCACCCAGTTGCTGGAAGAGTCGCAAGACATCAACGCCTCCGACCGCCGCCTGCTGGAAATCATCTACCAGCAGACCCGCCGCATGAATGGCATCGTGGAAAGCGTGCTGGGGCTGGCCCGGCGCGAACGCGCCCAGCACGAGCATCTGGATTTGGGCGAATTTGCGCGTCAGTTTGTCGCCGAATATCTGCAAAACCACCCGCTGGACAACGACACCTTGGACATCAAAGTCGCCCCCGGCGCGTTCCCCTGCTTGGCAGATCGCCGCCAATTGCAGCAAATCGTGACGGTGCTGGTGCACAACGCACTGGTGTACGGGCGCATGCCCGGCGCACCGGCACACGTCAGCGTGCATGTGTACCGCGATGACAAAGGCGCGCCGGTGCTGGATGTGCAAGATCGCGGCCCCGGCATCCCGGAAACCGTGGCGGCACAGATGTTTCGCCCATTCTTTACCACCTCCAGCCACGGCACCGGGCTGGGGCTCTACCTCGCCCAGGAGATGTGCCAAGCCAACCAGGCCGAGCTGCAACACATCCCCTTGCCAGCCGGCGGCACCTGCTTTCGGATCCGGTTGACCGGCGTCCGTGCGATCAGCACCGGCTGAACCGTACCCCTGCGCACACTGCCACAAAACGTCGCACTTGGACGCAGCGCGGCAACCGGGTATCTTTCAACCTAATGAATACACTCGCGCGCAGTACGTCCAACAGCGTCCTCATCGTCGATGACGAACGCGACATCCGTGAACTGTTGGTGCTCACCCTGGGCCGGATGGGGCTGAAGAGTGATACCGCCTCGTCCCTGCACGACGCCCGCGCCCTGCTGCGCCACAACCAATACGCACTATGCCTGACCGACATGCGCCTGGCCGACGGTTCCGGTATCGAGTTGGTGCAGGAAATCACCCAACTGTACCCGCACACGCCAGTGGCGATGATCACCGCCTTTGGCAACCAAGAGGCCGCAGTGGGCGCACTCAAAGCTGGCGCCTTCGATTTTGTCAGCAAGCCGGTGGACCTCACCGTGCTGCGCGGGCTGGTGCAGCACGCATTGAAACTGGGCTCGCAACCGCGTACAGCCAACGACACCGGCAGACCCTCGCCGGCCGCAGGCAGCGTGGCCGCTCGCCTGTTGGGCCAGTCGCCGGCCATGACCGAGCTGCGCACCACCTTGGCCAAGGTCGCCCGCAGCCAAGCCCCCGTGTACATCGCCGGCGAATCGGGCGTCGGCAAGGAACTGGTCGCGCGCACCATCCATGACGAAGGTGCACGTGCCAGCGGCCCGTTTGTGCCGGTCAACTGCGGCGCGATTCCGGCCGAGCTGATGGAAAGCGAGTTTTTCGGCCACAAAAAAGGCAGCTTCACCGGCGCGCATGCCGACAAAACCGGCCTGTTCCAAGCCGCCGAGGGCGGCACCTTGTTCCTCGATGAAATCGCCGAGCTACCAATGGCGATGCAAGTCAAACTGCATCCAGGAAAAATCGGTACGCCCGGTGGGTGCCAATGCCGAAGTCGCAGTGGATGTGCGCATTCTTTCGGCCACCCACAAAAACCTGGCCGCACTGGTCGATGAAGGCCGCTTCCGGCATGACCTGTACTACCGCATCAATGTGATCGAACTGCGCGTGCCGCCGCTGCGCGAACGCCGGCAGGACTTGACCCTGTTGGCCGACGCCATCCTCACCCGGCTGGCCACCGCGCAAGGCCGCCCGCAGCCGGTACTGCACGCCGGCGCCATCGAAGCACTGGCCCATTACAGCTTCCCCGGCAATGTGCGCGAGCTGGAAAACATCTTGGAGCGCGCCTTTGCCCTGGCCGACGACGACGGCATCCGCGCCGCCGACCTGCGCCTGCCGGATCTGCACCGCCCCGCCCACGCCACTCCGCCAGCGGCAATCAGCTTGGACCCCAGCAAAATCGACCCGCGCGAATCCTCCACCAGTGCCCTGCCCAGCTTCATCGAAGAAGTCGAGCGCAAGACCATCGAACTGGCACTGGCCGAAAACCGCTTCAACAAAACCCGCACCGCCGCGCAACTGGGCATCACCTTCCGCGCCCTGCGCTACAAGCTGAAAAAGTTGGGGATCGATTGACCCCCTATCGTCCGCGTTGAAGACTGCCGCGCCCGGGAGTTGTACGCTTCACTGCATCGACGGCCAGGCCTATGCCCTGTCCGTGGCCAAGATCCATATTGATTATGGACGCCGCAGTCACCGGCAAGGCCTGAAGCTCCCTGCAATCCAAGCCAAACACCTGAACCCAGCTTCAATTTGTGACGCGATATGTCACAAATCGTCCCCGTGCGTCACCCACCCAATTCATCATTCCAAACAGGTTTGTCCCCAGAGTGCGATGGAATACGCAAAATACACCGCAAAAATGCATGTTGGCACGCATCCTGCATGTTACCTTCCGCACGTGCCACACGCACGGCTGCCGAAGGACTGGATCAGCGAGCACTGCGGCACGTGAATACCCACCCAAAACCCTAGGGGATCTACCCATGAAGAACCAACAAGGCTTTACCCTGATCGAACTGATGATCGTGGTCGCGATCATCGCCATCCTGGCCGCCATCGCGCTGCCGGCGTACAACAACTACCGTATCCGTTCGGCCAATGGCGCATGCCAAGCCGAAGCCAAGGCTTACATCAACTCCGCCGTGGCCGCCAACATGACCCCGGGCATGTCCGCCCCGACCCCGAAGGCCAAGGCTTGCAGTGGCCCGACCACGGCGGTGACCACGATCAGCGGCACCACCGTTTTCAACCCGGCAAGCCCTGGCGACAAGGCAACCACCTGCGAAAACGATACCGGCACCTGCACGCTGGCCACCTGATCCAAGCCGCCAACAGTTGGTAGTACCAATAGAGGGGCTTCGGCCCCTCTTTTTTTTGGGGCCACTCAGCTGAAATCAACTGCATTGGCCCGATTCTTGCTCAGTGGTCTGTTGAGTCATCTCCATGAGCACCGACCATGAACCGCAGCACATCCGGTTTCACCCTGATTGAGCTGATGATCGTTGTTGCGATTATCGCCATCTTGGCTGCCATCGCCCTGCCGGCGTACAACAATTACCGCATCCGCTCGGCAGAGGGGGCCTGCCAGATGGAGATGAAAAATTACGCGAATTTTTCGCTGGCGGCCATCTACACCAAGACCACGCCAAGCGCGCCCCCTGCTAGGGCCTGCAAAACAGCAACCACCGCTACCGTAATGAGTGCGCCCATTACTGGCACCCCACAGGATCCTGGCGTCAAGACAACAACCTGCGATATGGAAACTGCCAACTGCGTCTTGGCAACTTGAGTGCAGGCGTTGCACGCATCGCCGCTCGCCTAGTTGCTTGCTGGTGCAAGATACCCGGCTGAACCAAGCGTCGAGAGTATCGGGTTGAACGCCGGCTTCCTTACAACAGAGCAAAGCCCCCCCAAACAGCCAAGGCTCGAATCTGGATTCGCCACAACACTGGCTGCAAGCTTGCTTGCTGTTGTCCTGCTGTTGCTGTTCCATCCCTATCACGGCATTTTGCACGACAGCACGATCTACGCAGGCCAAGTGCTTGCGCTACTCGATCCGGCGCCATTTGCACACGATCTGTTTTTTGCCTACGGCAGCCAAGCGCAATTCAGTTTGTTCCCAAGCCTAGTGGCGCACCTGGTTCAGACGCTGGGTCTTGGCAACGCGTTCTTGTGGCTGACGCTGGCCGGGCTGCTGGCATTTGTCATTGCCAGCTGGGGGCTACTGCATCAACTGCTGCCAGAGTCATCACGTTTTCCCGCCTTGCTGGCACTGCTTCTGCTGCCGGCAAGCTACGGTGCTTGGGGTATTTTGTCCTACGCCGAACCCTTCCTTACCGGGCGCAGTTTTGCCGAGCCCTTGTGCTTGGCAGCACTTGCAGCGCTGGTGGCACAACGCCGCACCTTGGCCGGCCTGCTTGGGCTTGCCGCGCTCGCATTGCACCCCTTGCAAGCGGGACCTGCATTCGTTATCGGCTGGTTGTGGCTTGCCCAGCAAGATCGCCGCTGGCTGCATTTGCTATGGCTGCCGACACTCGCGGCGGCAGCGTGTTTTGCTTTGCCGCAGTTGAGTTTTCTGACTGCCCGCATGGATGCACTCTGGTTCCAGCAAGTGTGGGATCGAAATTTGGTGGTGTTCTATTCGCAGTCAGGCGTTGGCGATTGGAACTATTTAGTGAAGGATCTGTTCGTAGCTGCAGTCGCCGCCCGCCATGCAGCCCCGGCTTTGCGCCGGTATTTGCACTCTGTTCTCGGTGCATCAGTGATGCTATTTGCCCTTGGATTGCTCTTGGCCGATGGCTTGCATCTGGCTTGGGGGGCAGGACTGCAACTGTGGCGTGTGCATTGGTTGCTGCACTGGACAGCCACCGCAATGTTGCCTTGGCTCTGCGTACGCCTTTGGCGACAGCCTGCCCATGACAAGCTCCGGTTGCTGGTGTTTGTCTGCGCCGTGGTCTTGGGGTTGATGCCATCCGCCGCGCACCCGATGTTTATGATTGCGGCACTGCTGTATTGGGTTTGGCCTTGGCTGAGTCAACGCGTTGGCATGCCACTGCAGCGCACTCTGGTGGTGCTGTGCCTTGGCGTCGCAATGATTTACGTGCTACCCAATACGCTAGCCCTGACTCCCTGGGGCGCACCGCTTGGCACTATGCGTTGGGTAGATGCACTGATGCAGCCACGCCTGCCAGCCGCTCTGTCATTGCCGACAGTGTTGGCAACCCTATGGTTTTGGCAGCGCTACGCCACAGCCCGCCTGTATTGGATTGCGCTTCCAGCCCTCTTCTTTGCCGCACTATTTTCTGGATACCAATGGGATCAGCGCTCTGCACTGCAGCGTGCGTTCACAGATCCGATGCATGATGCGCAACCCTTCGGGATCAACATCGCTCCCGATGCGCAAGTGTTATGGCTAGGTAACCTGTTGCCGGCCTGGAGCGTATTGCATCGCTCGCATTACATCCAGCAACAGCAGTTGTCCGGCATCGTGTTCAATCGCGCCACATCCATCGAAGGTTATCGACGGAAAGAACTCCTGCATGTGAAGGATGCGCAAGGCAAGGATTGCCGCATCGTGGTCTTCCCCAAAGAGCCTTTCATCGCATGCAAGCCTGATGCTGCTGCCGTGCGTCAGGCTTGCGAGAATTCTCGGAACAAGCTCACCTATGTCGTCCTGTACTACCCATTGAATTACCCAGCAGCAGGTATCTGGGCACCTGACAACGGTGCCGAATCGACGTATTACTTGTACGCTTGTCGCGAGCTGGCAAATACCGGCATCACAATCCAATCATCAGCACAGCCAACACCGCATGCGCCAGCACCTTAACGCCAGACTTTTGCAGCATGACCTCATCCGCTACTTCGCCGCCTCTCTGCTGGCGCTGTTAGTGGATACCGGCACGCTCTCGATGTGTCTGCGGTTACTGCACCTGAGCTTGGCATGGTCGGCAACACTGGGCTTCATCACCGGTGCGATTGTGGCGTATGTCCTCAGCATCCGCTGGGTGTTTAGGGCGCGCGCGTTCGGCAATGCACCCGCACTCGAATTCCTGACCTTTGTTGGCATTGGTGTGGCAGGCCTGGCGATCACCCAGCTGGTGTTGTGGATCGGCGTCACAGAACTGGGCCTACTGCCAGAAGCAGTGAAGCTGGCCGCCGCTGTGGTGACGTTTGCCTTCAACTACATCGCCCGTAAAACGCTACTCTTTGCTACATCGCGCCGCAGTCGCGCCGCCTCGGGGAATGTGGTTTGAGCAATTCCAATTCAACAGAACATGCCATCGTCATCGTCGGTGCGGGTCCTGCCGGCCTGACCGCTGCACTTGAACTACAGGCCGCTGGCATTGACAACATCACCGTGCTGGAAGCGGACACGCAAGTGGGCGGAATCTCTCGCACCGTGGAGCATCACGGCAACCGCATCGACATCGGCGGGCATCGGTTCTTTTCCAAGTCCGACTGGGTAATGGACTGGTGGCGCAAGTTGATGCCAGTCGCCGCACCTGCCGACACAAGCAGCGGGCGCGAACTGCGCTATCAAGGCGCCAGCGCCAACGTCCCTGCCAGCAATGCCAAGGAATCTGATGAAGGCGTACTGCTGGTGCGCAGCCGACTCTCGCGCATCTACTTCAACAAGCAGTTCTTCGACTACCCGCTCAAGCTCAACCCCGACACCCTGCTCAAGCTGGGACCGTGGAAGACCTTCACTTTTGGCCTCAGCTATGTTTGGGCCAAGATCCATCCACGCAAACCTGAACATTCGCTGGAAGACTTCCTGGTCAACCGCTTCGGTCGCAAGCTGTACCTGCAATTCTTCAAGGAGTACACCGAAAAAGTCTGGGGCGTGCCCTGCGGTGAAATCAGCGCCGCGTGGGGCGCGCAGCGCATCAAGAGCCTATCCATTGTCAAAGCCATTACCCATGCCCTGAAGAAAGTACTGGGGCTGGGCGGCAAGGCCGAACAGACTTCGCTGATTGAAAGCTTCCTGTACCCCAAGTACGGCCCCGGCCAAATGTGGGAAACCGCCGCGCAACGGTTTGTGGCGCAGGGCGGCATGCTGCTGATGCAAAGCCGCGTGGAGGGCATCCATATGCACGGCGGCCACGTGCAAGGCATCACCTACCGTGATGCACAGGGCTCGACACATTTGCTGTCTTGCAGTCACCTGCTTTCCACCATGCCCATCAAGGATTTGGTACAGGCTGCTGGCAGTGGCTTCCCGCAGGAGGTTCGCAGCATCGCCAGCCAACTCTCCTACCGCGATTTCATCACCGTGGGCCTGCTCTACCCGCGCAGCGCCATCCCACGCCAACTGGACGATAACTGGATCTACATCCAAGAACCCGGGGTCAATGTAGGTCGCGTGCAGGTGTTCAATAACTGGAGCCCCTATATGGTGGCCGACCCCACTACGCTATGGATGGGACTGGAGTTCTTCTGCAAGGAAGAAGATGCACTCTGGAACATGGACGAGGCCTCGATGAAAGCCATGGCCCACAAGGAAATGGTGCAGATCGGGCTGGTGCGCGCCGATGCGCCGCTGGATGCGGTGGTGCTGCATGTTCCCAAAGCGTATCCCGGCTATTTCGGCGAAGCCTATACGCGCTTTGACGAACTACAGACCGCACTGGATGCGGTACCCAACCTGTTCCTGATCGGTCGCAACGGTATGCATCGCTACAACAACCAAGATCACTCCATGCTCACTGCCAAGGAAGCGGCGCGGCAGATTGCTGCGGGCGTGGTGGATAAGGCGGCAATCTGGGGCATCAATGTGGATGATGAGTATCACGAGGAGAAAAAATAAGTGCTCATCCCTCGTGCAGCGACAGCGTCTTCGCCGGCAACTAGCTTAGATTGGATCGACCAATCCATCGCCATCTATCTCATTCTCCCAATCCTTCTGTTCTGCCTGTGGTTTATCCCACTAGCAACAGCTATCTTGCTGGTATTGACAAGCTTCGCCTCATGGCAAGCATTGCGTGGCCCATCGACAGGATCAACGGGATTAAACACAAAATTCATTTTAAGTGTTTTTGCGCTATCGCTAGGATGGACTGCAGTTGCCGGCGTTGGTCATTTTTTCTACTCCAATTCGGACTGGCTTACTCGCGATGCTGTCCTGCATGACCTATCCGTCAGTGGCTGGCCGCCAACCTACCTGCTCGCTGATGCTTCACACCTGATTCTACGTGCGCCTGTAGGCTATTTTTTACCCTCTGCAGCTGTCGGTTATTTATTTGGCCCCGATGCCGCCAATTTCGCAATCTATTTATGGACGGTATTGGGCTGGTGGCTGTTTTTATTGGCTGCCTGCCGCCTATTCGATACCCTGCGCGAACGCATCCTCTGCTTGTTGGTGTTGACCCTGTTTGGCGGAATGGATTTGCTCGGTCATGCATGGGCATATCGAGAAATTGCCGTGCCAGGGCAGCACATCGAGTGGTGGATGCCATCCATCCAGTACTCAGCCAATACCACCTTGCTATTCTGGGTACCTAACCATGCGTTGCCAGCATGGCTTGGTATCACGTTGATACTTCGCCACTGGCGCCAGCCATTGCTTGCGCGCATCACACCGTTGCTGGCCACCGCCATTCCCTTGTGGTCGCCACTTGCTGCGATGGGTTTACTCCCATTTTTTCTGATTGGCCTCGCATGGAAACGTGACTTCCAAATTTTGTTTTCGCCAAAATCCTGCCTTGCGTTCGCACCTATCGCTTTGCTTTCCATGAAATATTTGGGCATGGATGCCGCAGAAATTCCGCACGGCTGGATGACGGAAATGTGGGGCACCTGGGACCTGTTTGCCTATCGTTACGTGCTGTTTTGCTTGCTGGAATTCGGCTTTTTGGCACTGATTTTGGCGCGTATCACTCATTTCAACACACCGATGCGTGTGGCGGTGGCGACTCTGTGCCTACTGCCATTCTACTATCTTGGCATTGGCAATGACCTTGCGATGCGCGCATCAGTCCCAGCACTTTGTGTACTCGCTTTGGCTACGATCAAGCCACTGGCGCAACAACAAGGGCGCACACTCTGGCACGGCCTACTTGTCGGAACATTGCTGGTAGGTGGATTGAGCGCCGCTCAGGAACCCGAACGTGCATTCATTGAACCTGCGTGGAAGCCGCTGGGGAAAACAATTCCGGCTTCAGTTCGTCGAGAGCATCCGGAAGCGGGATCTCTCTTCCCGGCGCATTATTTTGCACACGAAGACTCAACCATTCTGATGGCATTGATGCGACAGCCAAAAGCCTTAGATGTTTCTAAGGAAAAGCCCTACTGAAGTTGATCATATGCCGGTTATTACCACCACTACAAATTTTCGCTTTGATGCCAACACCGGCATTACCTTGCTTGACGCCGCCAATACCGCATCCCTGCAACTCCCATACAGCTGCAAGACTGGCCGCTGCGGCACGTGCCGGTGCAAAGTAATGACGGGCAGCACGCACGCCCTACTTCCCGAGCTGGCTCTAACCGAGCAAGAAAAAGCAGACGGGTGGATTCTTAGCTGTGCACGCACTGCGGACACTGATCTGCGCATCGGAGTACTTGACCTAGGTGATCTCACACTTCCTCCTCCGCGCACACTGCCCTGTAAAATCAACTCACTGCAGCGTTTAGCCCCCGATGTTGTTGGCATCCAACTGCGACTACCTCCCAGCAGCGCCTTCGAGTTCTTGCCTGGGCAATACATCGACGTCATCGGCAAGCATGGTCTACGCCGCAGCTATTCGATTGCCAATCCCCGTTTGCCAAACAACACGCTAGAACTGCATGTTCGCGCCATGCAAGACGGAGAAATGACGCGATATTGGTTTGCAGATGCAAAACCGGAGGACGTTTTGCGCTTACACGGCCCTTTGGGCACGTTCATCTTGCGCGCCTGTAGTGGTATGCAGCTATTTTTCCTTGCCACCGGCACCGGAATTGCTCCAGTCAAGGCAATGCTTGTAGCTTTGACAACTCTACCTTCAGAGCAACAGCCAGAATCTGTCACGGTGCTATGGGGGGGGCGTAGGCAAGAAGATCTTTATTTCGATGTACATGCCTTGATACCCACCGCTCGATTTATCCCCGTACTCTCGCGCGCTGACGATGCTTGGCAAGGCGCACGCGGCCATGTACAGGATGTCCTGTTGGCGATGCAACCTGATTTCACCAATGCTGCTGTCTATGCTT
>Ga0207979_100345_pt1 | contig 12997 bp, 12 predicted proteins | sample LakWasM124_LOW14_2_FD_183936 | JGI IMG/M metagenome (GOLD analysis project Ga0207979, IMG submission 183936) | Freshwater sediment methanotrophic microbial communities from Lake Washington under simulated oxygen tension - Sediment Metagenome... | ecosystem: Environmental > Aquatic > Freshwater >...
GGACGGTGTCGCCCTGGGCGGTGTTGCTCGGTGCGCTGGCCGGCGCCGTGCTGGCCCTGGCTGCGGGCTGGTGGGGCCTGCGCGAGGTGCTGCGCCGTCCGGTGGTGGATACGCTGCGGCGGTCTGCGGAATAGGCGCGCGCCGGACTCGGGGCCCGCACGCTTAGCTGGCGGCCTTGACCGGCGCCAGCAGCACCACCAGCGCGCCGGCGCCGCCGTCGGCCGGCTTGGCCTGCACGAAGGCCAGCACCTCGATCTTCTGCACCAGCCAGTTGTAGACCCGCCGTTTGAGCACCGGTGCCCGCCCCGGCGAGCCCAGGCCCTTGCCGTGGATGATGCGCACACAACGCAAGCCCTGCTGGTTGGCCTCGCGGATGAAGGCGCCCAGGCGCTCGCGTGCGTCCTCCACGCGCAGGCCGTGCAGGTCGAGCTGGCGCTGGATCGCCCAGTCGCCACGGCGCAGCTTGCGCGGGATGTCGGCGCCCAGGCCGGGACGCAGAAAACTCATCTGCTCGTCCACATCGAGCAGCGTGGCAACATCAAACTCGTCGCTGAGCGACTCCTTCAGCGCGGCCTGCTCGTCGCGCTCGCGCTGCATCACGGCGGGCGCGGCGGTCTTCTTGTGCAACACCGCGTGGCCCTTGTCGGGCAGGCGCTGCACGGCGCCGACGGCCCGCACGAACAGGTCGCGCTCGCTGGTCTGCTGCCTGGCGGCCTTGACCCGCGCCTGCGTCTGCTCGGCTTCCTGTCTGGCCTGTTGCTCGATGGCGCGCTTAACCTGCTTGAGCTCGGCCAGGCTCTTGATGGTGAGCGGCTTGGCGTTGGCCGGCGTACCTTCGCCGTCGCGCTCGGCAGTGCGAGCCTGTTTGGGTCGGCCCGTCGCTGCGCTCACAGCAGACCCGACTCGGCGAACGAGAAGGCCTGGCCCGGCGCCACTACCACATGGTCGAGCACGCGCACGTCCACCAACGCCAGCGCGGCCTTGAGGGTCTGGGTCAGTGCCTCGTCGGCGCGCGAGGGCTGCACCGTGCCGCTGGGGTGGTTGTGCGCCAGCACCACGGCGCCGGCCTGGTGGTGCAGGGCGCGCAACACCACTTCGCGCGGGTAGACACTGGTCTGGCTCAAGGTGCCGCGAAACAGCTCTTCCATGGCCTGCAGCCGGTTCTGTGAATCCAGAAACAGCACCGCGAACACCTCGTGGGGCCGTGCCGCCAGGTGCAACTGCAGGTAGTCCTTGACGGCGTTCGGGGTGGCAAAGACGGTGCGCTCGCGCAACTGCTGGGCCATGGCCCGGCGCGCCAGCTCCAGCACGGCCAGTACCTCGGAGCGCTTGGCCGGGCCCAGGCCCTTGACGCGCTGGAGGTCTGCGGCGCTGGCCTGCAGCAGGCCGGCGATGCCGTCAAAGCCGCCCTCGGCCCCCTTGCTGCAGCCGATCTTCAGCAGCTCGTCGGCCATTTGCAGCACATTCTTGCCCGGCAGGCCGGTGCGCAGCAGGATCGCCAGCAGCTCCACGTCGCTCAGCGCGGCAGGGCCACGGGCCAGCAACTTCTCGCGCGGACGGGCATCGGGGGGCAGATCGGTCAGGGGCATGGGCAAGCTTCTTACAATAGACCCCAGTTTATTCGCCAAAGCGCAGCCTGCTGGCACGCGTTCCCCAACTCCATGACAAGTACTGCTGCCGCCGTTCAGGCGGGCTCCTTTCTGACGCTGCACTACCGCCTGGCCGGACCGATGGGCGATGTGGTCAATACTTTTGCCGGCAAGCCCGCCACGTTGACGCTGGGCACGGGTGAGCTGTCGCCGGCGCTGGAGCAGTATCTGCTGGGCCTGGTGGAAGGCCAGCGCGCCTGCTTCGAGCTGGCGGCCGGCGTGGCCTTCGGCCAGCGCAGCCCGGACATGCTGCAATGGCTCTCGCGCAAGGAACTGGCGGACCTGGGTGATCCGGCCGAGCAGTATGCCGTGGGCGACGTGCTGCACTTTCCCACGCCCGATGGCCAGGGCCAGTTTGCCGGCTCGGTGCAGGGCCTGCGCGACGATGCCGGCGGCCAGGCCGTGTTGTTCGACTTCAACCACCCGCTGGCGGGCCAGCCGGTGACGTTTGAAGTGCTGGTGATCGGCATTCTGTGAGCACCGTCTTCAAACCCATTGCGCCAACGGCGACCGTGAGCGACGCCGGGCCGTCCCAAGGCGCGAGGGCCCCCTCGGGGGGCAGCGAGGACACGTCAGTGCCGAGCGTGGGGGTCATGAGCGACGCCGGGCCGTCCCAAGGCGCGAAGGCCCCCTCGGGGGGCAGCGAGGACACGTCAGTGCCGAGCGTGGGGGTGGGCATTGTGCTGGCCGAGCCGCGTGGCTTCTGCGCCGGGGTAGACCGTGCGATCGAGATTGTCGAGCGCGCGCTGCACAAGTTCGGGCGCCCGATCTATGTACGCCACGAGATCGTGCACAACACCTATGTTGTGAGCGACCTCAAGGCCAAGGGCGCGATCTTCATCGAGGACTTGTCCGATGTGCCGCCCGGGGCCACGCTGGTGTTCTCGGCGCACGGCGTCAGCCGGGCAGTGCATGAGGAGGCGCGCGCGCGCGGCTTCAAGATCTTCGATGCCACCTGTCCGCTGGTGACCAAGGTGCACGTGGAGGTGGCCAAGCTGCACAAGGAAGGCTTTGAATTCATCATGATCGGCCACAAGGGGCACCCCGAAGTGGAGGGCACCATGGGCCAGCTCGACAGTGGCATCCACCTGGTGGAGTCCGTGGCCGACGTCGCCAAGGTGCAACCATCGCAAACCGACAAGCTGGCGGTGGTGACGCAAACCACGCTGAGCGTGGACGACGCCGCCGAGATCACCGCCGCCATTCGCTCGCGCTTTCCGAAAGTGCGCGAGCCCAAGCAGCAGGACATCTGCTACGCCACGCAAAACCGCCAGGACGCCGTCAAGGTCATGAGCCCGCAGGTCGACATCGTGATCGTGGTGGGCAGCCCCACCAGCTCCAACAGCAACCGCCTGCGTGAAGTGGCGCGCAAGCTCGGCACCGAGAGCTACATGGTCGACAGCGCCGATGAACTGCAGGCCGCCTGGTTCGAAGGCCGCCAGCGCGTCGGGCTGACCGCCGGCGCCTCCGCGCCCGATGTGCTGGTGCAGCAGGTGGTGGAGCGGCTGCGCGCGCTCGGCGCCGTCTCGGTGCACACGCTGCAAGGCACGCAGGAGACCATCAAGTTTCCGCTGCCCAAGGGCCTCAAGCTGGCCAACGAGCAAGACTGAAGCGGCGGCGTACTGAGCCTCCCCCGATTACCCCAACTGAGTGACCCCATGCTAGACATCACCCTGCTGCGAAAAGACCTGGACTCGGCCGTTGCCCGCCTGGAGACCCGCAAGAAGCCCCAGGCCTTCCTGGATGTGGCCGTGTTTCGTGCGCTGGAGACCGAACGCAAGACGATCCAGGCGCGCACCGAGGAATTGCAGGCGCAGCGCAACACGCTGTCCAAGCGGATCGGCCAGCTCAAGGCCAAGGGGCCGGCTGGCCAGGCCGAAGCGGATGCGGCGATGGCGCAAGTGAGCGCCTTCAAGGCCGAGCTGGAGCAATCTGCCGCGCGCCTGGAGCAGATTCAAGCCGAACTGCAGACGCTGCTGCTGGCGGTGCCCAACCTGCCGCACGAAAGCGTGCCCGTGGGGGCCGACGAGCACGGCAACGTGGTGCTGCGCAGCTGGGGCACGCCGCGCGCCATGAACTTCGAGGTTCAGGATCATGTAGACATCGGCACGCCGCTGGGGCTGGACTTTGACCTGGGCGTCAAGCTAACCGGCTCGCGCTTCACCGTGATGAAGGGTCAGATTGCGCGGCTGCATCGAGCGCTGGCGCAGTTCATGCTGGATGTGCAGACGCTGGAGCACGGCTACACCGAGTGCTACACGCCCTACATCGTCAATGCCGACAGCCTACGCGGCACCGGCCAATTGCCCAAGTTCGAGGGCGACCTGTTCGCCGCCAAGAAGGGCGGCCAGGAGGGCGAGGAAGTGCCCGACAACGCCGCGCTGTACCTGATTCCCACCAGCGAAGTGCCGCTGACCAACTTCGTGCGTGACGTGGTGCTCGCCGAGGCCCAGTTGCCTATCAAGCTGACCGCGCACACGCCATGCTTTCGCTCGGAGGCCGGCAGCTACGGGCGCGACACGCGCGGCATGATTCGCCAGCACCAGTTCGACAAGGTCGAGATGGTGCAGATCGTGCATCCCGAACAGAGCTATGCGGCGCTGGAAGAGATGACCAGCCACGCCGAGGCGATTCTGCAAAAACTGGGTCTGCCCTACCGCGTGATGGCCCTGTGCACCGGCGACATGGGCTTTGGTGCCAGCCGCACGCATGACCTGGAAGTGTGGCTGCCGGCGCAGAACAGCTACCGCGAGATCAGCTCGGTATCCAATTGCGAGGCTTTCCAGGCGCGGCGCCTGCAGGCACGCTTCAAGAACGCCCAGGGCAAGAACGAACTGGTGCACACCCTCAACGGCTCAGGCCTGGCGGTGGGGCGCACGCTGGTGGCGGTGCTGGAGAACTACCAGAACGCCGATGGCTCGGTGACGGTGCCCGAGGTGCTGCGGCCCTACCTCGGCGGCCTGCAGACGCTCAAGCCCTGAGCCAGCTGGCCGCTGGGCCCCCGACGGCCGCTACATGAAGCGCGCGGCCAGCTCCTTCATGATCTCGTTGGTGCCGCCGTAGATGCGCTGCACGCGTGCGTCGGTGTAGAGCTGGGCAATCGGGTACTCGCTCATGTAGCCATAGCCGCCGAACAGCTGCAGGCACTCGTCGATCACCTTGCATTGCTGGTCGGTCACCCAGTACTTGAGCAGCGCCGCGCGGTCCACCCCGAGCTTGCCCTGCAGGTGCGCCACCATGGCCGCATCCACCATGGCGCGCGCGGCCAGCACGGTGGCCTGCACCTCGGCCAGCTTGAAGCGCGTGTTCTGGAAGCTCCAGATCGGCTTGCCAAAGGCCTGGCGTTCCTTGGCGTAGGCCACGGTATCGGTGAGCGCGCGCTCCATCGCGCCGATGCCGCCCAGGGCCACCATCAGGCGCTCCTGCGGCAGCTCCTGCATCAACTGGAAGAAACCCTGGCCCTCGCTGCCACCCAGCAAGTTGCCGGCGGGCACACGCACGTCGTCGAAGAACAGCTCGGAGGTGTCTTGCGCCTTGAGCCCGATCTTGTCGAGCATGCGGCCGCGGCGAAAGCCCTGCGCGCCTTCGGTCTCCAGCACCAGCAGCGACATGCCCTTGGCACCCTTGGTCTCCGGCGCGTTGCCGCCGTCGGCAGCCACGGTGCGGCAGGCGACGATGATCAGGTTGGCGTTCTGGCCGTTGGTGATGAAGGTCTTCTGGCCGCTCAGCACATAGTGGTCGCCATCGCGCCGTGCGGTGGTGCGGATGGCCTGCAGGTCCGAGCCGGTGCCCGGTTCCGTCATGGCAATGGCGGTGATGATTTCACCGGTGGCCATCTTGGGCAGCCAGCGCTGCTTCTGTGCCTCGGTGCCGTAGTGCAGGATGTAGGGCGCGACGATGGCTGAGTGCAGGCCGCCGCCAAAGCCGCTCAGGTTGGCGCGCGCCTGCTCGATGATGATCACCGCGTCGTGACCGAAGTCGCCGCCGCCGCCGCCATAGGCCTCCGGCATGGCGGCGCACAGCATGCCCTGCTGGCCGGCTTCCAGCCAGGTTTCCGCGCCCATCTTGCCGGCCTTGTTCCATTCCGCGCTGCGGGGCACCCAGCGTTCGTTGAAAAAGCGCTGTACCGCGTCTTGCAGCATGCGATGCTCTTCGGTCATCCAGGTGGAGGTGAAGTTGTCAATGGCCATGGAATCAAGCCCGGCGGTGCGCGGCGCAAGCCGCTTGACCGGGAGTCAGGTGGTGGGGTTGGGGGTACGGCGTCGGGCTTCCAGATGCCGCTTGCAACTGGCGTTGATGACGCGCAGCTCGGCCAGCGTTTCGTCAATCTGCGCGCGCTTTCTTTCCAGCTCGGCGATCGCCGTGTCGGTGCGGTCGATCACGTAGGTGAGCTGTTGCGAGCGGCCCTCGCCATGGTCGCCGTAGAGATCGAGGTAGCGCTTGATCTCCGACAGCGGGGAGCCGATGGCCTTGGCGCGCAGGATCAGCGCCAGGCGCGCCCGGTCGCGCCGGGTGTAGACACGTGCGCCGTTGATGCGTCGCGGCGACAGCAGGCCCTTGTCTTCATAGAAGCGCAGGGCGCGCAGCGTGATGCCGAATTCCTGGCACAGCTCGGTGATGCCAAACAGCTCGGTGCTGGCATCCAGCCGGTGCGAGTCGACGAAGGCCTGCGCATCGATGGCCACGGGCGCTGGCGCCGCCGGTCTGGCGCGCTCGCCAGACCGTGGCGACTTGCGTTGGGCAGCGGGAGAAGCCACCGTGGCGGACTTCAAGGGCCGCGCTCAGATCACGCGCTGCAGGCGCATCGCCACGCTCATGTCGCCCGTGACCTTGAGCTTGCCCATCATGAAGCCGGTGGCGGGCTCCAGGTCGCCGGTGAGCATGGCGTTGAGGTTCTCCAGCGTGATGCCCACGGTGCAGTCGGCATCGGCGTTGCTGTTGCTGACCGAGTTGGGGGTGGACTTGCCGTCGATGTAGACCACGCCGTCGTCGCCACAGTCGAACTTGAGGGTGGCGTCCAGGCCGCTGTCTGCGCCGACTTTGGTGCGGATGGCTTGGGTGCAGGCTTCGAGATTCATGGTGGTGTTCCAGGTAAACAGTTGCAGGGTTGAGGAGAGTCGGCCCGCAGGCACTGACTGCGTCGGAATGCTATCAGCATCACCTGACGCGGAGCACAGTATAAACCCCTAAACGATATCTGGTTGACGTTAACGTAACCTTATTGTCTAATGCGGCAACATTGAACAGGACGATGCCCTATGCCAGCCCTTCTCTCCAGGATCAAAACCGGCTCCGAGTCGTTTGCGGCCAATGCCCGGCGCATGCGCGAGCTGTTGGCCGAGGTGCAGCGCCTCGAGCAGATGGTGATTGCCGAATCCGAGTCCAAGCGTGACAAGTTCGAGAAGCGCGGGCAACTGCTGCCGCGCGAGCGCGTGGCACGCCTGCTGGACCGGGGCTCGCCGTTTCTGGAGATCAGCCGTCTGGCCGGACTCAACATGCACGATGACGACGGCAAGAAGTCGGTGCTGGGCGGCGGCTCGGTGGTCGGTATCGGGGTGGTGGCGGGCAAGCGCTGCATGATTTCGGTCAGCGACAGCGCGGTCAAGGGCGGCACGGTGGCGCCCATGGGCTTGAAGAAGGGCCTGCGCGCGCAGGAGATCGCGCGCGAGAACAAGCTGCCCATCATCTACCTGGTGGAGAGTGGCGGTGCCAACCTGATGTACCAGAGCGAGATCTTCATCGAGGGCGGGCGCAGCTTCGCCAACCAGGCACGCCTGTCGGCCGCCGGTCTGCCGCAGATTTCGGTGGTGCACGGCTCCAGCACCGCCGGCGGCGCCTATCTGCCGGGGCTGTCGGACTACGTCATCCTGGTGCGTGGCCGCTCCAACATCTTCCTGGCCGGTCCGCCCCTGGTGAAGGCCGCCATCGGCGAGGACTGCACGGAGGACGAGATCGGCGGCGCCGAGACCCATGCGCAGGTTACCGGTCTGGGCGAGTACCTGACCGAGGACGACGCCCACGCGATCGCCATGGCGCGCGAGGTGATGGACAAGCTCAACTGGGACGTGGTGAGCGCCGCCGCGTCCTTTCCCGAACCGCTGTACGACGAGCAGGAACTGATGGGTCTGGTGCCGGCCGACGATCGCGAACCCTACGATGTGCGCGAGGTGATCGCGCGCCTGGTGGACGGCTCGGACTTCCTTGAATTCAAGGCCCAGTACGCGGCGGAGACGATGTGCGGCCACGCGCGCATCCACGGCCAGTTGGTCGGCATTCTCGGCAACAACGGACCGATCCAGCCCAACGGCTCGACCAAGGCGGCGCAGTTCATCCAGTTGTGCGACCAGAGCGGCACGCCGCTGGTCTTTCTGCAGAACACCACGGGCTACATGGTCGGCTCGGTGGCCGAGCGCAGTGGCGCCATCAAGCATGGCTCCAAGATGATCCAGGCGGTGGCCAACGCAAGGGTGCCCAAGTTCACCATTGTGCTGGGCGGCTCGTTTGGTGCCGGCAACTACGGCATGTGTGGCCGCGGTTTCGATCCGCGCTTCATCTTCTCCTGGCCCACCGCACGCACGGCGGTGATGGGCGGCGCCCAGGCCGCCAAGGTGATGGACATCGTCAATCGCGCCAAGATCGAGCGCAGCGGCATGGCGGCCAACGAGGAGGCCCTGAAGGCCATGTCCGACGGGCTGCGCCAGCGCCTGGACAAGGAGTCCTCGGTACTGTTCGGCACCGCCCGCCTGTGGGACGACGGCATCATCGATCCGCGCGACACGCGCCGCCTGCTGGGCCTGTGCTTGTCCCTGGCGGCCGAAGCGCAGGCGCGCGCGCTTCATCCCAATACCTTCGGCGTGGCCCGCATGTAGCCGCGACCCGAATCAGTCAACCATTCCCTTTGGAGAAACACTCATGAAATTCACCCCGGAACACGAACAGATTGCCGACACCGTGCGCAAGTTCGTCGCCAACGAGATCAACCCGCATCTGCCCGAGTGGGAGGCCGCCGGCCAGTTCCCCGCGCACCAGGTGTTCAAGAAGATGGGTGACCTGGGCCTCCTGGGCATCAAGTACCCCACCGAATACGGCGGCATGGGGCTCGATTTCAGCTACTCGATGGTGATGGCCGAGGCGCTGGGCGAGTGCAATGCCGGCGGCGTGCCCATGGCCATAGGCGTGCAGACCGATATGTGCACCCCGGCGCTGGCGCGCTTCGGCTCGGACGAGTTGCGCCGCGAATTCCTGGCGCCCAGCATCGCCGGCGACATGGTCGGCTGCATTGGTGTCAGCGAGGTCGGTGGCGGCTCCGACGTGGCCGCGCTCAAGACCACGGCGCGCAAGGATGGTGACGACTACATCATCAACGGCTCCAAGATGTGGATCACCAACGGCATGCAGGCCGACTGGTGCTGCCTGCTGGCCAACACCTCCGAGGGCGCGGTGCACAAGAACAAGTCGCTGATCATGGTGCGCCTGGACAGCCCGGGCGTGACCCGGCAGAAGATCGAGAAGATCGGCATGCACTCCAGCGATACCGCGCAGCTGTTCTTTGACAACGTGCGGGTGCCACGGCGCAACCTGATCGGGCAGGAGGGCATGGGCTTCATGTTCCAGATGCTGCAGTTCCAGGAGGAGCGGCTGTATGGCGCCGCCGGGTCCTTGCGCTCGCTGGACCGGCTGATCGACCAGACCATTGACTACACGCGCCAGCGCCAGACCTTTGGCAAACCGATCCTGCACAACCAGGTGGTGCACTTCCGCCTGGCCGAGCTGCGCACCGAAGTGGAGGCGCTGCGTGCCCTGACTTACCGGGCGGTGGAGTCCTACATCTCCGGCAAGGATGTGACCAAGCTGGCCTCCATGGCCAAGCTCAAGGCCGGGCGCCTCAGCCGCGAGGTGGCCGACAGCTGCCTGCAGTATTGGGGCGGCATGGGCTTCACGGCCGACAACCCGATCTCGCAGTCCTATCGCGATGGACGCCTGATCTCCATCGGCGGTGGCGCCGACGAGATCATGCTGGGCATCATCTGCAAGCTCGAAGGCACTTTGCCGGGCAAGGCCTGAGCGGGGTGTGAGCATGACTGATCCCATCCCCAACGCGGGCGAACCCATGGCGGTGTGCGAGACGCTGGCAACCCGCCGTGAGGGCGCGGTGCTGCACGTCAGCCTGAACCGCCCGGAGAGCCGCAACGCCATGTCGCTGCGCATGGTGCAGGAGTTGCAGACGGTGCTGGAGCAGGCCGAGCACGACGACGCGGTGCGGGTGCTGGTGCTGCGCGGCACAGGTGGCCACTTCTGCGCCGGTGGCGATCTCAAGGACATGGCGGCGGCGCGCATGCGCGCCATGCAGGCCCCGGCTGCGTCGGCGCAGGGCGCGCCGATTGTCGACCCGGTGGCCGAGGTCAATGCCCGCTTTGGCGAGCTGTGCGTGGCCTACGCCAACACGCCGCTGGCGCTGGTGGCGGTGACCGAGGGCACCGTCATGGGCGGTGGCTTTGGGTTGGCCTGCGTGGCCGATGTGACGCTGGCCTGCACCACGGCGGTGTTCCGCCTGCCCGAGACGTCCCTGGGCGTGGTGCCGGCGCAGATCGCCCCCTTTCTGGTGGAGCGCCTGGGCTACTCGCAAGCCAAGCGGCTGGCCGTGACCGGGGGGCGGGTGGCTGCCGACGAGGCGCTGCGCATCGGTCTGGTTCATTCCGTGCACGAGGCCGATCAACTGGACGCCGCGCTGGCGGCGGTGCTGGCCGACATTCTGGCCTGTGCGCCCGGCGCGCTGGCTGCCACCAAGGCCCTGATTGCCAAGGCGCGCTGGAGCCCGGCCGCTGAACTGGTGGCGCACGCCGCCGCCGTTTTCGCTCGCGCCGCGCAGGGCAGCGAGGGTATGGAGGGCACCAGCGCCTTTCTTCAAAAGCGCAAACCAAAGTGGGCCACGCCATGACTTTTTCGAAGATATTGATTGCTAATCGGGGTGAAATCGCCTGCCGCGTCATCCGCACTGCACGGGCCCTGGGTTACCGCACGGTGGCGGTGTTCAGCGACGCCGATAGACTCGCGCCGCATGTGCAGCAGGCCGACGAGGCGGTGCACCTTGGTGGGTCGGCCGCGGCCGACTCCTATCTGCGCATCGACGCGCTGTTGCAGGCGGCGCGCAAGACCGGCGCCGACGCGATTCATCCGGGCTACGGCTTCCTGAGCGAGAACGCCGGCTTTGCACAGGCCTGCCAGGACGCCGGCCTGGTGTTCATCGGCCCACCGGCGTCGGCCATCACCGCCATGGGCGACAAGGCGCTGGCCAAGCGGCGCATGCTGGCCGCCAAGGTGCCCTGTGCACCGGGCTACCTAGGTGAGGAGCAGGACGACGCGCGGCTGCAGGAAGAGGCGCACAAGCTCGGATTCCCGCTGCTGGTCAAGGCGGTGGCGGGCGGCGGCGGGCGCGGCATGCGGCTGGTGCGCCAGGCCAGCGAATTGGGGCAGGCCATCAGCGGCGCACGGCGCGAGGCGCAGAGCGCCTTCGGCGACGGCACACTGATGCTGGAGCGGCTGATCGACGACGGGCGCCACATCGAGATCCAGGTGTTTGCCGATGCGCACGGCAATGCGGTCTACCTCGGCGAGCGCGACTGCACGGCGCAGCGACGCCGGCAAAAAGTGATCGAGGAGGCGCCGTCCGCGGTGGTCAGCCCGGCGATGCGCGAGGCCATGGGACGTGACGCCGTGGCGGCCGCGCTGGCGGTGGGCTACCGGGGCGCGGGCACGGTGGAATTCATCGTGGACGCCGAGCTGAAGCACTACTTCCTGGAGATGAACACGCGCCTGCAGGTGGAGCATCCGGTGACCGAGCTGGTAACCGGCTTCGATCTGGTGGAGTGGCAGTTGCGCGTGGCCGCCGGCCAGCCGCTGCCGGCGCGCCAGGACCAGATTGAACTCAAGGGCCACGCGATCGAGGCGCGCCTGTACGTGGAGGACCCGTACGCCGGCTTCGCCCCGCAGACCGGCACGGTGTTGCACTGGCAACCCGCGGCGGCTTTGCACGCGGGCGTGCGCATCGACGATGGCATCGTTGAAGGCGGCGTGATCTCGCCCTACTACGACCCCATGGTCGCCAAGGTCATTGTGCACGGACGGGACCGCGATGACGCGATCCGCCGGCTGCGCGCGGCGCTGTGCAACACGCCACTACTGGGTCTGCGCAACAACGGCCGCTTCCTGGCCGATCTGGTGGACCATCCGGCCTTTCGCACGGCCACCATGACCACCACGCTGATCGACCAATGGCTGGAGCAGGGCGAGGCCCTGCTGCAGCGGCCAGTGGCCGGCGATGTGCACTGGTGTCTGGCCGGCGCGGCAATGGCCTTGCGCCAGGGTGCCGGCTGGCGCGCCGACAGCGTGGCGGCGTTCGGTCTGCCCCTGCGCTGCGACGAGGTGCAGCAGATGCTGCGCGTGCAGCCCGACCGGCATGGATCGGTACAGGTGACGCTGGGTGCCGCCGTGCACCAGGTGCGCATTCTCAGCCACGAGGGCGCGCGCCTGCGCTTCGAGATCGATGGCGTGATTCGGCACGCGGTGGCAGTGCACCACCAGCACACCCTGCACCTGGCGCTGGACGGCGCCTCGTTCGTGTTCAGCGAGGTGTCGGCGTTCCCGGACAGCAACGCCGCGCAGGACGCCACGCGCGCGCTGTCGCCGGTGGCGGGCAAGGTGACGCAGATTGCGGTGGCGCTGGGTGACGCGGTGCAGGAAGGCCAGGCGCTGGTCTGCGTGGAGGCCATGAAGATGGAGATGTGGCTGAGCGCGCAGGCAGCCGGCACCGTCAGCGCGGTACATACGGCGGTGGGCGAGCAGGTCGAATCGGGCGCTCTGCTGGTGGAACTCAACCTGGCTTGATCAGTTGAGGACAGAGCTTGCTCACTACGTGTAGCGGCGGTCTGTCCCGCAAGTTCTCAAAAAAAGGAAACATGATGGACAAGGCAATTCTGACCTGCGCGCTGACCGGCGTGCTGACCAACCCCAAGCAGTATCCGGTGCCGGTGACACCGGCGCAGATGGCGGCGCAGGCGCGTGAGGCGTTCGACGCGGGGGCTTCCATCATGCACGTGCATGTGCGCATGCAGGACGAAGGCATGGGGCACATGCCCTCGTGGGACCCCGATGTGGCCGAGGCGGTGGTGGGTGCCATCCGCGCGGCCTGTCCCGGCGTCATCATCAACCTCACCACCGGCGTGGTCGGCAAGGACATTTCGGGTCCGCTGGCCTGCATTCGCCGTGTCAAGCCGGAAATTGCCGCCTGCAACGCGGGTAGCCTGAACTACCTGAAGATCAAGGATGATGGCCAGTGGGCCTGGCCACCG
>Ga0207979_100350_pt1 | contig 12699 bp, 10 predicted proteins | sample LakWasM124_LOW14_2_FD_183936 | JGI IMG/M metagenome (GOLD analysis project Ga0207979, IMG submission 183936) | Freshwater sediment methanotrophic microbial communities from Lake Washington under simulated oxygen tension - Sediment Metagenome... | ecosystem: Environmental > Aquatic > Freshwater >...
CAAACGCGTGGCCATCGTCGACTTCGACGTGCACCACGGCAACGGCACGGAAGACATCGTGGCCGGCGACCAGCGCATCCTGATGGTGAGCTTCTACCAGCATCCGTTCTATCCGGTCGGTGGCGCGCAGTCCAATGCCAGCAACCTGGTCAACGTGCCGGTGCCGGCCTACACCAAGGGCATGGACGTACGCGAGATGATCGAGGCGCAGTGGATCCCGCGGCTGGAGGCTTTCGGGCCGGAGATGATCTTCATCAGCGCCGGCTTTGACGCACACCGCGAGGACGATATGGGTCAGATGGGCCTGGTCGAGCAGGACTACGCCTGGATCACCAGTCGCATCAAGGACGTGGCGCGGCGCCACGCCAACAAGCGCATCGTCTCCTGCCTGGAGGGGGGCTACAACCTGAGCGCGCTGGCGCGCAGCGTGGAAGCGCATATCCGGGTGCTGGCCGATGTCTGACGCCGCCAGCACCGCCGCCGCCACGGACATCCTGCTGCACAGCCGCGATGCGCGTGGCGTGCACACCCTTACGCTCAACACGCCCAAGGCCTTCAACGTCCTGAGCGAGGCCATGCTGGCGGCCCTGCAGACTGCCATCGACGCGGTGGCGGCCGACCCGCTGGCGCGCGCCGTGGTGATGGCCGCCAGTGGCCGCGCCTTTTGCGCGGGGCACAACCTCAAGGAGATGCGCGCGCACGGCGACATGGCGTATTTCCAGAAGCTGTTTGCCGATTGCACCCGTGTCATGCTGGGCCTGCAAAACCTGCCGGTGCCGGTGATCGCCCGCGTGCAGGGGCTGGCCACGGCGGCGGGTTGCCAACTGGTGGCGCAGTGTGATCTGGCGGTGGCCGCCAGCAACGCCACCTTTGGCGTCAACGGCATCGACGCGGGCCTGTTCTGCGCCACGCCGAGCGTGCCGCTGGTGCGCAATATCCTGCCCAAGCAGGCCATGGAGATGCTGCTCACCGGTGCCTTCATCGGTGCCGAACAGGCCCTGGCGCGCGGCCTGGTGAACCGGGTGGCTGAGCCCGAGGCGCTCGACGCCGAGCTGGAGGCGCTGCTGGCGGCCATCCTGGCGCGCCCGCGCGAGGCCATGGCCTTTGGCAAGGCCTGCTTCTACCAGCAGCGCGAGGTCGGCATCGCCGCCGCCTACCAGTTGGCCGGCCAGACCATGGCCTGCAACATGGTGCACGAGGTGGCCCAGGAGGGCGTGCAGGCGTTCATCGAAAAACGCAAACCCAACTGGTCCTGATGCGGGCTATGCAAGCTCAATCCGCGCCGCTTGGCCGTATCACTGATCTGGAGGGCTGGGTCGCTGCACTGACCCAACCCAGCGCCCTGATGGAGCTGGCCAGCCTGCTGCTGTGCATTGGCCTGGCCTGGACCCTGGTCTGGTTGTTGCGCCGCTCCCTGGGTGCCAGCGACAAGCGGTCCATCTGGTTTGGCCAGCGCCTGGTCGACGGCGTGCTGTTTCCGTTGCTGCTGCTGTGCCTGGCCTACGCCGCGCGCGCGCTGGTGGCGCGCTGGCTGCCGCTGGCGGTGTTCCAGATCGCGGTGCCGGTGCTGGTGTCGCTGCTGGTGATCCGGGTGGGTGTCAAGGTGCTGCAGGCAGCCTTTACGGAGACGCCGCTGGTGCGGCTGCTGGAGCACACCATCTCCTGGCTGGCCTGGGGTGCCGTGGTGCTGTGGGTCAGCGGTCTGTTGCCCATCATGCTGGAGGAGCTTGACCAGATCCACTGGAAGGTGGGCGGTGCCTCGATGTCGGTGCGCACGCTGATCGAGGGCACGCTGACGGCCGGCGCCGTGCTGTTGTTCACGCTGTGGATTTCCGCCGCCATCGAGGCGCGGCTGCTGCGTTCGGCCACCGGAGGTGAGCTGTCCTTGCGCAAGGCCCTGAGCAACGCCACGCGGGTGGTGCTGATGTTTGTCGGCCTGCTGCTGGCGCTGTCGGCGGTGGGCGTGGATTTGACGGCGCTGTCGGTGCTGGGCGGGGCGATCGGTGTTGGCGTGGGTTTTGGCCTGCAGAAGCTGGCCGCCAACTACGTCAGCGGTTTTGTCATCCTGGCCGAGCGCAGCATGCGCATCGGCGACAACGTCAAGGTTGACGGCTTCGAGGGCAGCATCACGCAGATCAACGCGCGCTACACGGTGGTGCGCTCGGTCACCGGGCGCGAGTCCATCGTGCCCAACGAGATGTTGATCACGCAGCGCATCGAGAATCTCTCGCTGGTGGACTCCAACGTCTGGCAGTCCACCCAGGTGTCGGTGGCCTACGAAAGCGACGTGGAGCAGGTGCGCAGCCTGCTGTTGCAGTGCGCGCTGGACCAGCCGCGCGTGCTGCGTGATCCGGCGCCGGCCGTGATGCTCGCCAATTTTGGCGCCGACGGGCTGGAATTCGTGGTGGGCTACTGGATTGCCGATCCGCAGGCCGGCACCTTGGGCCTGAAGTCCGCCATCAACGTGGCCATCCTGCAGGCCCTGCGCGCGAACCACATCGACATCCCCTTCCCGCAGCGTGTGGTGCACACCAGGGCCAGCTGAGCAGCGCCTTCAGGCCGCGCCCAGGCCCAGGTAAGTGGCGGCCACGCGCGCATCGTGCATCAGTTTGGCGGCCGGTCCTTCCAGGGTGATGCGGCCGGTTTCCAGCACGTAGCCGTAATCCGCCACCTGCAGGGCGGCGCGTGCGTTCTGTTCCACCAGCAGGATGCCCACGCCGCTTTGGCGCAAGCCGGAGATGATGCGGAATATCTCTTTCACCACCAGCGGTGCCAGGCCCAGGCTGGGCTCGTCGAGCATCAGGATCTTGGGCTTGGCCATCAGCGCGCGGCCGATGGCGAGCATCTGGCGCTCACCGCCCGACAGGGTGCCCGCCAGTTGCCGGCGCCGCTCCTGCAGGCGGGGAAACAGGCGGAACACCTCGGCCTGGGTGTCCTGGGCCCCGCGTCCGCGCGCATCCAGCCGGGTATAGCCGCCCAGCAACAGGTTGTCTTCCACCGTCATCGTGCCAAACAGTTCGCGCCGCTCGGGCACCAGGCTCATGCCGGCGGCCACGCGCGACTCGATGCTGCCTTGCTGCCGGTGCCCGTCGAAGCAGACCTCGCCGATGGAGGGCAGCACGCCCATGATGGCGTTGAGCAGGGTTGATTTGCCGGCGCCATTGGGGCCGATCACGGTCACGATGCTGCCGGCTTGCAGGTGCAGCGAGGCATCGCTGAGCGCGCGCACCTTGCCGTAGTCGACCGAGAAGTTGCGCACCTCCAGCAGCCGCGCTGATTCGCCGGTGTTCATTCCACCCCCCCGAGGTAGGCTTCGATCACGGCGGGATCGGCGCGCACGGCCTCGGGCACGCCTTCGGCGATGCGCGTGCCGAAATCCATCACCACCAGCCGGTTCACCAGGCCCATCACGAAATCCATGTCGTGCTCGACCAGCAGCACGCTCACACCTTGCTGGCTGAGCTGGCGCAGGACCTGGGCCAGCTCCTGTTTTTCCTGGTGGCGCAGGCCGGCGGCGGGCTCGTCGAGCAGCAGCACGGCAGGGTCACTGGCCAGCGCCCGAGCGATCTCCAGAATGCGCTGCTGCCCCAGCGCCAGACTGCCGGCCTCGCGCAGTGCATGGCTGCCCAGGCCGACCCGGTCCAGTTGCGCCTGCGCCTGGGCGAACAGGCTGGCTTCCTCGGTGCGGTTCAGGCGCAGCACGCCGGCCAGCCAGCCCTTGTGCCCGCGCAGGTGGGCGCCGATGGCGACGTTTTCGATCACGCTCATGGCCGGCATTAGCCGCACGTGCTGGAAGGTGCGCGCCATGCCGGCGCGGGCCATCCAGCGCGAGGGGCGGCCATCCGCCCGCTGGCCCATGAAGTGCACCTCGCCGGCGCTCAGTGGCAACACGCCGCTGAGCAGATTGAACATGGTGCTCTTGCCGGCGCCGTTGGGGCCGATCAGGCCCAGGATTTCTCCGGCCTGCAGAGAGAAGCTGACGTCGTTGACCGCCACCAGCCCGCCGAAGGTCTTGCGGGCTTGCCGGACTTCCAGCACGGTGGTGCCGGCGGCCGGTTTGTCGCGCTGGGCCAATGCGCGCGCCGCCTGCGGCGAGCGCATGCCCGCCGGCGTTACCGCCTGCGGATGGCTGGGTGGGGCGTCGGCGCGCCGACGGCCGCGCCACAGCCATTGGCCCATGCGCAGCAGCAGCGGCCACAGGCCGGCGGGCGCGCGCTGCAGCAGCAACAGCAGCAACATGCCCGACACGATCATTTCGAAATTGCCGCTCTGCCCGAACAGCCGGGGCAGCAGTTCCTGCAGCCAGTCGTTGAGCAGCGTCATCAGCGCGGCGCCGAACAGGGCTCCCCAGACGTGTGCCGCGCCGCCGATCACGGCCATGAACAGGTAGCCAATGCCGGCATTCAAGCCGAACGGTGTTGGGTTGACGGCACGCTGCAGGTGCGCGTACAGCCAGCCCGAGATGCCGGCCAGCACCGCCGCCAGCACGAACACCAGCAGCTTGGTGCGGGCGGTGTTGACGCCGCAGGATTCGGCCATCACCACGCCGCCCTTGAGGGCGCGGATGGCGCGCCCGCTGCGCGAGTCCAGCAGGTGCGTGATGGCGATCACCGCCAGCGCCACGGTGAGCCAGATCAGCACGTAGATGTGGCGTCCGCTCTGCAGATTGAGCCCCAGCACATTGATTGCCGGGATGCCCGTGATGCCATCGAACTTGTTGAGCATCTCGAGGTTGCCAAACAGGTAGAACAGGCTCAGCCCCCACGCGATGGTGCCCAACGGCAGGTAGTGGCCCGACAGCCGCATGGTGATGAGGCCCAGCGCGCAGGCGGTCAGCACCACCAGCGCCAGCCCGGCCAGCAGACCGATCCAGGGCGAGGCGGCGTAGCTGGTGGTGAGCACGGCGCTGGCGTAGGCGCCCAGGCCGACAAACGCGGCCTGGCCGAAAGACGTCATGCCCGCAATGCCGGTCATCAGCACCAGGCCCAGCGCCACCAGGCTGTACAGGCCGATGTAATTGGCCAGGGTGATCCAGAATTCGGGTACCGGCACCAGCGCGCCGCAAACAATGGCCAGCATCCACAAGGCCCAGCCAGCGCGGGCCAGGTTGTCACGCGAGCGCAGCCAAGCTTGCATCACACTTCCTCGTCCGCCAGCAGCGAGTGGCTGGTCAAGGAGCGCCAGGCCAGCACCGGCACGATCAGCGTGAACACCAGCACCTCCTTGTAGGCGCTGGCCGAGAACGAGGCATAGGCTTCGATCAGACCCACCAGCACCGCGCCACCGGCGGCGATCGGGTAGCTGGCCAGGCCGCCGATGATAGCGCCCACGAAGCCCTTGAGGCCAATCAGGAAGCCGGAGTCGTAGTACAGCGTGGTGACCGGGCCGATCAGCACGCCCGAGAAGGCGCCAATCAGCCCCGCCAGCAGGAATGCCAGCCGGCCCGAGCGGCGCACGTCGATGCCCACCAGGCGCGCGCCCAGTCGGTTCACGGCGGTGGCGCGCAAGGCCTTGCCCGCCACCGTGACGTTGAAGAACATGGACAGCGCGACCATGATCAGGACCGACGCGGCGATGACCGACAGCCCTTGTCCGGTCATGGCCAGTGGTCCAAGCTCAAAACGCAGCTCGGAGAATGGCAGCGAACGCATGCCTTCGGCGCCGAACATCAGCAAGCCCAGGCCCAGCATCACGAAGTGCACCGCCACCGCCACGATCAGCAGCACCAGCACGCTCGATTGCGCCAGCGGCTCGAAGGCCAGTCGGTACAGCATCGGGCCGATCGGCGCCACCACTGCCAGGGTCAGCAGCACCTGCACAGGCAGCGCCAGGGCCTGCAGCGGCAGGGTCTTGAGCAGCATGCAGGCCAGCGCTGGCCAAGCCAGGTTGAACAGCGCCGAGCGTGCCAGGGTGACGTGGTCCGTGCCGGCGTTGGCGCGGCGCAGCCAGTTCCACAGGTCCATCGCGAAGACCGCGGCGCCCATCGCCAGCAGCAGCCAGGCGGTGCTGGGGAACACGCCCGACTGCATGGTGGCGATGGTCAGGGCGCCGTAGGCGACCATCTCGCCCTGCGGGATGAAGATCACTTGCGTGACGGCGAACACCAGCACCAGACCAACCGCCAGCAAGGCGTAGACCGCGCCGGTGGTGATGCCGTCTTGCGCCAGTATCAGCGCGATCGAAGCGTCCATGGATGCTCAGGTGGGAAGACGCTGCCGTGGCGTGCGCAGCGTTGCCGAGAAGGGGAAGCAGCCCAAGCCGGGCGGTGGCCTATTTGGCGAGCTTCCAGGTGCCGCCTTCGATCTTGACCATTACGCGGGCGCGCTGGTCAAAGCCCATGTGGTCGGTCTTGCTGATGTTGAGCACGCCGTGGGTGGTGACCAGCTCCTTGGTGTTCTCGATCGCATCACGCAGCGCCAGGCGGAACTCCTTGGTGCCGGGCTTTGCCTTCTTCAGGGCCACCGGCACGGCGTTCTGCAGCATGAGAAAGGCGTTCCAGGCATGCGCCGAGAACGAGTTGGCGCTGCCCGCGGGATAGTTGGCGTCGTGCAGCTTGATGAAATCCAGCGACACCTTCTTGATCGGGTTGCTGTCGGGCAATTGCTTGGCCACCACGAAGGGACCGGCGGGCAGGAAGGCGCCTTCGAGGTCCTTGCCGCCGACGCGCAGGAAGTCATCGTTGACGACGCCGTCCGTGAAGTAGATCTTGCCCTTGTAGCCGCGCTCCTTGAGTGTCTTGACCGGCAGGGCGGCGGGGGTGCCGGAGGCGGCCACCATGATGGCGTCGGGGTTGGCCGCCATCAGCTTGAGAACCTGCCCGGTGACGCTGGTATCGGTGCGCGCATAGCGCTCCGTGGCCACGACGTTCAGGCGGCGCGCGCCGGTGAGCTTGGAGAACTCGCTCATCACGCCCTCTCCGTAGGCGTCGTTGAAGCCGATCAGGCCCACCGTCTTGATGCCGTTGTCGGCCATGTGCGCCGACATGGCGGTCATCATGTGCGCGTCGTTCTGCGGCGTCTTGAACACCCAATGGCGCTTGGCGTCCACCGGGTCGACGATGCGCAGCGACGAGGCGATGGCGATCATGGGTGTTTCGGACTCGGCGGCCACGTCGATCATGGCCAGGCTGTTGGGGGTGATGGACGAGCCGAGGATGATGTCGACCTTGTCTTCCGAGACGAACTTGCGGCTGTTCTTGACGGCGGCCACCGGGTCCGAGGCGTCGTCCAGCACGATGTAGCTCACCTTCTGGCCGGCGATTTCCTTTGGCATGATGGCAAACACGTTCTTCTCCGGGATACCCAGAGAGGCTGCCGGGCCGGTCGTCGAGATGGTCACGCCGATCTTGATCTGGGCTTGCGAGGCCAAGGGCAGCAGAAACATGGCGAGCGCGGCGCTCAGGAGCAGCTTTTTGGTCATGGTGTGGATCCAATTGCGGAAGGTAAGTGGCACTCTAATGTGAACCGGTGGCAATTCGGGTAGTGGCTTACCCGAATTGCCGGGCCGCGATGCGGGGCGACTTGCGCCAGGTCATGCTTGCGAAGCGGCTTGGCCGGGTGCCCGTGCTGCCCATGTATAATTCAAAAAAGCACGATCGTTCTTTTTTATCCGAGTGAGCATTTGTCGCCTTGGCGCGCATGCTTGCCTGATGGGGCAGCATAGAATCGACGCAGTTGACGTGCACGTCAAGTAAATCAGCCAATTTCGTAACTATCTGGAGTCGCAGCAATGAAAGTCCTGGTCGCCGTCAAGCGCGTGGTCGACTACAACGTGAAGGTTCGCGTCAAGTCGGACAACACCGGTGTAGACATCGCCAACGTCAAAATGAGCATGAACCCCTTTGACGAGATCGCGGTCGAAGAAGCGATGCGTCTCAAGGAAAAGGGCATCGTGACGGAAGTGGTGGCCGTCTCCTGCGGCGTCACCCAGTGCCAGGAAACACTGCGCACCGCGATGGCCATTGGCGCCGACCGCGCGATCCTGGTGGAGACTGCCGAAGAACTGCAGCCGCTGGCCGTGGCCAAGCTGCTCAAGGCGCTGGTCGACAAGGAACAGCCCGGCCTGGTGATCCTGGGCAAGCAGGCGATCGACGACGACTGCAACCAGACTGGCCAGATGCTGGCTGCCTTGTGCGACCTGCCGCAGGCCACCTTCGCCAGCAAGGTCGAAGTGGCCGATGGCAAAGCCAGCGTGACCCGCGAGGTCGATGGCGGCCTGGAGACCATCTCGGTCAGCCTGCCCGCCATTGTCACCACCGACCTGCGCCTGAACGAGCCGCGCTACGTGACGCTGCCCAACATCATGAAGGCCAAGAAGAAGCAGCTCGACGTGTTCAAGCCCGAGGACCTTGGTGTCAACGTGACGGCGCACATCAAGACCCTGAAGGTCACCGAGCCGCCCAAGCGCAGTGCCGGCATCAAGGTGCCCGATGTTGCCACCCTGGTGGCCAAGCTGAAGAATGAAGCGAAAGTGATCTAAAAGTGGTCTGACACCCCTGAGTCGGCCGGTCGGCCGCCTTCCCCTCAAGGGGACGAACCCGGTGGATCGGCGGAGCCGGATCCACGGGTTTCCTGGGGCGAGACACTGCTGAAATCAAATGCAAAGGATACAAACATGACTGCTCTGGTTATTGCTGAACACGACAACGCGTCCATCAAGGGCGCCACCCTCAATACCGTGACCGCGGCCGCCCAGTGCGGCGGCGAGGTGCACGTGCTGGTTGCCGGCGCCAATGCCGGCGCCGCTGCCGCCGCCGCTGCGCAGATCGCCGGCGTGAGCAAGGTCCTGCACGCCGACGGCGAAGGCTTTGCTCACGCGCTGGCCGAGAACATGGCCGCGCAGGTATTGGCCATCGCGGGCGACTACAGCCACCTGCTGTTTCCGGCCACCGCCTCGGGCAAGAACATTGCGCCGCGCGTCGCGGCCAAGTTGGATGTGGGCCAGATTTCCGACATCATCAAGGTTGAGAGTGGCGATACCTTCCAGCGTCCGATCTACGCCGGCAACGCCATTGCCACCGTGCAGAGCCTGGACGCGACCAAGGTGATCACCGTGCGCACGACCGGTTTTGATCCGGCTGCCGCCACCGGTGGCGCCGCCACGATTCAGGTGCTGTCGGCCGTCGCCGCCAGCGCCAAGGCCACCTTTGTCGGCAGCGAAATCGCCAAGAACGATCGCCCGGAGTTGACCGCCGCCAAGATCATCGTCTCCGGTGGCCGTGCCCTGGGCTCCAGCGAGAAGTTCAACGAAGTCATGACGCCGCTGGCCGACAAGCTGGGCGCCGCGCTGGGTGCCTCGCGCGCCGCGGTCGATGCGGGCTACGCGCCGAACGACTGGCAGGTTGGCCAGACCGGCAAGATCGTCGCACCTCAGTTGTACGTTGCCTGCGGCATCAGTGGCGCGATCCAGCACCTGGCCGGCATGAAGGACAGCAAGGTGATCGTGGCGATCAACAAGGACCCCGAGGCGCCGATCTTCAGCGTGGCGGACTACGGCCTGGAGGCAGATCTGTTTGTCGCCGTGCCGGAGCTGATCGCGGCGTTGTAAGCCAACGCGGACGCTTGTTCGCGCACACCCCGACTCAGCCGCCTGGCCTGGAGGACTTCCGGCAGGCGGCTTTTTTGTAGCAGGAGATTGACCATGAGTTACGTTGCCCCCGTCAAGGACATGCTGTTCGCCATCGAGCACCTGGCCGGCATAGAGCAGGTTGCCAGGATTCCCGGCTTTGAGGACGCCGGGCTTGACACGGCGCAGGCCGTGCTGGAAGAGGCCGCCAAATTCAACGAAGGCGTGCTGGCGCCGCTGAACTGGGAGGGCGACAAGTACCCTTCGAGCTGGCATGACGGCAAGGTGACCGCCACACCCGGCTTCAAGGAGGCGCATCGCCAATTTGCCGAGGCCGGCTGGCAGGGCCTGCAGCACCCGGTCGATTTTGGTGGCCAGGGCCTGCCCAAGACCATTGGCGCAGCAGTGGGCGAGATGCAGAACTCGGCCAACATGAGTTTTGCCTTGTGCCCCTTGCTCAGCGACGGCGCGATCGAGGCGCTGCTGACGGCGGGCTCGGATGAACTCAATGCCATTTACCTGGAGAAGTTGGTCAGTGGTGCCTGGACCGGGACCATGAATCTGACCGAGCCGCAAGCCGGCTCGGACCTGGCCATGGTGCGCAGCCGTGCCGAGCCGCAGCCCGACGGCAGCTACAAGATCTCGGGCACCAAGATCTTCATCACCTGGGGCGAGCACGACCTGACGGACAACATCGTTCACCTGGTGCTGGCCCGTGTGTCGGGCGCACCCGAGGGCGTGAAGGGCATCAGCCTGTTCGTTGTGCCGAAGTTCCTGGTCAACAAGGATGGTTCCCTGGGCGCGCGCAACGACGTGCACTGTGTCAGCATCGAACACAAGATGGGCATCAAGGCCAGCCCGACGGCGGTGCTGCAGTTTGGCGACAAGGGCGGTGCCGTGGGCTACCTGGTCGGCCAGGAGAATCGCGGGCTGGAGTACATGTTCATCATGATGAATGCAGCCCGCTTCGGCGTGGGCGTGCAGGGTATTGCCATTGCCGAGCGCGCCTACCAGAAGGCGGTGAGCTTTGCCAGGGAGCGCGTGCAGAGCCGCCCGGTGGATGGATCCATGCCGGGCAGCGCGCCCATCATTCACCACCCCGATGTCAAGCGCATGCTGATGACCATGCGCTCCTATGTGCAGGGTTGCCGCAGCATGGCGCTGGTGGCTGCTGCCGCCTACGACGCGGCGCACCACCATCCGGACCCCGAGGTGCGCAAGCCGAACCAGGCGTTCTATGAGTTCATGGTGCCGCTGATCAAGGGCTACAGCACCGAGATGAGCCTGGAGGTGACGTCGCTGGGGGTACAGGTGCACGGCGGCATGGGCTTCATCGAGGAAACTGGCGCCGCGCAGTACTACCGTGACGCCAAGATCCTGACCATCTACGAGGGCACCACCGCGATCCAGGCCAACGACCTGGTCGGACGCAAGACCGCGCGCGATGGTGGCCAGACCGCCAAGGCGATCGCCGGCCAGATCGAACGCACGGAGGGCGAACTGACTGCCAATGGCAGCGCCGATGCGCTGGCGGTGGCCAAGCGCCTGAAGGCCGCGCGCGAGGCTTTTGTGGAGGTGGTCGACTTCGTGGCCGGCAACACCAAGGCCAGCCCGAACGCGGTGTTTGCCGGCAGCGTGCCGTATCTGATGCTGGCGGGCAATGTGATGGCGGGCTGGCAATTGGCGCGTGCCCTGCTGGTGGCGCAGTCGCAGATTGCGGCGGGCCAGGACGTGGCTTTCATGCAGGCCAAGATCGTGACGGCCCGTTTCTACGCGGACCATATGCTGACCAAGGTGCCGGGCCTGCGCGACGCGGTGCTGGAAGGCAGCCAGAGCGTCACCGACCTGGCGCTCGACGCCTATTGATTTGCTGCGTATCCGATAGCGGCCCAGGCCCTCTGGACAAGGGCCGGCGGTCTGTTTGCACCTTCAAAACTGCACCAACTGGAGACTCCATGTCACGTCTGCCTGCCCCCTTGAACGCGCTGCCCTTTCCGGTCATCGGCTCGCCCTTGTTCATCATCAGCAATCCCAAGATGGTGATTGCCCAATGCACAGCCGGCGTGGTTGGCTCCATGCCGGCGCTCAACGCGCGTCCCGCCGAGGTGCTGGAAGACTGGCTCAAGGAGATCACCGAGACCCTGGCCGCCTACAACGCGGCCCATCCGGACAAGCCGGCCGCGCCGTTTGCCATCAACCAGATCGTGCACAAGAGCAACGACCGGCTGGAACACGACATGGCTTTGTGCGTCAAGTACAAGGTGCCCATCATCATCACCTCGCTGGGTGCGCGGGAGGACATCAACGCCGCCGCCCATTCCTATGGCGGCGTGGTGCTGCATGACGTGATCAACAACAAGTTCGCCCACAAGGCGATCGAGAAGGGCGCCGATGGCCTGATCGCGGTGGCCGCCGGTGCTGGCGGCCATGCGGGCGTGAAGAGCCCGTTTGCCCTGGTCCAGGAGATCCGCCAGTGGTTCGACGGCCCGTTGGCTCTGAGCGGTTCGATCTCCACCGGCGATGGGGTGTTGGCGGCGTTGGCGATGGGCGCCGACTTTGCCTACATCGGCTCGGCCTTCATCGCCACCGAAGAGGCGCGTGCCTCCGACGCCTACAAGCAGGCGATCGTGGACTGCAACTCGGATGACATCGTCTACAGCAATCTGTTCACCGGCGTGCACGGCAACTATCTGGCACCGAGCATTCGCGCCGCCGGACTGGACCCCGACAATCTGCCCGCCAGCGACCCCAGCAAGATGAACTTCGGTGGCGACAAGACCAAGGCATGGAAGGACATCTGGGGCTGTGGCCAGGGCATCGGTGCAGTCACCGCCGTTCAGAGCACGGCCGACTATGTGGCCCAGCTCAAACGAGAATACGCCGCGGCGCGGGAGCGGTTGCTGGCGCGGGCATACGCCTGATCGGCCTACTACCGGGCCAGAACGTTCACGGCTTGGTGCAGTCGCAGACGTCGTTGCCCTTGTCGAACACGATGCGCCAGGTGCCGGGTGCCTCCAGCCGCCAGACGGAGGTGAAGGTGGCGATCAGCTTTCCGCCCGGATCATAGACCGGGCCGGAACTCAGTGCCAGGGTGCCCGAATCCAGCACCACCACGTCCTTGGGGGCCCAGGAAAA
>Ga0207979_100352_pt1 | contig 12629 bp, 10 predicted proteins | sample LakWasM124_LOW14_2_FD_183936 | JGI IMG/M metagenome (GOLD analysis project Ga0207979, IMG submission 183936) | Freshwater sediment methanotrophic microbial communities from Lake Washington under simulated oxygen tension - Sediment Metagenome... | ecosystem: Environmental > Aquatic > Freshwater >...
CATCCCCGTCGAAGTGCGCCCGCGAAGTGTCACGCTCACGTTTGCGGAAGCAGCAGGCGGCCGCCTGGCGACCAGGGTCGAGGTGGTGGACGCTGCCGGCGCAGTCAGCTACGCCGAGAGCGTGGCCGAACTCAATGGCAGCCCAGTGGCCGTCAAGGGCAACCTCGAAGCCGACACGGCTGCCGCGGCGATGCCAGCGCCTGGCGTGCTGATCATGCAGCTGGCCAGAAGCGGGGTGCCGGGATCGACGCGCGTCTACACGGTGGCCGCCGATCGCAAGTCCATGATCGAGACCGCGGCCAACTTTGGCGATGACGGCCGCCCATTCATGCGCACCAACTACTTCAGCCGTTTGCGTTGAATCGGCCTCGCCCGCGGGCCGCTGCTACCGCCCGAGCTGGAAGGCGGTCGAGCTGTCGATTCGCCCGGCACTGGTTCGTCGTCGCCTTATCGGGACCCACCCACATCAGGAGAGCAGGCCATGCGATTCATCATCACAGCGCAGGCAAGTGCGGACACGAAGGCGGCTGAGCAGCCGGCGGGCTTCGACGCGGAACTCTTCAAGGCCTATATGCGCTTCAACGAGGAGATGCATCGTGCCGGCGTTCTGGTCGCCTCCGAGGGCCTCAACCCTTCCGCGCCGGGCGCCCGCATCGCGGTAGCCCATGGCAAGCGCTATGTGGTGGACGGGCCCTTCGCGGAGTCGAAGGAACTGGTCGGCGGCTTCTACCTCATCGAGGTAGGTTCGCTGGACGAGGCGATCCAATGGGCGCTGCGCGCGCCGTCGGGTTTCGGATCGGACGACATTCTGGAGGTGCGCCAACTCACGGGCGCGGGCGACTTGCCGCCCGACATCCTCAAGCTCATCAAGGAGGCCGCGCCGACGTGGAGCGCCTCGGCCTGGCAGTCGCGCAGTGCGAGCTGAGGCCGCCTTGGCGCTCAGCCCGCCAGCGCCACGTACACCTCCTGCACATCGTCGTTCGCGTCGATGGCAGCGAGAAAGGCTTCCACTTCTTCCAGCTCGGCCGCGCCCAGCGTCACCGGGTTCTTGGGCCGGTAGCCCAGCTTGGCCGAGTTGACATTAAAGCCCTGCGCCGGCAGCGCGCGGCAGACCAGGTCGAGGTCGGCCGCGTCGGTGTAGAACTGCGCGCCGCCGCCCTCGCCACTCTCCTCGTCGGCCTCCAGCAGCTCGAAGTCCTGCGCGCCGGCCTCGATGGCGGCCAGCTCGGCGTCGGCACCGGGCTGGACGGGGCTGGCCTCGATGATGCCCACATGGTCAAAATCCCAGCTCACCGAGCCGCTCACGCCCAGCTGGCCCTTGCGGAACAGCACGCGCATCTCGGGCGCGGTGCGGTTCACGTTGTCGGTCAGGCATTCGACGATCACCGCCACGCGGTGCGGCGCAAAGCCCTCGTAGGTGACGCGCTCGAAGTTCACCGCGTCGCCCAGCAGGCCGGCGCCCTTCTTGATGGCGCGCTCCAGCGTCTCGCGCGGCATCGAGGCCTTCTTGGCCTGTTCCACCACCATGCGCAGCCGCGCATTCATGTCGGGGTCGGCGCCATTGCGCGCCGCCAGCATGATTTCCTTGGACAGCTTGGTGAACATGCGGCCCTTGGCATTGGCCGCGATGTCTTTATGTTTGGCCTTCCACTGTGCGCCCATGTCTTTTCTCAACTCCGGTTTCTTGATGGCGCAGGGTTATACACCCGCCAGCGCTGCACCGGCCAATCAATTCGGCGCCGCCGCTGGCCGGCCCGGCGCATGGGGTGGAGAATGGCGCGATGGACATCGCCCCGCCGCCGGACACCGAGCCCGACGACCTGTTGCAGGCTGCGCTGCTGCGGCTGCAGCGGGACACGGGCGCGGATCTCGTCTTGCTGGGCGAGGTGCTGAGCGAGCCGGTGATGCGCGTGCGCAGCCTGTGCTGCCGCCTGGACGGGCGCTGGCTGGAGAGTTTCAGCTATCTGCTCGACACCCACCCCTGCGGCGCCGTGCCTGCCGACGGGGGCTATCGGTACCTGGCCGATGCCGCCGGCCTGTTTCCGCAGGCCTATCTGCTGAAGGACAACGGCCTGCGCGCCTACGCTGGCCTGCCGGTCTGCCTGCATGCCGGCCAGCCCAATGGCATGCTGGTGATCATGTCGCGCCAGGGTTTCGCCGCGCCCGCGCAGCTGCATGCGCGGCTGGCGCAACTGGCCGGTGAATGCGTGTTTCGGCACGGCGTGCTGGCCGATGCGGTCGAGCGTGCCCGGCTGCTGGAGGCCGGGCGGGTCGGCGATGCCTTCTTCCGGGAATATGTGCTCGACAACCCGACGGGCGTGTCGTTCTCCGAATACATGCCACCCGTGCCCATCGACCTGCCCGAGGCCGAGCTGGTCGATCGGCTGCTGAGCACCGCCTTCGTTGTGGCGTGCAATCGCGCGATGGCACGCATGTTCGGCTTTGCCGACGTGGCCGGCTTCCTGGGCCAGCGCCCGCTGGACCTGAACGGCCCCGACAAGGGGCTGCGCGTGATCGAATACTGGCGACGCATGAATTACGACATCCGCGACGTCGAAAGCCAGACCGTCGATGCCGAAGGCAATATCAGCTGGGTGCGCGGCAGCGCCCTGGGCAGCCTGCGCGACGGCAAGCTGGCCCATTTCTGGACCAAGCGCAGCGACATCACGGCGCAAAAGCGCTACGAGTCGGCGATCCAGCACAAGGTGCACCACGATGCCTTGACCGACCTGCCGAACCGCTACTGGCTGCAGGACCGCATGGCGGAACTGATCGAGGACCATGGCCGTCGCGGCCTGCGTTTCTGCGTCGGCCTGCTGGATCTGAACGGTTTCAAGGAGATCAACGACACGCTCGGTCATGCGGTGGGCGATCTGCTGCTGAAGTCGATCGCCAGGCGCCTGCTGAAGGGGCTCAAGCCCCTGGGTGCGGAACTGGCGCGCCTGGGCGGCGACGAGTTCGCGATCCTGATCCCCGAGACCGCCTCGACGGCGCAGGGCGAACGCATGGCGCAGGCCGTCAGGGCGCTGCTGTCCGAGCCCTTCGTCATCGAGGACCTGAATCTGCCGATCGACGGCAGCCTGGGACTGGCCATGTTCCCGGACTGGTCGGACAGCGCCGAAGGCATGCTGCGCCTTGCCGATGTCGCGATGTACTCGGCCAAGCAGGGCGGGCATCCGCACCTCTGGTACCACCCCGAGATCGACAAGCATTCCAAGCGCCGGCTCGCGCTGTTCAGCTCGCTGGCCGCCGCGGTCCAGCACGACGAGATGTTTCTCGAGTACCAGCCGAAGATCGACGCGCAGTCCGGCCAGGTCGCGGGCTTCGAGGCCCTGATCCGCTGGCAGCACCCGAGCCACGGCCTGATTCCGCCGCTGGATTTCATTCCCTTCGCCGAGACCAGCGCGGCGATCGGCGCGCTGACGCGCTGGGTGCTGGGTGAAGCCATCCGGCAAGGCGGCGAGTGGCTGGCCCAGGGGCGCGCGCTCGGCGTGGCGGTGAATATCTCGGCGCGCAATCTGCTCGATGAGCAGCTCGAGCCCTACATCCTGGCCTGCCTCGCCGAGCATGCCTACCCGGCGCGCTTGCTCGAGCTGGAGATCACCGAATCGGCCGTGATGACGCGGCCCGCCCAAGCCATGGTCGTGCTGCAGTCGCTGCGCTCGCACGGCATCTCGATCACGATCGACGACTTCGGCACCGGCTACTCGAGCCTGGCCTATCTGGCGCGCCTGCCGGTCACCTCGCTCAAGGTCGATCGCGGCTTCGTCAAGGACATGCTGCGCTCGGATACCGACCAGCAAATCGTGCGCGCCATCATCGGGCTCGCGCACCAATGCCGGCTCTTGGTCGTGGCCGAGGGCGTCGAGGATGCCGAGACCCTGCGGGCCCTGCGCGGCATGGGCTGCGACCAGCTGCAGGGCTATCTGATCGCGCGCCCGTTGCGTCGGCAGGCGGCCGGCACCTGGCTCGCCGCACATGAGGCCAAGCCGGACCGCCTGGCGTTCTGAGCCACGCGCTCTCAGGCCCTCAGCATGGGCCAAATGCTCGCCAACAGCAGCAGGGCCATGGTGGTGTTGAAGGCGCGGCGCTTGGCCGGCTCGGCCAGTTGGCGGCTCAGCCGGGCGCCGGCATAGGTCCAGACGGCGATGCAGGGGAAGTTCACCAGCGCGCACACCAGCGCCAGCAGGCAGGCCGCCAGCGCCCCCTCGCCGGGCGCCAGAAAACCCGCCACCGCACCGATGGCCATCATCCAGGCCTTGGGGTTGATCCACTGGAAGCCGGCCGCGGCCCAGAAGCCCATGCGCGGGCCTGGCAGGATCTCGGCGCCCGCACGCGGCGCGTCGGCGCGCCACAGGCGCCAGGCCAGCCACACCAAGTAGGCGATGCCCACGGCTTTCATCGCCAGGCCCACCCTGGGCCATTGCAGCAGCAGCGCGCCGAGCCCCAGACCGGTGGCGGCCAGCAGCACCATGAAGCCGATGCTGATGCCCAGCATATGCGGCGTGCTGGCCTTGAAGCCATGGTTCACGCCGGAGGCCAGCAGCATCATGTTGTTGGGGCCGGGCGTGATGGAGGTGACGGTGGCAAACGCGGCCACGGCGAGCAGGGTGGGCAGATCCATCATGATGACAAGCAGGCGAGACGGGAATGTCTGCAGTCTGATGCCTCAAACAATACAGCACCGATACAGTTGAGCGCACAAGGCCCTGAACTGTGACGGTGGCGCCGGCAACACAGCCGGCCGGCCCCGCGCCGCGGTCACAATGGCGGCATGAGTTCCGCCGCGCCCGTTGCACCCACTCGCTTACAGCTCTACCTCGACCTGATCCGCTGGGATCGCCCGGCCGGCACCTGGCTGCTGCTGTGGCCCACGCTGGCGGCGCTGTGGATCGCCGCGGACGGCTGGCCCGGCTGGCATCTGCTGCTGGTGTTCTCGCTGGGCACCCTGCTGATGCGCTCGGCCGGCTGCTGCATCAACGATGTGGCCGATCGCGAGTTCGACAAGCACGTGAAGCGCACCGCGCAACGCCCCGTCACCAGCGGGGCGGTGTCGGTGAAGGAGGCGCTGCTGCTGGGGGCAGGTCTTGCCTTGGCGGCCTTCGGCCTGGTGCTGACGACCAATGCGCCCACCATCCTGCTCTCCTTCGCGGCGCTGGCGGTGGCCTGCCTCTACCCCTATGCCAAGCGCGTGCTGAGCATGCCGCAGGCGGTGCTGGGCGTGGCCTTCAGCTTCGGCATCCCGATGGCCTTCGCCGCCTCGCTGGGCGGCACCGAGTGGAGCCTGGCCGCCATCGGCGCGGCCGTGCCCAAGAGCGCCTGGGCCCTGCTGCTGGGCAATCTGTTCTGGGTGCTGGCCTACGACACCGAGTACGCGATGGTGGATCGCGACGACGACATCAAGATCGGCATCAAGACCTCGGCCCTGACCCTGGGCCGCTGGGACGTGGCCGCGGTGATGGGCTTTTACGCCGTCTACCTGCTGAGCTGGGCCTTCCTGGGCCTGCGCCTGGGGCTGGGCCGGGTGTTCCTGCTGGGCATCGCGGCCGCGGCGGCCCAGGTGCTCTGGCATTACCAGCTCATCAAGGGCCGCAGCCGCGAGGGCTGCTTCAAGGCCTTCCGCGAGAACCACTGGCTGGGGCTGGCGGTGTTTGCGGGCACGGCGCTGGATCTGGCGCTGCGCTGAGTTCGCGGTGCAGCCAGGCGCGCGCCAGTGACCAGTCGCGCTTGACGGTGGCCAGCGAGAGCGCCAGCAGCTCGGCAATCTCCTCGTTCTCCAGCCCGCCGAAGAAGCGCAGCTCCACCACCTTGGCGGCGCGCGGGTCGAAGGCCTCCAGCGCCAGCAGGGCCTCGTGCACCGCCACCACGTCGCGGTCGGCCGGCAGCGCCAGCTGCTCCATGCCGGAGAGCGTGAGCGCCACCAGCTCGGCATCGCGCTTCTCGGCGCGCCGCGCCAGCTCGTGGTTGACGAGGATGCGCCGCATCATCATCGAGGCCACGGCCAGGAAGTGGCTGCGGTTGCGCCACTGGGTGCGCACCTGCTCGGCCATGCGGAACCAGGCCTCGTGCGAGAGCGCGGTGGCCGAGAGCGTATGGCCGGCATCCTCGCGCCGCAGATGGCCACGCGCCAGGCGACGCAACTCGCCGTAAAGCGCCGCGAACAGCTGGTTGCCCAGCTCGGGGCGCGGCTCCGGCGCCAGCGCCTGCTGCTGGGCGAGCCATTGCGTCAACTCGTTCAGATCCGGTGTGGGGCTGCCCTGGTTCACGGTGATCGATGTTTTTTGAGGGTGATGAGCTTTTTGCGTGCGCGGCGCGGCGTAAGCGTACAGGTCCGACTTTTTTCTTCGTTCCTTCTTCTTCGCCTCAGGAGCCCGCCATGCCCAAGACGCAACGCCCTTACGCCCAACGCCAACTCGCCGCACGCATCGCCATGCTACTCGGGGCCGCGGCCCTGAGTGCCTGCGGCGGCGGCGATCCGGCGCCGCTCGCCGATCCGGCCGCCGCTCCGGCTCCGGCTCCGGCTCCAGCTCCAGCTCCAGCACCCGCACCTGCACCTGCACCTGCACCTGCACCTGCGCCCGCTCCCGTGCCTGCCCCGGCACCCGCGCCCTCCCCGGCCAGCTGCGGCACGATGAAGACCCTCAGCGCCAGCGCCCTGGCAGCCTATGACGGCAGCTACGCGGTGAAGGTGTTCGACGGCAATACCTTCAGCGAACTGGGCGGCGGCACGCTGGTGCTGAGCGGCAGCACCTTGCAGTTCACCCCCGCCGCCGGCCTGAGCGGCTCGACGGCGGCATCCGCGACCGTCAGCGCGGTCTGCGAGAACACCGATGCCAGCGGCAAGGCCATCGGCGTGGTGGCGGTGATCGACGCCAACCGTCACATCGACTTCTTCTCGCCCGCCTTCAGCGGGCTCTACACCTCGGGCAGCGACCTGGGCAGCAGCGGCAACCGCTATATGCAGGGCACGACGGCCAAGACCAGCGGCGGCGCCGCAAGCCCTGGCGCCAGTAGCAACGAATGCGCCCCGCTGGTGGCCAAGGCCGGCGATTCGGTGAGCTACCGCCAGAGCTCCAACCAGGCGGGTTCCACGCCCTACACGGTCAAGTACGACTTCAGCGCCGGCAGCTACAAGGGCCAGGCGGCCACCGTGGGCACGGTCAGCGTGGTGGGCGTGACGGCCGCACAGGCGGGCGTCGGCAACTTCTATCTGGACCCCGTCACCGGCGTGGCGCTGGGCCAGGACGCCGCCGCGGCGGGCGCCAACGACACCGTCACCAGCTACGACCCGCCGGACTGGCAGCAGCGTCTCACGAACGCCGGCATCCCGGGCGGCAGCAGCGGCAAGATCAATGTCAGCGCCACCATCACCGGCAAGAGCGTCACCGATGCCTTCGCACCGCTGGGCGGCGCCAGCGCCATCGTGATGAAGTACGAGTTCGTGGTGAACCGCGATGCCAACGAGACGGTCAGCACCGCGGCCGGCAGCTTTGCCAACGCCTGCAAGTTCCGCGTCGAGTTCGCGCTCAAGGACTTCCAGGTGCAGGGCCCGGCCTCGACCAGCCCCTTGCTGGCCACCATGCTGCCGCTGCTGCAGTCCAGCTTCGCGGTGCCCACCAACACCACGCTGTGGACCAGCAATGCCGTGCCCTTCATGCTGCCCAAGAGCGTCACCACCATGACGCTGGCGGCGCCGGTGGGCACGGTCATCAGCACGCAGGAATTGATCGCGGTCACCAAGGCCCCGCGCTGAGCCAGAAACAGGGGTCAGGTCATGCCCCCGTGCCGCCCGGCGCGGGGGCAAATGCGCATAGCCAGGCCCCGCCACCCTGCACAAGATAGCGCCCATGAATGCCCAACTCTGGCCGCATATCAAGGCCCTGTTCGAGGCCGCGATGGCCCAACCCGCCACGCAGCGCGAGGCCTGGCTGCGCGCCCAGACGGTGGAGCCCGAGGTGCTGGCCGAGGTGCTCTCGCTGCTGGCGCACAGCACCGCGATGACGCCCGACACCGGCTTCCTGGCCACGCCCATCCAGCCCCCCGCACCGGCGGCCGCCCAGCCCGGCCTGCGCCTGGGCGCCTGGGCCTTGTGCGAGCCGCTCGGCAGCGGCGGCATGGGCGAGGTCTGGCGGGCCAGCCGGGCCGATGGCGCCTACCAGGGCGAGGCGGCCGTCAAGCTGCTCAAGCGCGGCATGGATTCGGCCGCGGTGCTGCGCCGCTTTGCGCAGGAGCAGCAGGCGCTGGCGCGGCTGGACCATCCGCATATCGCGCGCCTGCTGGACGCCGGCCTCAGCCCCGAGGGCCTGCCCTTTTTCGTGATGGAGCTGGTGCATGGTCAGAGCATCGACCGCGCCTGCGCCGGCCTCGCGCTGGAGGCGCGGCTGGCGCTGTTCCTGCAGCTGGCCGATGCGGTGGCCCATGCGCACCGCCACCTGCTGGTGCACCGCGACCTCAAGCCCGGCAATGTGCTGGTGAATGCCGAGGGCCAGGTGAAGCTGCTGGACTTCGGCATCGCCAAGGCGCTGGACCCGCTGGAGGGCAGCGACGCCAGCCAGACGCAGGCCGGCGAGCGCCCCTACACCCCGCATTACGCCAGCCCCGAGCAGGTGCGCGGCGAGCCCGTCAGCACCGCCACCGACCTCTACTCGCTGGGCGTGCTGCTCTATGTGATGCTGACCGGCGTGCGCCCCTATGGCCGCGAGGCCAGCACGCCGCGCGAGGCCGCCCACAGCGTGCTGGCCGAAGCGCCCACCCGGCCCAGCGCGCTTTCGCCGGCCCTGGTGCCCGATCCCGACTGGCTGGCGCGCCGCCGGCGCCTGCGCGGCGACCTCGACAACATCCTGCTCAAGACCCTGCAGAAGGACGCCGCGCGGCGCTACTCCAGCGTCGAGGCCCTGGCCGAGGATGTGCGCGGCTTTCTGGCCGGACGCCCGGTCAGCGCGCACCCGCCCTCGCCCGCCTACCTGGCGCTGAAGTTCGTGCAGCGCCACCGCATCGGCACGGTGCTGGGCGGCGCGGCGCTGGCGGCGGTGCTGGGCTTTGCCGGCCTGGCCTGGCAGCAGGCACGCGCGGCGCAGGAGCGCTTCACCCAGGTGCGCCAGCTCGCCAATCAGCTGGTGTTCAAGTACCACGACCAGATCGAGGCCCTGCCCGGCGCCACCAAGGTGCGCGAGGCCCTGCTCACCGATGCCGCCGCCTTTCTGGACCAGCTGAGCCAGTCGGCGCAGGACGACCTGGCGCTGACGCGCGAGCTCGCCGACACCTACTACCGCATCAGCCGCCTGCAAGGGGTGGACCAGTCCATCAACACCGGCCAGCATGCGCTCGCCGAGGCCAATCTCGACAAGGCCATCGCGCTCTCGCGCCGCTATGCGCAGCGACCCGACACCAGCATCGTCGAGCTCAGCAGCGTCATCAGCATGCATGCCAGCAAGGGCGAGGTGTGGCAGCACCGCGGCCGCATGGGGCAGGCCGACGCGGCCCTGCGCGAGGGCCTGCCCCTGCTGGAGCGCGCCCTGCAGCATGACGCCAAGGATACCTGGGCGCTGGCCAGCGCGATCAGCCTGCACGGCATCCATGCGCGCATCCTCGGCAACCAGCTTGGCCATGCCAGCCTGGGCCGCTGGCGCGAGGCCTGCAGCAGCGCCGAGCGCGCGCGCAGCGCCGCCGATGCCACGCTGGCGGCCGACCCCGCCAACGTCTACCTGCCCGACACCATCGCCTTCACCCTGGGCGAGCTGGCGCAGTGCAAGCTGATGCAGGCCGACTGGACCGAGGCCGAGGCGCTGTTCAAGCGCCAGATCGAGCTGCGCGACCAGATGGCCGCCAAGATGCCCGACGACATGGACTTCCGCTACCAGCGCGCGATGGCGCGCGGCCAGCTGGCGCGCACACTGGCCCTGCAGGGCCGGCATGCCGAGGCCGCGCCCCTGCTGGCCACGGCACAGCAGCTGATGCGCGCGGCCGTGGCGATGGACCCTGGCAACGAGGGCGGGCAACGCCGACTCGACGCGCTGGACAGCAGCGCGCTGGCCCTGCAGGTGATGGCGGGCGATGCGGCCCAGGCGCGCGCCACGGCGGCGGCACTGTTGCCGCGCCTGCGGCCGCCCGCCGCCGCCGCCACCGCAGATTTCGCCCAGCGCCGGCCGCGTGCCGAGGCCCTGCTGTGGGCCGCGCGCGCCTGGCTGCCGACCGATGCGCAGCGCGCCGCCGGCCTGGCACAGGAGGCCGCCGCGCTGATGCAGCCGCCCGCCGCGGACGACGACAACGCCTCGCGCCGTTGGCTGCAGGCCATGGCCCTGACCGAGCAGGCCCAGGCCAGCATGCGGCAGCGCGCGCAGGCACTGGCCCTGGTGCAGGCCGCCCTGCAGGCCTGGGGTGAGGGAGACGCCAATACCCCCGCCGTGCCGCCGCTGCTGGCGCCCTGGCTGGCGCGCACCCAGGCGCTGGCGCGCGCGCTCAGGGCCAGTGACGCTTGAACACCTCGGCCACGCTGGGGTGCTGCTCGATCGCCAGCAGGGTTTCGTAAAAGGCCGGCCGCCGCGCCTGCAGATGCGGCCGCGTGCCCGACCATTTCGACACCACCGCGGCCAGCAGGTCCAGCGCGCCGGGCGCCGCCCCGCTCAGGAACACAGGCCGGGCCGGGAACTGGTCGGCAAAGATCTCCCAATGCCGGTGCAGCCGGGCGCGCGTGCCCTGGCGCAGCGCCTCGATGGCCGCGGCCTCGGTGCTGAGCGTCCAGCGCTCGGGGTAGTCGCTGATGCTGATGGCGCTGTAGCAATTGGCCGCGATGAAGACCAGGCCGCGCAGCGCCTGTGCGCGCGCCATGGGCTCGGCCGGCAGCAGGCCGGAGCCCGGGTGCAGCAAGCCCAGATGCATCAGGATCGCCGCACTCTCGGTCAGCACGCTGCCATCGGGCAGCAGCAGCGTCGGGATCTGCAGCAGCGGGTTGAGGCGGCGCAGCTCGTCCTGGGCCGCATCGGCCTCCCAGCTGCTGGCCTGCACCAGGCGATGCTCGCAGCCGGCCAGCAGCAGCGCCGCCTCCACCGCCGCGGAGCCCGAACCCTGGGACCCAAACAAGGTGTAGGTCTCGCTCATGGCCGCATGCTCCTTGCTATTTATTGCTTGGGCGCCGAGTCCCAATGCTCGGTGATGCGCCCGCCCTGCACGCGGAACAGGTCGAACCAGGTGCTGGTGTATTTGAGCGTCTTGTCCTTGGGGTCGGGGCGCTCGCTCACAAAGCTCAGCATCACCAGCTCGCCCTCGGCCACGATGGCCACCAGGGGCGCGGCCACGCGCGGCCGGATCGGCTGCGGCTTGGCAAACTGGCCGAAGAACTTAACGAAGCCCTCGCGCCCCGTCGGCACGTTGGGGTTGTGCTGCGCATAACCCTCGGCCAGGTAGTTGGGCGCCAGCTCCAGATGGCCGGCCTCCAGCACCTCGCGCCAGAAGTCGTAGACCAGCTGCTTGTTGGCGGCGAGCCTGGCATCGGCGCTGGCCAGCAGGGCCGCGTGATCGGGGTTGGCCTGCACGGGCAGCTGGGCCCGGGCCGGCAGGCTGGGAACTGCCAGCGCCAGGGCGAGGCAGAGCGGTGCGATGCGGGTGGCGATGCTGATGTTCATGCGGCCATCTTGCCGCAAGCCTGCCGCCGCAGCGACTCGTCATGCAGCGCGGCCGCACATGACTTCCGACAAGGGCCGCGTGGCTGCCTACATTGCGTCGGCGCGAGCTGTCCCGTCACGCTGTCCGATCACCCGAACACCGGCGCGCCAGCTTGACGAGCCCCGGCAGGAGACCCTCCGATGTCGATGAAACACCTCCTCTTGTTGTGCGGGCTCGCCAGCGGCGCGGCATGCGCCCAGCACGCCAGCCAGTGGGTGTTGAGCACCGAGCTCTGGGGCAATCGCAGCTACAGCACGCTCACCCTGGTGCAGGACGGCGAGCAGCTCAGCGGCGACCTGGATGGCGACAAGCTCAGCGGCCGGCGCAGCGGCGCGACGCTTGCCTTCGTCAGCACCGATGCCAACCAGGCGAGCTACCGCTACCGCGGCACGCTGGACGGCGATCGCATCCGTGGCGAGGCCGATTTCCCGGACACCAACAATCCGGCGGCGCGCGCCAAGCATGTCTTCACGGCGCGCCGGATCGCGGAGCGGCCCGCCGGGCCGCCGCGCCGTCATGACTTCACGCCCACGGACTACGCCAACGAATTCAGCCCGCACCGCGCCCCCGTCCTCACCGTCTGGCCGGGCGACACGCTGCACACCAAGACCATCGACTCGGGTGGCGTGGATGAAAACGGCGTCACCCGCGCGCTCTTCGGCAATCCGCAGACCGGCCCCTTCTTCGTCGCCACGGCCGCGCCCGGCGACACCCTGGTGGTGCGCATCAAGCGGCTGAGCCTGAATCGCGACTACGCGGACAGCCTCGACGCCATCGTCGGCCGCGCGCTGGCCACCGGTCTGGCCGCCAAGGCCGGCGAGCTGGGCCAGCCCCGGCGCTGGAAGCTCGACCGCCAGCGCGGCCTGGCCAGCCTCGAAACACCCAGCGCCGGCCTGGCCGACTACGCCGTGCCGGTGCGGCCCATGCTGGGCGGGCTGGCGGTGGCGCCCGGCTTTGGCTCGCCCCCC
>Ga0207979_100360_pt1 | contig 12221 bp, 9 predicted proteins | sample LakWasM124_LOW14_2_FD_183936 | JGI IMG/M metagenome (GOLD analysis project Ga0207979, IMG submission 183936) | Freshwater sediment methanotrophic microbial communities from Lake Washington under simulated oxygen tension - Sediment Metagenome... | ecosystem: Environmental > Aquatic > Freshwater >...
GCTACGACCGGCTGATCTACACGCTGCTGCGCGAAGGCGCCAGCGTGGAGACCATTGCCAGCGCGTCCATGCCCGACAGCATCGCCGACGCCGACTATGCCGCCAGCCACGACATCCATGGCGACTGGCTGGATGTGCAGGAGGTGCTCGGCGTGGTGCTGTCACAGGGGGCGGCGGCCACGCATCCACTGGAGCGCATCGATGCGGTGGCGCGCCGGGCCATGCAACTGCTCGATGCCGATGTCGACGACAGCCTGTTCACGCTGTTCCAGGCCCTCAATGACGTGTCGCTGGGCTACTGCGCCACGCATGCGCTGCTGGCGGCCGTGATGTGCGAACTGACCGCGCGGCGCCTGCAGGTGCCCGACTATGTCCGCCCGGTGCTGTTTCTGGCGGCCCTGACCATGAACATCGGCATGGCCCGGGAGCAGGACAAGCTGGCGCGCCAGAGTACGCCGCCCACGACCGCGCAGCGCCAGATCATTCGTGATCACGCCCAGGCTGGCGTGGCGATCCTGCGCGGCTTTGGCGTGGCCAACGAGGACTGGCTGGATCTGGTGGGTCAGCATCATGCGCTGGACGAGTCGCTGGGGCTGGCACGCAACCTGGAGTGCCGCCGCATCCTGCGTGTGGCCGATGGCTTTGTCGCCAAGATTGCCGCGCGGGCCACCCGGCTGGGCCTGTCGGCGCTGGGCGCGGCCAAGGCGGTGCTGGTCAACGCCAGCGCGGCGCAGGCGCGGGTGGGTTCGGCGCTGGCGACGGCCGTGAGTTTCTATCCGCCCGGCACCTATGTGGCGCTAGCCAACGGCGAGATTGCGGTGTCGGCGCAACGCGGTGCGGCGGCCAACACGCCGATCGTGGTCAGCGCCATGCATGCCGACGGCATGCCCCTGGGTCACTACCTGATGCGCGACACCCGTCAGAGCGCGTACGCCATCCGCGCGCCGGTTGGTCCGCAGCGCATTCGGCTCAGGATCAGTGCCGTGCAGGTGCGCAAGGCATTGGGCAAGACATCAGGCCATGAGCCAGCGTCTTGAGGGCCGGCTCAGTGCTGGGCCGGGCCGGGGCCGCGACCGGCGATGTGGCGGAACGTGATGCGACCCTTGCTCAGGTCGTAGGGCGACATCTCCAGCGACACCTTGTCGCCTGCCAGGATCCGGATGTGGTGCTTGCGCATCTTGCCACCGGTGTAGGCCACCAACTGGTGGCCGTTGTCCAGGGTGACGCGAAAACGCGAATCGGGCAGCACGTCGGTGACCATGCCACTCATTTCAATCAGTTCTTCTTTGGCCATGGTGATTACTCCAGTTGGATGTTCAAGATGAAGGCTCAGGCCGCGCGGCCATGCACCCAGCTCAAGCCCTGTTCGGTGGCATAGCTGGCGGCAGAGGCGTTGCAGGCGAAGAGCGGTGTGAAGCGCATCACGCGGTCATGCGTGCCGCTGCCGCGCCCCGAGCGGATGGAGACCGAGGCGGCGTAGCGGCCGTCATCGAGTCGTTTGGTAAGCGGTGAGACAAGGTATTTGCCTACTGCGACGTTATGGTTCATGGTTCTGATTGGCAAGGCGCCACGACCCTGGGTCCTGGCGCGGTTATTAATGGAGAGAACAGCCTGCAGACAGGCTGACGGTGTTCGGTTCTGCGTTTCGGGGGTCCCTGCATGGGACGCCCGGAACAGGTCTTGAACGACACGATGCCAACGGAAGCCGGCATGGGTGCCAGGCGCTCAGACAACAGCCCTGGCGCGTGAGCGGCGCCGTGGACACACTGTTCAATCCGGAGGTTAAGAGTGCTGGGCTTGTGGGGCAAGCCAGAAAAACTGCGCTGCTAAGGCGTTTAACTAAACCGAAGCCCGATTGTACCCGCTTGTGCGCCGGCAGGGGTTGAACCAGATTTGGACCATGCGCGCGCGGCTCACGAAGGATGCTGCGCGGGCCTGCGACGGTGGAACTTGATCGCCTCGAACCAGAACACGCTGGCCAGCCCCAAGGCGATGGCCGACAGCAGTTGGCTCCATGACAGCGGCCCGAAGCGGAACAGCGTCACCAGCCACGGCAGGTGGAGTGCCAGCGCGAGGACGCCGAGCGTGATGCCGGTGACCAGCCACAGCATGCGGTTGGGTACCCGCAGCGAGGCCAGCAGCGACTCGCTGCGCGTGCGATTGGAGAAGATCAGCGCCAGGTTGCCGATCACCAGGGTGACGAAGACGAAGGCTCGTGCCGCGTTCTCGTCGAGATGCACTGCGCTCCAGGCATAGGCGCCGATGACCACCGCCAGCACGCCCGCGCCCTGCAAAAGGGACAGCAACAGGTCGGTGCCGGCAAACAGCAGGGCCTGAGGATCGCGTGGTGCGCGCTGCATCAGGTCGGCTTCACCAGGCTCACTCTCGAAGACCATGGAGCAGGCCGGATCGATGACCAGCTCCAGAAAAGCGATGTGCAGCGGAAACAGCACCGGTGGCCAGCCCAGCAGCACCGGCAGCAGCGCCACGCCGGCAATCGGCACGTGCACGGCCAGGATGTAGGACATGGACTTGCGCAGGTTGTCGAAGATGCGTCGACCCAGGCGCACGGCGCGCACGATGGAGGCAAAGTTGTCGTCCATCAGCACCAGCGCGGCGGCTTCACGCGCCACATCGGTGCCGCGTGCGCCCATGGCAACGCCCACGTGCGCCGCCTTCAGCGCCGGCGCGTCGTTCACCCCGTCGCCGGTCATGGCCACGATCTCGCCGTTGGCCTTGAGCGCCTGCACGATGCGCAGCTTTTGTTCCGGCGCGATGCGGGCGCAGACGCTGGCCGTCTTCATGCGCGCCTGCAACTCGCCGTCGCTCATGACGGCCATCTCGTCGCCCGTCAGCATCTGCTCCGGCCCTGCGACGCCGAATTGCGCCTGCCGCGCGATGGCGCGCGCGGTGGCGGGGTAGTCGCCGGTAATCATCACCACCCGGATGGATGCCGTGCTGCACTGGGCCATGGCGGCTGGAACCTCGGCGCGCAAGGGATCGGCCAGGCCGAGCAGACCCATGAAGGCAAACTCGAACTCATGCTCCGCGGCAGGCCAGTGCTCGCCGGCAAAACGTGCCTGGGCCACACCGAGCACACGCAGTCCCTGGGCGGCCATGGCGTCCACGGCCTGGGCCACCCGCGCTTGCGCCCCGGCGTCAAGGTGGCACAGGTCCACGATGGCCTCCGGCGCGCCCTTGGCTGCGACCACATGCGCCTCGCCCTCGACGGCCCGCCAAACATGGGACATGGCCCGCAATTCGGGCGTCAGCCCGTATTCCCGCACCAGGGTCCAGTCGCGGTGCAGATGCTCCGTGTCCTGGAGAAAGTGCCGGCCCAGCCGGTGGAAGGCCTGCTCCATCGGATCGAATGGTTCGGCCACGCTGGCCAGGACGGAATACTCGACCAGGGCGTGAAACGATTCGGGCAATTGCCCGGTCTCGGCATAGTCGATGCGCAGGTGCTGGCCCGCCTCATGCGCGCTGGGTTGGGCATAGAGCTGCACCACCGTCATGCGGTTCTCGGTCAGGGTGCCGGTCTTGTCGACGCACAGCACCGAAGTGGTCCCCAGCGTCTCGATCGCGGCCATGCGCCGGGTCAACACCTTCTCCTTGGACAGGCGCCAGGCGCCCAATGCCGGAAACACCGTCAGCACCACCGGGTATTCCTCCGGCAGCATGGCCATGGCCAACGCGATACCGGCCAGCAGCGCGGCCATCCAGTCGCCACTCGTGAGCCCGTGGAACAGCACCAGCAGCAGGCTGCAGGCGAAGGCCATTGCGGCCAGCGTTCGCACCAGCCGCGCAGTCTGTCTTTGCAGAGGCGAGAGCTCAAGCTCGAGCTTTCCCAGCGCGGCGCCAATGCGGCCGATCTCGCTGCGTGGCCCGGTGGCCGTCACCCGTGCAATACCGTGACCATGTACCACCAGGGTGCCGGCGTAGACGAATGGCAGATCGTCCCCGCCGGGCGGCGTGGCGGTGGTCGGCACGGTCGCGGCCACCTTGCGCACCGGTACCGCCTCGCCGGTGAGCAGCGATTCGTCCAACTGGAGCTCGGTGGCGAACAGCAGGCAGGCATCCGCCGCAATGCGATCGCCCTCCGACACCACCAACAGGTCGTCACGCACCACGTCGCTGCCCGCAATCCGCTCGCGCCGGCCATCACGGATCACCAGCGCGCGCGGGCTGGTGAGGTCACGCAGGGCCTCGATAGCGCGCTCGGTCTTGCCCTCCTGGTACAGCGTCAGGCCAAACATGGCCAACACGAAGCCGCACAGGATCAGTCCCTCCTGCAGATCACCCAGCACCAGGTAGAGCGCGGCCGCTGCCAGCAACAGCAGGAACATCGGCTCACGCGCGGTCTCCCCAAGGATGTCCAGCGTGGTTCGCCGTTGCCCGCCTGGCAAGGCATTGGGGCCATCGCTGTCCAGACGCCGCGCGGCCTGGGCGGCGCTTAGTCCCTGCAGGTCAGCGCCGGCGCTCAGCTCTCGGTCCGACGTCGGTAAAACCATCGCTTGCCACCTTCCACCATCACCAGGTAAGAGATCAACAATGCCACCAGCAGGCCAAAGAAGGACAGTGGCAGCGGGGTAAACCCGAGATAGGGTGCCAGCGGCGAGAAGGGCAGCAGCATGGCGCCGATGACGACGCCCACGGAAGTCAGCATCAGCCAGCGGTTGGGGTGGCTGCGCAAGGGGTTGCGCCGGGTGCGAATCACGAAGATCACCAGCACCTGCGTGGCAATCGACTCGACAAACCAGCCGGTACGGAACAGCGACTCGTTGGCGTCAAACAGATTGATCAACAAGTAGAAAGTCAGAAAGTCAAACAGCGAGCTGATCGGCCCGATGGTCAGCATGAAGTTGCGGATGAAGCCCATGTCCCAGCGCTTCGGGCCGGCCAGGTCCTCGGCGTCCACATTGTCCATGGGCAGCGTGATCTCCGACACGTCGTACATCAGGTTGTTGAGCAGGATCTGCAGCGGTAGCATGGGTAGAAACGGCAGGAACAGGGTGGCCGCGGCCATGCTGAACATGTTGCCAAAGTTCGAGCTGGTGGCCATCATGATGTACTTCATCACGTTGCCGAAGGTGCGCCTGCCCTCCAGGATGCCCTGGTGCAGCACCATCAGGTCGGTCTTGAGCAGGATCATGGCGGCGGCCTGCTTGGCCACGTCGACCGCGCCCTCCACCGAGATGCCGACATCGGCGGTGTGCAACGAGGGCGCGTCATTGATGCCATCGCCCAGATAGCCCACCACGTGACCGCGCGCCTTCAGCGCCAGGATGATGCGGTTCTTCTGCGAGGGGTTGACGCGGCAGAACAGGTTGACGGCTTCGACACGGGCCCGCAGCGCATCGTCATCCAGCGCCGCCACGTCGGTGCCGGTCAGCACGTCACTGATGGGAACGCCGAGCTGCGTGCAGACGTGGCGGGTTACGCGCTCGTTGTCGCCGGTGACGATCTTGACCGCCACGCCGCTGGCCGCCAAGGCCTTGAGTGCCTCGGCCGCGCTGGCCTTGGGCGGATCCAGAAAGGCGGCAAAGCCGGCGAACACCAGTTCGCTCTCGTCCGACACCACCGCGTGCGGGTGATCGCCCGGCACGTCACGCCAGGCGATGCCCAGCACGCGAAAGCCCTCCTCGCCCAGGCGGTCAAACAGGGCGTTGATGCGCACGCGTGCCGCCTCGTCCAGGGGCATGCTGGCGTGCGCGCTGTCCTGGTAGTGCGTGCACAGTCGAACCACGTCCTCCGGGGCGCCCTTGACGACCAGCCGTCGCGAGCCGGCACTCTCCACCAGCACCGAGACGCGGCGGCGCTCGAAATCAAAGGGCACTTCATCAATCTTGCGCCAGTGCGACACGTCGATGTCCTGGTGTGCCAGGATGGCATCGTCCAACGGGCTTCGCAGGCCGCTCTCGAAATAGCTGTTGAGATAGGCTAGCTCCAGCACACGCGCATCGTTGCGGCCGTCGGCATCGACGTGGCGCTCCAGCCGGATGCGCGCCTCGGTCAGCGTGCCGGTCTTGTCGGTGCACAGCACGTCCATCGCGCCCATGTCCTGAATCGCCGAAGGCCGCTTGACGATCACCTTCAGGGCGGCCATGCGCAGTGCGCCGCGCGTCAGCGTTACCGAGACCACCATCGGCAGCAATTCGGGCGTCAGCCCGACGGCCAACGCCACCGCAAACAGGAAGGACTCCAGCAGCGGCCGGTGCAGCGCCACATTGACCAGCAGCGTGAACAGCACCAGCAGCAGCGTCAGGCGCATGATCAGCATGCCGAAATGCCGGGTGCCAATCTCAAAGGCGGTGGGCGGCGCCGGCTCGGCCAGGCTGACGGCGATCTGCCCCAGCGCGGTGCTGCTGCCGGTGCGCCCGATCAGCACCCGTGCCGAGCCGCTGACTACCGAGCTGCCCATGAACACCGTGTCTGCCGCTTCGGGCGTCCAGTCGTCGGGCGAGGCGGCGCGCGGCGCGGGCAAGGCGGCGCGTTTCTCCACGGGGTAGGGCTCGCCCGTCAGTTGCGCCTGGTTGACGAAAAAGTCATCCGCCTGCAACACCCGGGCATCGGCCGGTATCAGGTTGCCGGCCGACAGCAACACCACATCGCCGGGCACCAGCCGGGTCACCGGCAGCGGTCGCGGCTGCCCGTCGCGCAGCACAGTGGCGGTCACGGCCACCTTCAGGGCCAGGCGCTCCGCCGCCTGGCCGGCGCGATAGGCCTGCACGAAATCGAGCGTCACACTCATCACCACGATCAGGCCGATGACGATGGCGCCGGTGACGTCGCCCGTCAGGGCCGAGATGCCGCTGGCCGCCAGCAGCACCAGCACCAGCGGATTTCGAAAGTGCGCCAGAAACTGCAGCACCACGCTGCGCTGCGTGGCGGGCCTGAGCCGGTTCGGCCCATGCTTCCTGAGCCGGGCGGCGGCCTCGGTGTGTGTCAGGCCGTCCAAGGTCGACTCCGGGCGACGCTGCGCCCCGTTGGCAGGGCTGGCCTGGATGACCCGTCGAAGGGCAGTGCATTGGGGCGGCTCTGGATGCGCATGATGAGCTTGGCGTTTCCTTGAATGAGCAAAATTGCCCTGCAATCCCCGACCCGCTGCCGCGATGCGCACGATGTGCGACCCTCGCACCACGGCTGTCATCCGATCTTAAGGCTGTGTTAACCACACAAGTCTAAGATCTTAGGCTCATGCGTCGCAGACGCCAACGATTTCCATCACGCGCCGGTGCGCACAAGCCATGCAATTTACCGAACTTCCCGATGACCCTGAGGACGCCGAACACAGCCCGCAGGAGCGCGCCGCGGCCGCCACGCGCAGCACCTGGGTCAGCGTGGGCGTCAATCTGATTCTCACCGTCACCCAGATCGTGGTGGGGGTGCTGGCCAAGTCACAAGGCCTGGTGGCGGACGGGATCCACTCCTTGTCGGATCTGGTGGCCGATTTCGTGGTGCTGTTCGCCAGCCACCACAGCAAGAAGGACGCTGATGTGGACCACCCCTACGGGCACCACCGCTTCGAGACCGCCGCCTCGCTGGCGCTGGGCGCGCTGTTGCTGGCGGTCGGCTTGGGCATGTTGTGGTCCGCCTTTCGCAAGCTCGAGGCACCCGAGACCGTGCAGACGGTGCATGTTCTGGCGCTGTGGGTGGCCGGCGCTGCCCTGATTGCCAAGGAGCTGCTGTTTCGTTACATGCTGTCGGTGGCCAAGCGGGTCAAGTCCAGCATGCTGGTGGCGAATGCCTGGCATGCCCGGTCCGATGCGGCGTCGTCGCTGGTGGTGGGAGTTGGCATCATCGGCAACCTGGCTGGCTATCCGATTCTCGATCCGATTGCCGCCCTGATCGTTGGCTTCATGGTGACCCGGATGGGCTGGGGATTTGGCTGGGACGCCCTGCACGACCTGATGGACCGTGCCGTGGACGAGCAGGAGGTCGAGGCGATCCGGCGCACGCTGCTGGAGACGCCCGGCGTCAGTGGCGTGCACGACGTGCGTACCCGCAAGATGGGGGACATGATCGTGGTTGACGCGCACATTGAAGTCGACGCGCTGATCAGCGTGGAGGCCGGTCACGACATCGCGGTGGCGGCACGCCACCGCGTGCTGCAGCGCCACCGCGTGCTCAACCTGATGACGCACGTCGACCCGTGGCGGCGCCCCGATCTGGACCATGGGACGGCTGCGGTGGTGGCGGGCACGCGCTGAGCTCATTCGGTGTTCAATGCATTGACATAGCGCAAGCGACCGAGGGAGGCGAGCCATAGAATGAAATCGACCGATCCAGCTGATTGGGTCGGTCCGTGAAGTCCGCACCGCTTCAGATCACCTATGACTGCCCTGCAACTCCTTGCCTATATCTGCGCTGCCTTGCTGCTGCAGTTTGCGCTTGGCGTCGGTGCCGGGTTCTGGCGCTTGCGCGGGGCAGCCCAGTCGTTGCCTGCAGATAATGATTCGCAGGCTCGATCGGCGTCGGCTGCGGCTTGGTCCGGTTGGCGCGAGTTTCGCGTGGTGCGCCGTGAATACGAGGATGCCCTGCACAGCCAGTGCTCGTTTTACCTCGCGCCGCTCGACGGCGCGCCGCTTGCGCCCTTCAAGCCCGGGCAGTTCCTGACCTTCTCGCTGGAGGTGGCAGATGGCAGTTCGCCTGGGGGGCGCCGCGCCATCACGCGATGCTATTCACTCTCCGAGCGTCCCGATCCGACGGGCTACCGCATCACCGTCAAGCGAGTCCTCGCGCCGCCAGATCGGCCCGAATTGCCGGCCGGGCTGTCCTCCAACCATTTGCATGATCAGGTTCATCCCGGTCAGGTGCTCAAGGTCAAGGCGCCGGCGGGTCACTTTCACATCGACGCCGAGCCCGAGGTGCCGGCTGTGCTGATCGGCGGCGGCATCGGTATCACACCCATGGTGAGCATGCTGCGCTGGTGCCTGGCTGAACAGCCGAGCCGCGCGCTCCATCTCTACTACGGCGTGCGGCATAGCGGAGAGCAGGCGTTCAAGCAGCAACTCGAAGAGCTGGCTCGTGCGCATCCAAATTTCCACCTGAACGTGGTGTACAGCCGGCCTGGATCCGGTGATGTTGCGGGTCGCGACTACCAGCATCAAGGTCACGTGGACGTCGAGTTGCTGCGACGTACCTTGCCGCATGGGCGGCATCACTTCTATGTCTGTGGCCCCGCGCCCATGATGGAGAGCATCGTCGAGGGACTGGCACAGTGGGGTGTGCCGCGGCAGGACATCCATTTTGAAGCCTTTGGCCCGGCCACGGTTCGTTCGGATGCCGCGCTGTCCGCTGAGCCCGGTCCAACTGCGACCGTGGCGTTTGACGTGCATTTTCAGCGTTCTGGCCGAACGCTGGTGTGGGATGGGCAGGATGCCAACCTGCTTGAGTTGGCTGAGCGGCACGCGGTGGAGGTTGAGTCCGGCTGCCGCTCGGGAAGTTGCGGCAGTTGCGAGGTCAGGCTGCTCAGCGGCTCGGTCCGCTATGCCCTGGCCCCAGATCATGATGTGGCAACGGGCCGGTGCCTGTTGTGTGTCGGCAAACCCGCTTCGGCGCTGGTGCTGGAGGCCTGACGCGCATGCAAGCCAAGTTGTTGCGTCGCGAGGTCTTGCCCTTCATGCTGGCGTTTGCTGCGCTGGCCCTGCTGGCGTTGCTGCTCGATGCCCTGCTGCATGTCTTCAACGTGGTCTGGATTGGCCGCTACCTGGGCATCCCCGGAACCCTGCTGATTCTTCTCTCGTTTGTCTACTCGCTGCGCAAGCGCCGGCTGGTGGACTTCGGTCAGCCTGCTGTCCTGTTGCGCTGGCACCAGCGCATGGCCTGGTTCGGCTCGCTGCTGGTACTGGTGCACGCGGGAATCCACTTCAACGCCATACTGGGCTGGTTGGCGGTCTGGGCGATGTTGGTCGACGTGGGCAGCGGTCTGACCGGCAAGTACCTGCTGGATCGCTCACGAAGACGCCTGGAGCAGGCGCGCCAGCGCATGCGTCAGCAGGGCCTGTCGGCCGAGGAGCTCGAAGAGCGCCTGTATGTCGATAGCCTGACCTTTGATGTGATGAAGCAGTGGCGTGCGGTCCACCTGCCGGTAACCCTGGTGTTCGCGGTACTGGCGCTGGCGCACATCGTCGCCATCTTCCTGTTCTGGGGCTGGAAGTGAAGCGCGGCTGGCTGCTGGCCCTCATCTGCGCCAATCTGGCGGCGCTGTTGGCGCTGGTCTTCATCTACCCGCACCTCATGGTCAGTCCTGGCGCCGTGGTCAGCGGGCATGCCGAGATTGCCACCGATTGCTTCGCCTGTCATGCGCCCTTGCGCGGCGCCTCGGCGCAGCGGTGCGTCAACTGCCATGTGGTAGCTGACATTGGCTTGCGTACGACCAAAGGCGCGCCCCTGGCCCAGCGCAAGCTCAAGACTTCGTTTCACCAGGAATTGATCGAACGTGACTGCATGGCTTGTCACAGCGACCACGAGGGACCGAAGTTGACCCAACGCAGTCGCAAGCCGTTCTCGCATGGCCTGCTTCGACCCGCGGTGCAGGACCGTTGCGACAGCTGCCATGTCAAACCCGCTGACAAGCTGCATCAGAATCTTGCGGCGGGCTGTGCCCAATGCCACAAGACGCAGGCCTGGAAGCCAGCCACCTTTGAGCACGAAAAGCACTTTGTGCTGGACCGTGATCACAACGTGAAGTGTGTGACCTGTCACGTTAACGAGGACTACCGGCGCTATACCTGCTATGGGTGCCACGAACACACGCTCCAGAATGTACGGGCGGAGCACGAGAAGGAAGGTATCGCCAACTACGACAATTGCGTCGAATGCCACCGTAGCGCCGACGAAGAGCCCGGCAAGCGAGGCGGGCGTGAAGGCGGCGAGAGCAAGTCACGCGAACGCAAGAAGAAGCACTGACCGCCGCCGCGGCGAGCGTAAGGGCGTCTTAATGTCGGCCCAGCAGAATCAGGCCATTGTCAATTCCGGAAATCATCATGAGATTCACACGTGCCTTGTTTGCCGGTGTTGCCGGCGTGGTCTGTGCTTCGGCGCAAGCGCAAACCGTTGCCACCGGCGCGCCGGCCAGCGCGGCCCGGGTCACGCCGCCGCCGGCTGCCCTGAGCCGGGAAAAGGCCTCCGAGGTCTGCACCACGGCACCACGTTCGGAATGGTTCCCGGAGGAGGAGATGAAGCTGTTGGCGCAGCACCGGGGCTACCGCATCAAGACGTTCAAGATCGCCAACAACAGTTGCTACGAGATCTATGGATTCGATCGCGAAGGGCGTATTGTGGAGGCCTACTTCAATCCGGTCACCTCGCGATTGGTCCGGCAAAATACCGCGCGCTGAAGCGCGGGCCGCTCAGCTGACGCCGTACTTGGTCTCGAACTTGATGCCGATCTGCTGCAGCAGCGGTGTTGGCAGCAGGCCACCGGCGCAGACGATCACCGCATCGTTGCGCAGGCGCTGTGGCGCGCCGCGCCGTCGTGGTCAATCTCCACATGCCGCTCGGCGATCGACAGCACCTGGGAATTGAGCAGCACGCGCAGCCGTCCGGCTTGTTCCTGCCGCTCCAGCGCGCTGCGATTCTTGGGCTTGACCCGGGAGAACGCGGCGCTGCGGTAGGACAGGGTGACGTCCGTGTCCGGCTGTTCGGACAGGGCAATCGCCGCCTCCAGCGCACTGTCGCCGCCACCCACCACCAGGACCGCCTGGCCCCGGTACTGCTCGGGGTCAATCAGGCGGTAGACCACCTTGTGGGACTCCTCGCCCGGAACTTCCAGCTTGCGTGGCGTGCCGCGCCGACCCATCGCCAGCAGCACCGTGCTGGTGCTGTAGCTGCCCCGGTTGGTGCGCACCACGAAGCGCCCATCCTGCCGGTCTATGCTCTCCATGCGTTCACGAAACGAGATCTGCAGTCCGGTCTTCCTCACCACGTCGACCCAGAAGGCCAGCAGTTTCTCCTTCTGCACCTCGCCGAACTTCACCTTGCCGATCAGCGCCAGGTCGACTGGCGCCGTCATCGTCACCTTGTGGCGCGGATAGTGGTAGACCGCGCCGCCCAGCGAGTCCTCCTGCTCCAGCAGTTTGTAGCGCAGCTTGTGCTCGATGGCCGACAGTCCGGCCGAGAGGCCGGCCGGCCCGCAGCCGACGATCACCACGTCATAGTCGGCGCCGGCGGCAGCCTTCTTGCGCAAGGTGTTGACGGCTTGGCGGCCCTGCTCGGCG
>Ga0207979_100362_pt1 | contig 12180 bp, 14 predicted proteins | sample LakWasM124_LOW14_2_FD_183936 | JGI IMG/M metagenome (GOLD analysis project Ga0207979, IMG submission 183936) | Freshwater sediment methanotrophic microbial communities from Lake Washington under simulated oxygen tension - Sediment Metagenome... | ecosystem: Environmental > Aquatic > Freshwater >...
ATAGCCACCCGGCGACTTTGTGCGATGTACACTATTTCGTACACACACTAATTCATACATTTGTGGTGAGTGTCGTGGACTGAGATTGGGTCGACGCAACCCGGTGGGGCGCGCCGCGGGAGTGAGAGAGTGTGGGATTGCTGCCAGCGGTGATCCCGGATATCAATATTCAAAGAGGTTTCTATGCAAGCATTTCGTACATTGATTGGTGGTACCTGTATCCTGGCCCTGGCCGGCTGCGCATCCGTGACGCCTACCGTGGAGACGACCAGCGGCTACGCGGTCTTTGACATCAAGGCGGATCCGGAGGTCCGGGCCGCGAAGATTGCCGAAGCGGTGAAGACGGCGGTGCAGCTCAACATGTCCAAGGCGCAGATCATCAATGGCATACCGCCGTCTCCGCTGCCCGAACGGGCGCCACGCTTTCAATTGACGTCGCCGCTCAAGGGAAGTGCGCTGGGCGCGATGGCCGCAGCCCGCGGCTACTCGTTGCAGCTCCCCACGTGCGAGGGCTCCATCCTCACCGTCCATGCGCAGGAGGAGTCCATGGCTAAGTATTCCGAAGGCACGAGCTTCTTCGCCTGCCTGATGCCATACCAAACGGGCTATTCGCTCAACATCTACACGACCTTCACCAAGGCGTCAGGTGCCTTCAGCGCAGCCACACTGGGCGCAACGCTGGCGCGCTCGGTGGTCGGGGATTCGAGCAAGTTCATTCCCCGCACGATCGCCAACATCGTCGACTCGGTGAAGCAGACGGGGGCGACGGTGGCGATGACAGAGGCGTATCCCTGACGAGGTCGGTCGTGTGGTGCAACCGGTCATTCACAAGGCCTTGATCGTGCGCGCGGTAAGCGGTTCGCTAGACTGAGGCGGACACCCGCAGGTGATCAGGTCGTCACACGGAAGTCCATCGGCGCCTTTGCGCCGGTGGATTTCGCGCCAACGTCGGAGCTGACGATTGTTGTGGTCGGCGGGCAGGGCATCAGCCGCGTGGACGCGCAGGCCCTCTGGTTCACCAAGACTGGCCAATTGCCCATGTATGACGCGTCTGGGTTGTTCCGACCGGCGCGCTGGCTCGAAGAGGAGTATGTCCACTTCTGATTGGCCTGATTTCAGTCTGGCAAAGAGAACACCCAGTCCTGATAGGAAGTCTTGCCCGAGAAGTGCTCAATCTCCGGATCGAAATTCCCAATCTGTATCGGCCGCCCATTTGAGGCACTGTGGACTCCGATGATGCCGGATCCATCGGCGCCCATTACAACCACCCAGTCCTGCGAGCCGGTAATCGGATCCGGGTACAGGTCGCGCAGATGTCTCTTCGGATAGGGAAACCGAGGGTCTCTCAAGAGTTCTTGAAGGCTGCTTGGGCGGCGCCTTTGGCCGGGAGGGCTGGCCACCGCGTAGCTTAGCAACGCGCTCCTGTATGCCTTGCCAATGTCCAGTAGTGCCGCTTCGTTGTCGCGGCGGTTCATGGCAGCGCCGACGTGCAGACCTGCGGATGCTGTGACGGAAATGATGGCAACCAGGAATAGGACACCAACATAGCTGAAGCCCGCTTCCTTGGAAGGTCCTGCCCACGGAGACAGATTCATGTCAACGCTCGCTCTCTCTAGAGCTGTGAGAACAGTTTTCCGTCTTTGGTTCTCCCGACAGAAGTACTTTTGATGTTGTAGACAAGACCCCTGTCGTTGTCACCGGGCGCGATGATCAGCCAGCGCGCGGAGGAAATCGGATCAATCGGCAGCGATCGAAGATACTTGCGTTCCACAAGCTCTTCAAGAGAGTTGGGAAAGCGGCCGGTATCACCATAGAACTTGTCGATCGACTCCCGGGTGACTCGCAGGTTCTCGATCAACACAGTCTCTTTGGCCGTGTCAATGCTATTGAAGTAGCGCGGGACCGACACAGTGAGCAACAGTGCCACGATCGCCAGAACGACCAGCAGCTCTATCAGAGTGAAGCCGGTTCTGGTCCGGGGGGAGTGGATCGGAGATCTCGCACGGCGCATAGTCACCACTTTCTGTAGGGAACGCCGTTCAGACCGAGCCTGTCTGAGCGTGGGTAAACATCGTATACATCCTCCCCTTCCATTGGAGCATCGGCCTCGCTGGCATAGCTGCGCGCAGCCCAAGTCTCGCTGTCCGGGGTGTTCATATCCTTGTGCAGCGGGTTGCGCGGAATTCGACGCAAGAAATAGAGCTTCTTCTTCCTGGGGTCACGCTGATCTGCGACCCCCTCGACCAGTACAGCAAGACTCGCCGGATATCCATTCCGCGGTCCGGTCAACGCAACACGTCCCTCGTCGCTGGCTCGCTTGTAGGCATCAATGGCGTCTCGAATCTCACGCAAGGAATGTCGCAGTTCCCGCTCGTGAGCCCTTTGAATTGAGACCTGTGCCAAAGGAACAGCGATGCTTGCCAATAGCGCAAGGATAGCCAAACTGATCAACAGCTCGATCAGCGTGAAACCGAAGAGGCTCCTTCGTGGCGTCATTCCACTTTGAAGGTGTGCGGTGATGGGATGGGCATACTGATCGCGCCACGGTCTTTGCCGGTCGGGGCGAGTTCCAGGACTCGCACCTCCGATCGCTTGGAAGGCTCCAGCGCTAGAAAGGTCAGCGAGGCAAGCACACCCGTGCCGTTGGCGCCGGTCGCGGCAGATCTGCCACCCTTGATGGTGATTCGACCGCCCGGATCAATTGTGGTGTTGAGGTCGCTCTGAGCGCCGCCCTTATTCAGGAAATCACCTTCAACGACCGTGGTCACGCGGAGCACCTTTGGGTCAAACACCAGTGTTACTGGGAGTTCAGCAATGGGCTGTTTGGCTTGAACCGCGAGATCAAGGACGAAGGTGTCACCCTTCTTGATGGCAGCGGGGCCGACGAGGCCCAGTGAACTCCCCGTGGTATCGCTCTTGGTGGCGCCAGGCCCGATCGATCCCGAATCGCTGCCGAAGGCACTTGCCGCAGGCGTCGTACCTGGCGCGGGTCCGCCGGTTGTCGACGGCGGCACGGCGATGGCCATTGCCGACGGTTGATCGGGTCGAGCCAGGTTCCTGGTTGCAACAGAAGGCACGACCGATGACTGCGGGGCAGAGGCCTGAGTGCGCGTTCTGAAGTTTCCATCGGTTCCCGAAAAGAACTCGGATTGGCTGGCGGAAGGCCGTCGGATGTTTCGAATCAAACGTGGCGTGATTGACAAGACGATTTCAGTCTTCTGCGAGTTGTCGGCAGTGCTGCCAAACAACCGGCCGACAATCGGCAGTTCGCCAATCCCTGGCACCTTGTTGCCGTTGCTTCGCTCCTCTGCATTGATGAGGCCCGCCAGGATCTGAGTCTCGCCGTCTTTCAGCCGCAGGACTGTACTGGCGGTGCGCGTTCCGATTTGATACGCGAGCGATCCACCCTTGGTCAGGGTCTGCCCAACGACGCTGCTAACCTCCATGGCGATCTTGATCGACACATCGTTGTCAAGATAGACGGTCGGCTCAACGTCGAGCTTCAACCCAACGTCGAGGTAGTTGATCGATTCGGAAACGAATCCGCTCGATGAGGAAGTGGTTGTGACATTGGGAACTCGCTCGCCGATCAGAATCTTCGCCTTCTCACGGTTGCGTGCCCGAATTCGCGGATTCGCAAGAATGTTTGCATCGGAGTCCTGCACATTGGCGTTGATGACCACAGGTGACAGCGCCGCGCCGATGGATGCGCTGTTGAGACCTGACCTCAGATCGCGAAGCGTCAATGGGCTCTCGGCGGAAGACAATGGCGTCAATGTCAAGCTCTCTGGCCACTTGATGCCAAGCTCCTGCAGCCTGAGGCGCTTAACCTCTAGGATCTCCACTTCCAGCATCACCTCGGGCTCCGCCACGTCCTGCAGCGCAACCAGCTTTTCGGCCATCCGGATGACGCCGACGCTGTCACGCATGATCAGCATGTTGAGCTTCTCGTCGGTGACAATGTCCTTTGCCTTGAGGATCGTCTTTAGGGTGGCGGCGACCGTCTTGGCGTCGGCGTTCGTCAAGAAGAAGGTCTTGATCACCATCTCCTGGTACTCGAGTAGCTTGCTTGGTGAGTTCGGGAAGATCAGAATGGTGTTCGAATCAAGGACGCGCTGTTCAAGATGGTTGGTCAATAGAGTGAGATAGACCGCCGACTCAACGTTACTGTTCTTGAGAAAGATGGACGTGACCTGATCACTCTTGACATCCTTGTCAAACAGGAAGTTCAACCCTGAGGTGCGTGAAATAACCTCAAATATCTGTCTCAGACTGGCATCTCGAAATTCAATCGTAATGGGTTTCTGAAAGCTCGCAGCCAGCGCCGAGTCGCCACTGGATGTGGAGGGCCTCTCTTCGATCTGCGAGAGGCGCGCGCTTGCCGCCGAGTTGAGGGGATCTTCGGTGATCATGGCTCTGAGCGCGGACGCGGCGCGAGCCAGTTGTTGAGCCGCGATGAGGGCATCGATCTCCTTCAGCTCATCGCGATGGCGAACGCGTATCTCGACATTGTTGATTCCGATCGACGCGCGCTGATTGCCCGGCTCCAAGTTCTGTGCGTCCAGGTAACGGCGTCTTGCGTCTGCGTACTTCTCACTGGAAAGCAATGCATCTGCTTGCTGCAGGTGGGTTTGCAGCGCGAGCTCACGGGCGCGCAGATATGCCGACCTGAACTCAACGTTCGTCCGATCCATGTCGGTGGCAGCCTTAAGCTTCTCCAGTCCCTCATCCAATCGACCCGATGCCATCAGATCCTTGCCACTCTTGAAGGAGTTCTGCGCAGCACACCCCGCAAGTGCAAGGCACACAAGCACCAGGCCTGCCGAGGTCGTGGCTCGGGCCAAAAAGGTTGCTCGAAATGGACGCCAGGATATATTGTTCATGTCGTGCCGTATGTGCTATTCGGTCGGACCAATCGTCAGATCCTGGAGTTGACTCAGAGGTAGATAGGTAAGACGCATGATCGGGGGCTCAATGCTCTCAACGCGATAATGCCCGTCGATCACCGCGTGCTCAGTGGCGACAAACAATTGCTGCTCTCGGGTCATGTAGACCTCCCAAGCACCTGCTTCCAGCTTCTTTCCGATGAACTTGAAAGGCAGGGCCGGGGCCGTCGGTGGTGGTGGCTGCGGCGGCGTCATCTGAGCCGGCGGGGCCGGCGACCAATTGGTCACCGCGAAGAGGTCGATCTTGGTCACCGTCGCCTCGTTGCCACGCACGGCTTCTGCTCTTGACTGAAGTCTGTGTAGCTCGGGGACTCGCATGCTGGCGGCCATCGAGGCGGTGTCGCGTGGGACGAGTAGGGCCCGGTGGCCTAAGGCGACACCATCGGCTCTCCGAGATGGCAGCGACTGTGCGGGTTCGCTTACCTCGTAAACCGGAGTCTTATCGGCAAAGAAGGCCAACCAGGCTGATCCCGCCAGAGACGCAGCGAGCACAAGGTGGCGAATCTTCACGGCAACCCCTTGAGAGAATTCACCGTTGGTGTACCGAGGGCGGCGCGGGCGTTGTCAAGATAGAGTGTGAACCGCATCTTTGCGTCCGCCTTTGGACTGCTGATCGAATCCCGCTTGAAGCTGATGTCGTCGAGCGACGCGAATGGCACCTCTCGCAGAAAGTCCTCGCAAAACTGTCGTAATGACCGATAAGGGCCGCTGCTGGTAAAACTGAGCTGGTAGGTGGCGATGTCGGCTTCCTTGATCACATCCGACTTGTAGTCAACTCGCTGTATGGTCAAACCACGCTTGGCCGCGCGGCTGAGGAGTGCCTCAATCACCTGTTCAACGTGCGCGGCATCGCCAAGCTGTTCATACAAGTCGCGCTCACCCAGCGCCTGTTTGTTGCCGAGTGCGGGAGCTGGTCTCTCCACGGAGGCCCTGAGCTGCAGGACAGCAAGTTCCTGTCGTTGCCGCTGGGTCTCGGCCGCCACCCGAGGCAACCACAGCTGATCCGCCGCAATGCCGAGCACAAGCAGCAAGGGTGCACAGACATGCACCACTCGCTGACGCCCGAGTTGCAGGCGCCAGTGCAGTTGAAGTAGTCGAAAGCGACTCAAATCGGCACCTTGTTCCAGGTGGACTCGACAAGAAACCGAATCGGCTTGTTCGGATCGGCTTCGTGAATCTCGTGACTCTTGATTCGCGCGTCCTTGAACAGGGCGGTGCCCTTCAGCAGGGTCAAGTACGCGACCATCTGCTCGGCATTCCTTGCCTCGGCCTGGATCAGAATCTGGCTCCTGGGCGCGATTGGCTCTACAGCCAGGATGGCGACATTGGGGAAGTACAGGGAATCCAACGCGTCAAACAAGCCACTCCAAGGCAGATTCAGTTGGTCTACTACCTTGTTGATGGCTACGACTCTCTCCAGTGGCAGGGGGCTCTGCCTTGTGGACGCGCGTATCTTCGACTCAGTCTCGGCTTTGGCTGCCAAGTGGCGAATTGCCCCCTCGTTCTGGCTTTGCTGATGCAGGTGGACATAGGTACGATAAATCACAGCCGACCATGTGATCGCCGCGCAGATCAGGAGGAACCATGCCAACCGCGAGGTGGTCAGAATGCCACGACCCAGCGTCGATGGCGAGAAGTCCACCTGTATCGATCGGAATCGGTTGCTCAATGTTGTCTCCCACTCAGGGCCAACCGCACCAGCGCCGGGTTCTCCGAGTTCGTCGGCCAGCCCAATTCCGGATCGTCGTGAGACACCGGGCAGGCCAGGTTGTCTGTCCACGCCAGTGGCAAGTCCCCAACCAGACGCACGTTCCGCGGCACCGGAACGTCACCCTGCAAGGCGATCTGACTCAGCAAGTCCTTGAGCCAAGTTGAGCAGCAGTCGGGGTCCAAAGGTGCGACCACAGACCGCACGCCGCACAGTCCGTTCGAATCGGTTGCGCCAATGGTGATGGCGCCTTCGTCAGCTACCAGAATCCAGTCACCTTCGGACATCGTGTCATGAACCCGATTCCATGCCACGATGAAATGCGGGGCCAACTGGACCAGGGCTGACTTGCACTCGGCTGCGGCCTTGGCAAGTGCGAGAAGAAGGTGCCTGGGAATTGCACAGACGAGGAAGGGGGTCGAGGGTCGCCAGTCTCCCCTGAGTTCCCAATCGGTATCCACGTCTCCGTACAGATCGTGGAATCTGGCGCTGGCGGCATCGCGACAATCTTGCAGGCAACGCGTGTTCGAGGCTGGTCGAACCATGAAGTAGCGGACCAGTTGGTCGTGCAAGACAATGCTCATTCGGGTGCCAAGCAGCCTGGCCTCATGCATCATCGATATGAGGGCCTCGACCATCTCACTGCTTGTCTGACTGACGTCGCCGCCGCTGTCGGAGACGATCGCGACCCTCGCTATGGGTTCGTGCCTCCTTGTCCATTTTGGGCCGGAGCGTCCAACGAGTCCAACCCCGGCTTTGGAGACTCCGATGCGAGTTGTGTGGCCGAAGATCAGCTTAAGCATGCAGTGTCACCCGCTTGACTTCTTCCAGAGTAGTCTGTCCATTGCGGACGAGTTCAAGCGCTGCCTCCCGCAAACTACGTGTACCGTTGCGTCGTGCCAGTTCCTTGATCTGTCGAATGGGTTGCTTCGCGACAATCCGCTCCCTGATCTCATCGTTCAGGACCAGAATCTCGGCGATGGCCTTGCGACCCTTGTAGCCAGTGCCTCGGCAATCACCGCAGCCCGTTCCGTGCATGAACTCAAAGCCCGTCACATCAGCGCGCGAAAGACTGATGCGCGCCAACTCGGCATCATTGGGTTGATATGGCGTGGCGCAGTGCGCGCAGTTCATCCGCACGAGGCGCTGCGCCCAAATTCCGTTCAGGGCCGAAACAAATGCGTAGAGATCGGTGCCAAGGTGGGTGAAGCGGCCGAACACATCGAAGACGTTGTTGGCGTGCACCGTTGTCAGAACCAGATGCCCGGTCAATGCCGATTGAACCGCGATCTCCGCGGTATCGCGATCGCGAATCTCTCCAACCATGATCTTGTCGGGATCATGGCGCAGAATGGACCGCAGCCCCTTCCCAAAAGTCAGCCCCTTCTTTTCGTTGACCGGAATCTGCAGGATGCCTGGCAACTGGTACTCGACCGGATCTTCAATGGTGATAATCTTTTCGCGGCCGCTGTTGGTCTCCGTGAGCACGGCGTACAGGGTCGTGGTCTTGCCAGAGCCGGTCGGACCGGTGACCATCAGCATGCCGTAGGGCTCGTCGGCCAACTGTCGCAACGTCGATAGCGACGTGGCATCGAATCCGAGCGCTTCAAGGGTCAACGCGCCGTGGGCCTGCACCATGGACCGCTTGTCCAAGATGCGAATCACGGCATCCTCGCCGTGGATGCTTGGCATGATGGAGACTCGCAAGTCGATATCGCGCTCGTCGATCCGAACGCGAAAACTGCCGTCTTGCGGAATGCGCCGTTCCGAGATGTCCAGTTCGGACAGCACCTTCAGCCGAGAGATCACGTGCTCGGCTGCTTCAATGCCTTGTACGATGGTTACGTTGTCCAACACACCATCAATCCGGTACTTCACCGCCAGGCCGCTGGCGGTGCTCTCCAGATGGACGTCCGAGGCGCCAGACTTCAACGCATCGTACAGTGTCGAGTTGACCAGCCTTACTGCCGGACTCGGCGCGGTCGTGGCTGATGAAAACGACAGCAGAACCGTGTCCTTGTCCTCTGAACGACTCACTTGCGCAACTTCAATCTGGTCGACCGCTCGGGCACCGTGTTCTTGCTTCGCGAGGAACGCCTGAATGTCCGCTTCGAGTGCCAGCTGGTACGTGATCGACTGACAGGACTTCGTCTCTATCAACGTCTGCAGATCAAGATCAAACGGGTCGCCCATGATCGCCATGAGCTGCCGCGACTCACTTCTGAGTACAACCGCGTTCCGGGCGAGTGCCGTCGACAAGGGCAGGATGTCAAACGCGGCCTGGTGTCGCAGCATGTCGGAAGTCTCGATAGCCGGCATTGCGAATAACCTTCCCAGCGCTCGCACCAACTGGCGTGGCTCCAAGTCCGAACCGATCGCCAGTTCGGCGATGAGGCTGCGTCCCGACTTTCTCCCGGCATGCCGGGCGGCTTGAACGGCGCTCAAGCTCAACGTGACTTCGCTAGACGTCAGACTGGGTGTGGTCATGACAGGCTTCCGGCCAGATCGAAGATCGGCATGTACAGCAGCACGACGATAGCCCCGACCACCAGTCCGATCGCGGCCATCAGCAGTGGTTCGAATGAACGCGTGAAGCGATCGATCCATCGACTCATCTCGGATTCATAGAACGCGGCTGATCGCATCAGCATCTGACCGAGCTGGCCTGACTTCTCGCCCACTCTCAACATGCGTAGCGATACCGGCGTAACCAGCCCGTGGTCGCCAAATGCCTGTGAACAGGGCGCACCCGTTTCGATCGACTGTTTCGCGCGGACGACGCTGTCGCGCAGGATCGAGGATGTCAAGTCGCGCAAGGTCTCCAGCGCAGTCGAGATCGGAACGCCTCCCTCCAGCAGCATGCCCAATGTGAGATAGAGACGCGAGAGTTCAAAGATGCGGATTCGCGCTCCGACTCCAGGCAGTCGGTGCAGTGTCTTCCATAGCAAGCTCTTTCCGTGGTGCACCAGGATCAACGCAAGCCCGCCGATCGCGACCGCCACAGCGATAAGAATGCCGGCCATGTTTTGAGCTGCGAATCGTCCCCAGGACAGCAGCAGTTCGGACATCCACGGCAGTTCGCGTCCGGCTCCCTCATATACCTCGGCGAATCGAGGGACGACATAGCCAATGAGAAACAGGGTCACCAAGCCCCCGACCGACAAGAGAATCACTGGGTAGATCGCCGCGCTCAGCACCTTGTTGCGAACCTGATCTCTGCGTTGCTGGTACTCGATGTAGCGTGACAGCGCTTGGTGGAAGTTGCCGGTGCCCTCGGCAGATCGAATCAGGCCCACGAACAGGAGCGGAAAGAAGTCACCCTGCTGCGACAGTACGCTGGAAAAACGCTTGCCTTCGCGCAGACCAGACAACAGTCCCGATAGCACCGAAAGCATGGGCTCTCGCTCTTCCTTCTCGACAAGCGCTTCAAGCGCCTCAAACAGGGACAGCCCGGCCGTCAACAGGGCCAGCAACTCCTGGGCGAACAGCAGCAAGGAGTCGCTTGCTGCGAGTGAAGCCATGCCCTGAAGCCGCTGCACCAGCGACGGGCGCTTTGGTGCAATGGCGGCCACGGTGAGACCTTGTGACCGAGCTTGTGCTCGCGCGCTCGAAATATCGTCAGCGTGAATGATCAGGCTCATCACTTCGTTGTTGGCGGAAAGAGCCCTCACCTCGAATTGCATAACGTCAGAGTTCGAAGAGGCTGATCGGGCGGTCAGTTGGTGATGTCCGCGTCGTCACCAGTGCCGCCGGCCTGCCCGTCCCTGGCGTATGAGGTGATCTCATAGTCTCTGTCACCGCCAGGTGACCGGTAAGCGTAGGGATGGCCCCACGGGTCCTTCGGGATCTGCTTCTTCAAGTACGGCCCATTCCACCGGGGTACGGCCCCCGGCGCGGCGAGCAGTGCGGCCAAGCCTTCCTCGGATGTCGGATAGCGCCCGACGTCCAGACGAAAAGCGTCCAGCGCACTTTCAAACGCGGCGATTTGCGCGCGGGCTATCGTTACCTCGGACTTGCCGAGCTGCGAGAAATACTTGGGTCCCACGTAGGCGGCCAGCAGGCCAATGATCACGATGACGACCAGCAACTCAAGCAGCGTGAACCCCTGCGCGTAGGCATGTCGTTTCGACTGTGCGTTGCTTGCGTTCATAGGCGGCGATTCTGGCGTTCAAGGGATAAACGGCCAGCTGATGCAGGGTTGGGCGAAAAGTGCGGCAGAGAATATCACACGGAATCTGGACGAGTGCGTGGCACTGCGCGCGACAACGACTGCATGTCTCACTGCGTCGGCAGCGGCTTTCAGGTTTGCATCGAGTGCGGGAAACAACTTGTTTGCGTTTTTCAAAAGTCGTGTCAGAATCCGCCCATCAAAAAATAAGCATACCGGTCCGATGCTGTGCCATGTGCATGCGATGCCGGTCAGATATCAGGGAGACAGCAGTTGATGAAGAACATCGTCACGCACAGCCTGGCTGTGCTTTTGCTTGCCGCCAACTGCGGCCACGCAGAGAGTATTTACAGCGAGCAAGACAAACTCTTGCGTGGCGGCCGCGCAGTCACCACGCTCGGCGCCGACCTGTTTGGCGACAAGGTCAGCCTCTACAACGGCACGCTCGAATTCACCCAAACCGATGTCAGTCTGCCTGGCAACAACGCACTGCCAGTGTCCGTCGGTCGGCGCCTCGTCCCCGGCGGTCTTGCGCGCGTGCCCGGCGCATTCAGCGATTGGGATCTGGACATCCCGCACTTGCACGGCATCTTCTCCGGGGCCGGGCCGTTTGGGGGAGTGACCACGCCGTGGACGACTCAGGCCGGTGGCACCGCGCGTTGCACAACCTACGGCGCACCTCCTGTCGTTTCAAGCAGCCAGAGCCTGGCGAGTTGGAACCCGGACGAGTATTGGCACGGCAGCTTCATGTACCTGCCTGGCGCTGGGTCGCAGGAGATTCTGAGCCGCGCCGGCACCAGCAATACCAACTTTCCCAGTGCAGGTGACAGCTCCGCCAGTCCCTGGCCGCTGACCACCCGATCCATGTGGTCGCTTCGCTGCCTTACGACGCCCATGGCACGCGGCGAGGGCGAGGGGTTCATCGCCCTCACACCGGACGGAACCCAGTACAAGTTCGATTGGCTTGTCTCGCGGTCCTATCCCAGCATCAACAAACCCGGCCCTTTTGCCGTCCCGGTGGTGGCGCCGGCAACTGTCACAACACTTGGCGGATCGACCTCCAGCGTGACCGTTGGTGGCGCCAATGCTGCTGATTCAAACGTCACTCCCACCGTTGCTGCGGGGGAAAACCTGTCGCGTCAGGAAGTGTGGATTCTGCCGACGCTGGTGACAGACCGCCATGGCAACACCGTGACCTACACCTACGACAGCATCAACCCGTGGCAATTGCGGTCAATAGTGTCGAGCGACGGACGCGCGATCACGTTGAACTATGGCAACAACGGCTTTGTCGCCACTGTCTCTGATGGCACGCGGTCATGGGGCTACAGTTACGGCAATAGCGGTACTCTTTACAG
>Ga0207979_100363_pt1 | contig 12156 bp, 6 predicted proteins | sample LakWasM124_LOW14_2_FD_183936 | JGI IMG/M metagenome (GOLD analysis project Ga0207979, IMG submission 183936) | Freshwater sediment methanotrophic microbial communities from Lake Washington under simulated oxygen tension - Sediment Metagenome... | ecosystem: Environmental > Aquatic > Freshwater >...
ACATGTTGCTGCTGAAGTCAATGGTCGTGAAGCCCAGGTTCAAGGTCGGCGTTGGCACGCCGGGCAAACCATTTTCTCCACCGGTGAAGTCTGACAGCGGATTGAACTCCACGAAGAAGAAAACCTCGGCAATCGCCACGGTGATCATCGCGAAATAAATACCGGTGCGCCGCAAGGCAATCAGTCCGATGAAAAACCCGATGACGCCCGCAGCCACGGTGCCGATCAGCAAAGCACCGATGGTGCTTTGCATGGAGGTTTGCGTCAGGAGATAGGCGGCAAACATGCCGCCACTGCCAAAGAAAGCCGACTGCCCAAACGACAGCAGACCGGTATAGCCAAAGAGCAGGTCAAAGCCTATGCCCACCAATCCCCACACAAGTATGCGGTTGATGGTGGTCGGCGTAAAACCCAAGTGTGGCAGCACGAAGGGTGCTGCAATGAGGCCCAGAATTGTCAGTGCCTCGACCAAGAAAGGAATTTGTCTGCGCATTACTGGAGATCCTGTTTATTCGCGGCCTACGGCGCCAAGCAATCCGCGGGGGCGGAACACCAGCACGAGCGTCATCACGACGAAGAGCATTACGTAGGAATAAGCGGGATTGACCATGGATGTGAGGCTGATGAGTTCGCCTGCGATCAAGCCACCAAGCACCGCCCCGGGGAAAGACCCCACCCCTCCAATGACCACCACCACAAAGGTCTGCACCAGAATGGCTTCCCCCACGTCCGGGGCGATGGACACCACCGGCGCGTTGACGATGCCCGCAAAGCCCGCCGCCATGGCGCCAATACCAAACACCAGCATGAAGATTTTGTAGACGTTGATGCCGAGAGAATCGACCATCACCGAATCTTCGATACCGGCGCGCACGATCATGCCGATACGGGTGCGATACAGCACGAAGTAAAGTGCGAGCAACGCCACGGTGATGATGCCCAGCAACGCCAGGCGATAGGTCGGATAGACCATGAAGCCCAGGTCCGTGATGCCCATCAGCGGCGCTGGTGGTGGCACCGACTTGGAGAGACTGCCAAAGCCAAAGCGCACCAACTCGACAAAAACAATGCCAAGGCCGAACGTGACCAGGAGCTGGTCCTCATGAGGTCGGGTGTAGAAATGGCGAATGATCAACCGCTCCATCACGATGCCAACCAGCGCCACGAAGAGCGATCCGGCGAGCACGGCGACCAGAAAGGAACCGGTATAGGTGAAGGCCACCCAACCCGCATACCCCCCCAGCATGAACATCGCGCCATGCGCAAGATTGAGCACGCCCAGCGTGCCATAAATGATCGTCAGACCAGAGGAGATCAGCGCCAGGAGCGCCCCCAACACCAGTCCGTTGAACAACTGCGAGATGAAATTAGCCCAATTAATCACGCTGACCTGCCCTCATCGCAAATGGATTCAAAGATTGAGACACCTACAACCACCCACCGCTAACCCAAACAGGGAATTCGACCCCTTGCCAAGCCCCTATTCAGACAGGCAAACGTGCCGCTGGCTCCCCCACAGCCCCATGGCTGCAGGGGAAAACCAGCCCCTCTGTCAGGTGTAGTCGCCGAGCTTGCAACCGAAGGCGTTCGCCGGCTGGATGACCTTGGCGCCATCCACGACCTCGATCACTTCCCAGAAGTCCTCTGGGTTCTTCATGTCCTTCTTGGCCTTGCCACGAACGATGACCACGGGATGCAGGTACTGGTGGTCCTCCGGCCGGTAGGCGAAATCGCCCAACAGGGAAGGAATGACTTCACCCTTTTCCCACTGCTTGATGACATCGGGCGGATAGAAGGTCCCGGCTTCGGTCACCATGCGTGCCCAGTGGGCGAAGCTGACGTAGGCGTTTTCTGCGCCCCATTCTGGGCGATAGCCGAATTTCTTCTGGAAGGCTTCAACGAACATCTTGGCCAGAGGATATTTGTCTTCCAGCGTCCACCAGAAGTCGGTCGCTGCAAAAACCCCTTCACTAATATCCACACCAGCTTCTTTGGCAAAGAATGGAATCTGATAGGGCAGGACCAGGGTCATCTTGGGCAAGAGACCAAACTGCTTGGCCTGCTGGCTCGACAGGACGGCATCCCGCCCCCAATTGACATTGACCAGGAATTCGGCACCTGAATTGGCGATATTGGTCAGATATTGGCTGAAATCCTGCGTACCCAATGGCGACACTTGATTGGTCACCACCGTCCATCCGGCTTCTTTGGTCAGATAATCTGCGACCGACTGGGTCGTGGTATGACCATAGGTATAGTCCGGCGTCATGAACGCGGCTTTGCGGTTCTTTCCGAAATTCTTCACCAACACCGGGCCGATGGCGTTGGCCGCCATTTCCCCGAAGAACCCATGCCGGAATCCATAACGCACACAATCCTTGCCGGTGGTGTCGTTAGAGCCGGAAATTCCGGGCATGTAGAGGATTTTTTCGCGCTGAGCAAATTTGTTCATTGCCACCGCCACTGCCGACGAGGTAGAGCCCGTCATCAACACCACCTTGTTTTTGGTGATGAAGGTCTGCTCCGACTGCAGCGCCTGATTGGGCTTGGCAGCAGAATCGGCAGACAGGAGCGCCACCTTCTTGCCCAGCACACCGTTATTCACCTTGGGCGCCAGCTTCTTCATCAGCGGGTGGTTGGTGTTCATGTGCTCAATGGCAAGCTCCCAGCCCTTGAGTTCGTCCGCACCCTGGACGGCATAGGTGCCAGTCAAGGGAACAGCCGCACCCACATACACCGTATCGCCCTTGGACCCTTCGGGCCAGGTACCAATGGCCGGCTGATCGGCTGCATAGGCCCATTGCAATCCACCAAAAGTAGTCAGCAAAGTGCCCGCACTGAGCTGAAGCGCATTGCGACGCGAAATTCCAGGAATTTCACGGCTTTGGATTTTGGAATCCGACATATGTCTCCTCGTTGAATTCGGCCTGGACAAAGCCAGGCCTCGCCCGATAAGTTACAAAGAAATGCGACCATGAGAATTCGTCGTCCACCGGGCAATGCCGACACCGATCAAAATCGCAATTAACCTGCCATTAAAATAAAATGGCTTGGCGTTTCCCATGCGAAACAGTATTCAATTTAGCACTGCGGAGAAGGTCGCGAAAGACTCGAAAACCCTGAATGAAATGGCCATCATTTGTCAGGCATATGTAAGAGAAATGGATGTGAGACCACCCATCAATATCTCTTTTCCGAGCGATGCCCCGATGGATTTTGCCGCTGACCTGACGCTTCAGTCGTTTGTGGGGCGATGGGCTCTGTTGCTCGCGGTACGCCGGCTGTGTGCGCCCCCGAGCCTGTCTTACCGCGTTCGCTCGCCTGCCACGGGTAGCGGCTGGTGCCACTGACCCCCACTTACAATCCCCCGCAACTCTCCCCGTAGTTCAATGGACAGAACGAGTGCCTCCTAAGCGCTAGATACAGGTTCGATTCCTGTCGAGGAGACCAGTAATTCACATGCAAATCAATAGCTTGCGTTTTTACTGGCCTACCTGGGGACATGCCGGGGACCTGCATCAACCGACCGGCTCCATCCCGATGTGGGCGCAGTACGAGCGCTTGCATCCATATTGCTCCTCACTTGGTAACTCAGCAGCGGCTGCACAGCGCCTGCTTGCTCGCTCTGGCGCGGCGCGCGTGCGAGCCTACCGACGCTCTGAAGCGGCGCCAGAGCGAGGCGGGCGCCGCGCTACCCCGGCGCGCGAGCAGCTACCGTGCCGGATAATCAGTCGTCAGTCACATCTCGCGTGACCCCAAATTCGCGGCACAGACGATTGATGTCATCCATCGCTGCAGACTGGTCAGAAGCTTGGAGAGATACCCGCACAACCAGACGCTCCTCGCCATCCTCCAGCACTTCATAAGTGCGCCCACCGCCGCCACCAGCCCAACGTATCAGCACATTGAGTGCATCTGTTGATGCGGTGTTCTGGCGGAAAAACCCAGCTACAGGATCGCGGGTGAAACGGTACGTGACAACGATGGTAGTCATGGCCGCATGGTAAGCGACGACACATTCCTGCGGCCCCTTCGCCACCGCCCCCCTGTGCGTCGCTTACATCATCAGGGCGCTATCGCCAGCGCGTTCATCCGGTGCCCGACCTCTGCACGCTGCCGCTCGATGGCATCCAGCGCCGCCCTCTTCTCTGCGCCAGAAAGCTCCTTGCTCGCCGTCACCGCCTTCGCGCGCTGGTTCAAGTCCGACAGCTGCCGGGTGGCGTTGGCGTAGGCCGGGCGCTGGCGCAGCTTCGGCGCCTCATCACGCTGGATCTCCTCGGCCTTCTCGAGGTCTCCGCGCTTGATGGCGTCGCGGTAGGAGGCGTGGGCCTGCTCCACCTGCCGGGCCTGCTCGTACATCTGGGTCACGTAGCGGCTGCTGCCTGAGGGCAGCGATTCCACGAAGTTGCCGAGAACGAACAGGTCCTTGAGACGCTGGTCCGGGCGGGCGCCCCGGTCAAGCGCCGGCCGGGCGATGGTGTCCGCCACCGCGGCCGCCGTTGTCCCGGCCCAGGAGAAATAGCCGCGCAGCAGGTGGTCGACCTGCTTGGGCGAAAGCTCGGACCATTCGCCCTTCAGGAAGCGCACCGGGTCGGGCAGCCCCCAGGAGCCCAGCAGCCGCGCGACCTCGGAGGTGCGCTCGTCGTAGCGATCCTCGGGCCGCAGGCGTTGGTCGGCCTGGCTCTCGATGGCGCGGCCGGTGAAGCTGTCCTGGTTGGAGTAGATATCCACCAGCGGCTTGAAGGCCTGAGGCATGGGGTCGAACGAGAAGGTCTGCGCCAGCATGTGGCCGAGCCGCTCCATGAAGCGCCGGTTCGTCATTTCGTCGCTGAACATCAGCTCTGCCGTGCGCTCGGCCAACGTGCCGATGGCGCCAACCTCAAAAGGCTTGGGGATGCGGTATGCCTGTTCGCCGATCTTGAACCACCAGTAGCTGTCTCGGTCCCAGTCCTCACGCTTCTTCCAGTCCTCGTCGTCGCCGAAGGCCGCCAGCAGCGCCAGGCTGGCCAGGGACACGGCGCCGGCCACGGCGGCGAAGCGGCGCGGGTTGTCGTGCGCGGCACGGCCGAGTTTGTACAGCCCCTGCAGGCGCGCGTTAAGGAAAGGCACGGACTGCGTGAGGAAGCGCACCACCGCATGGTTGCCCGACATGCTGAAGTCCATCAGGTCGCGCGCCATGAAGGACGCTTCTACGTGGCTGTGGCCCTGGGCCACCAGGCGGTCGTACAGCGCCACGCGATTGACGTTTTCGAGCCGGTCGCCCAGCTCGCTGTAGGCGTTCCAGACCGTGGTCAATTGCCCGCTGAGCTTGTGCCACCCTTTCTGGTCCAACACCACGCCTCCCAGCTTCTTCACCTGCTCGCGCGCGCGCTCGGTGTTCTCCTGCGTGCCGAACTTGATCACCCCGCCCGAGGCAAGCATCGACGCATAGACCTGGCTGTCCTCGGCTGTGAGATTCCAGCCGCGCTTCACGTTGGTGGCTGGGTTGTAGCCCAGTTCGGATTGCGCGATCGCCGCGAGACTGTCTCGCATCAGGTTGCGGATCTTGAAGGTCGGGTTCACCGTCACGCCCCAGGTGAGCAGCTGCTTCATCTTGGCCAGGGGTTTCATGAGCGGGCTGGACGTGTAGTGCAGAGCGCTGATCGCCTCCAGCAGGTAAGGGTCCTCCACCATCCAGTGCTGGGCCTGGCCGTCGCGCATCACGCGCACCGAACCCTTCACCGGCTCCAGGACGGAATAGGCCACACCCATCTTCTCGGCGGCGTCCATGGTGGCGACCGCGGCGCGGTTCCGTGCGGTCGCGGCATACAGGTGGCTCCAGTTGAGCAGCAGGTTCTCCAGCAGGTCGGCGTTGAGCTGCTCGGTGCCCCCCTTGAGCTTCTTGGCGAAATTCTGGTTCGTCAGGCCGCTGCTGAAGCGCGCGCCCGGCATGCCGCCCTCTTCCGCCATCAGGCGGTAGAACGGCACGTAGGGCTGCTCCTTCATGATGTCGTAGGCCGCCTTGTCGATCAGGCCAGACTCCAGTGACATCTTCAGCACCGACTCGTTGAGGGCCATGAGTTGGGCGGCCGCCTTGGCGTACACCGCCGCGCGCTGGGTGCCGTCGGCCATGGTGCCGGCATTGAGCGTCCTGAGCACGCCGATGTCGTCGATGCTCATCAGGTTTTCCTTGCCCTCTGCCTTCAGGCGATCCGCGCGCTGGGCGGCCACCCACCACAGGAAGCGATCGTGCTCGCCCTTGAGGCTGGCCAGGACTTCGGCAAAGCCGCCGTCCTTCACGTCCACGTCTGGCACACCGTCACGCAGGTACGGGCGTCCGTAGAGCATGGCGGCTTCCATGGTGCCGTCTGCACCCTTGGACATGCGGGCCAACATGTAGGCGTCCTGGCTCACGTCTTGGATCGGCGCGAACTGGTCTACCAGCGCCTGCTTGGCGCGCACGCCGATGTTCTGGGTCAGGGCCTTGGCCCGCTCTTGCAGGGTGGGCACTCGGGCCACGCCGGCCACCTTCTTCCAGACGCGCTCCTGGACAGCGGTCATCTGACCCATGCTGGATTCGACAGGTGCGCGGGCGGTGCGGTACCGGATGTCTGCGTTGTCGGGGCTGATCGGCGCGCGCCCGGCATGTTCGATGGCCTTGAGCACGAAGCGCTCGGCCTCGTTGTAGGTCATCTTGCGGATGGAATCGGCCAGGCGCTGCATGCCCATGCGCTCGGCCACGCCCGCCAGCCAACCTGCCAGCACGCGCACGCGCATACCAAGCCGGGTACCTGCCTGCTTCTGCGCGCGCAGCTCTTCGGCCACCACGGCCAAGCCCTCCTCGATGGCCAGGGCCTCGTACTGGGCAGTCAGCTCGCTGCCGGTGTATCCGCGCTCGCGCAGCACCTGGAGCTGGTGCGGCGCGTCGGGCGCCTTGTCTTTCCATTCGATGGCGTACCGTTGCACTCGACTGTCGCGCTTTGCCAAATCGAGCATGGCCTGCACATAATCAGGCCCCGGCAATACATTGCGCAGCCCCAGGTGGAACATCTCATGGAAAAGCGTCTCGACAACAGCATCAGCGCTCCCGTGAGCGGAGGCAACGATGACGATCCGGCGCTCTTCTGGCAGCGCCGCCCCCATTACACCTTCCGGCGCCCCGACCCACGCCTCTTCGCTCCGTCCCACGATGTCGATTGGTGGCGGGTTGGCCATCCCCGCAAGAGCCTGCTGCACCGCCTGCTGAGCTTCTTCAAGCGATAGGCCACGAACGGGGGGCTTGCTGTCGCTGGTGTTGTAGAGCACGGTCGCCCCACCTTCTCCCTGCCGCGTCTCCACCGTTTCAAAGAACCCATCGAAAGCGCCCCGGATCACCGGCAGTTCGCCTGCGGTGGGGTACGGATAGCCGCCCTCCAGCGCGAAGGCGCTCGCGCCCACCACGTTGGCCAGGTAGTCGTTCCCTGCGTTCTGGTCCTGCAGCTTGGCGATCACGTAGCTCTCGAATGCCCGGGCCGACATCTCCTGCTTGGTGGTCCAGTATTCCTTCGTGCGCCGGTCGTCGAGCTTGCGGCTGCGCTCCTGCATGCCGGTGTGGTTGATGCTTGACACCACCTCGCGGAACGCGGCGCGCATTTCCTCGCGCACGCCGTCGCCACTGCGCGAATCCGTGGTCATGAAACTGCCGCCGTCGCCGCGCTGGCGCGAGAAGTAGTTGTCCAGCCCATGCCACCACTCATGCGCAAGGCTGCCGGCGCCCTCGCGCTTGGTGAGGTTGATCACCACGGTGGTGGGCTCATAGTGCGCTGCTGCGGCATCGGTCCCGCCCGTGCCGCGCGCACCGAAGGCCAGGCCCAGGCGCCCGCCCAGCGACAGCGCCCGGGGCGACAGGCCCAGCACGCCGGCCAGGTCTATCAGCGCGTCGTAGGCCCGGTTCAGGTCCTGCTGGCGGCGCGCGCCCTCCACGTAGTTGCCGAACTGCACGCCACGGAACCCGAACGCACCCTGGAACTGCTCGGGCGTCACGTCGGCGCCCTTGCGGTAGTCCTCGCCGATGCGCGGCGCGTTCTGGGCGCTGCGCACGGGCGGCACAGCCTTGTACTTGGCCAGCAGGTCTTCCAGCTCGCCCTGGTGGTCGGCTTTGTACTGGCGCGCCGCCTTCAGGTCCGGGAAGCCCGCCTTCAGCTCGGCCACGCTGCGGCCGATCTTCTTGCCTATAAAGAACTCGCGGGCGCCGCCGGCGCGCTTGCCGTAGATCTCGAAGGTGGCGCCCTTCATGGGCGCCTGGTCCTCAGCCAGTAGCTCGGCGGCGCGCTGCTTGAAGGCAGCAATGGCCGCTTCGCGCGTCTCGCCCTTGGCCAACTCGCGCGGCCAGTTGCTGAAGGCGCTGCCCTTGGCCTCACGCGACACGCTCCAGATGGTGCGCGGCGGGTTGTACTCCACACGGTCGTACATCGAGTAGCGCCCCACAGACAGGTCGATGCCTTTCAAGGACCGCTCATGGCCCATGGCCTCGTACAGCGCCGCCTTGTTCGCCACATCACGGCTGCCGGCGCGCTGCATGGCGTCCTCGACCGTCTTGGTGTCCATCTGGCCGGCCAGCACGTCCTCGGCGAAACCGCGCAGGGCCTCGGCCTTCGTTGCCCAGCCCTTGAGTTTCCAGGACGATTGCGGCTTCGTGGGCACAGCCTCGCGCAGCGCGCGCGCCAGCGATACAGCCTCCACCGGTGCGCCTCCCTCCAGCAGCTTCTGGTAGTCGGGCTCGGGCCAGGTCTTGGACAGCGGGTGCGCCTTGGTGTCCAGCTCCTTGGCTTGGGCCATGCCGTCGGCATAGGCCTCGGCGTAGAGCATCTTGCGGGCGCCGTGCAGGGTCTCGCCAAAGTCCTCGATCCGGGTGGTGGACCGTGGTGCTGCAGCCCGTGCTGGACGTTGGTCAGCAACACCCTCGTTTGCTCCTGAATTAGTAGCTGCTGGCGCTTTCAAGTCATGTGCTAGAGCCTGATTTCCATCTGATTCTGAGCGTGGGCCAGACCGTGGGGGGCGATCCTGCTGCGGGCTACCCTCCTGACGCAACCCTGATGTACCGCCAGTGCCTTTCGCATAAGCGCTAGCAGCTACCATTTCAGGAGCGGATACGGTGGTGGACGCGGTAACACGACCCACCTGCCCAGCCCATGCATCGAGCATGTCGGCAGCATCGGAGAACGATGCACGTGGTTCGCTGTTTTCCGTCATCTTGGCAGCCGCATCACGCAGACGATTCGCCTCTTGACGGTACATGTCTGGGCGCTTCTCCTGCGCCGCCACGTTGTCGATGTCGTCCCGTAGCCCGCGCGCGATGTCGCCGGCACGCGTCATGGGTGTGCTTTTTGTCTTGGAATCGGTTGGCGAAAGCAGGTCCTGCTGCCGCACAAGCGAAGCAACATCGGCCCCGGTTTGGCTCTTGAGCTGCTCTAGCTGCGCCCAGTGGGCCGCAGCGCCCGCCTCTGAGAATGTAGGCGCGCCACCGATTGGCCGAACAACTCGGCCTTCCGTTCCTTGCCGTACTCCAGGCGTCCACTGACCGCTGGAATCACGCACCGCGGCACCTTCTGGCGACTTGGCGCTGATTTGCGCATCAGCCGCGTCGATCTCGGCCACCAGCTGGGCCAGGCGCTTGCCCTTGGGGTCCAAGCCTATCTCGCGCGCGACGCGGCCAGCCTGCAAAGCGTTGGTGCGCCAGTTGGGAGCACGATTCGCTCCTGAATCAGTAGCATTCAGCGCTTGCGTGGTAGGCGCCTCAACCTGATTTACTCCCTTTTCTTGAAGCACAAAACCCAGCGACTCATCTCCAGCTGCAGGCACCACCTCATGGGTCGCCGAGAGCTGCTGCCGCTGCAGCGCCTGCTGGGCTGCACGCCGCGAAGCGAAGGGCGCGCCGGTGGCGCTGGCCACGGTCTGCGGTGCTGGTACTGGCTGGTTGGTGCGGTTCACCGCCTCGGCACGACGCTCAGCGCGCACGCCGTCAGGACTGGCCACCATGCGCCCAGATGGGCTCTGGTCGAACGACAGCATGGCGGCAGCTTCGTCCTGGGGCATGGCAGTACGCGCGGCAGGATCAAGGCGTGCGGTGGGCGCCACGTCATAGCCACGGCCGGATGGGTGAGGGATCACCGACATGGTGATGCCTTCGGCGGCTGCAGCGCGACGCAGCGCGTGAGCCTTGTTCAACTGCATCGGCTCGCCTGGCGTGAGATCCGCATCGAGTGCGAGCTGGGCAATGCGGGCCTCATCAGCATTGACCGTGGGGGACGGCGCAGCGGGGGCCGTGAAGTCGATCCCGTCCCCAGGCTGCTGGCTCTGCTCTGGCGTGAGGCTCAGCCGCGTGGGTGGCGCCTCGCCAGATCTGGCGTCGAAGTTCTGCACCACCCGACCGCGCTCCATGTCCTGGGGCGTCAGCTCCACGGGCGCCGCCGGGGCGCCGTCGACCAACTCCTGCAAACGCGCGTTACGCATGGCGCGCACACCAGCGGGCAAGGACTGGTTGTCCAGATCCGCCAGGTTCATCCGGGCTTCGCGTTGCTGCGTTTCAGGCAACCGAGAAATGGTCGCTTCCAACGTGGCGCGCTGCTCTTGCGCCGTGGGCGGTGCTGGCTGTTGTGCCAGGCTCAAGTCTCCGGCGAGCGAAGCGGCTTTGGACAGCGGCCCAGCATTGGGATCGATGGCAGGCTCTGCAGGCTGTGCAGGCGCAGATGATGCGCCCACCGACGGATCATCGGGATTCACGCTTGCCGGCACCGCTTGTTGCTGATGGTGGCCACCAGTGAGCAGCGACACGCCAGCACCCGTTGCGCCGCCAAGGGCCGCACCCATGCCAGCCGCTGCAGCCACACCCTTCATCGGGTCGATGGTCTTGTCGTAGGGCATCGCAGAGCGCTGGCCCTCGTACTGGGTCACGCCCTCCTCGATGCCTTCCTGCGCACCTTCCACAGCTGCGGTTTTCACCGCGCGGCTCACAGCGTTGCCAGCCAAGCCCTTGGCACCAGCCACCAGCCGCTCGGCACCCACCACGCCACCCACTCCACCGATCACGGCGGGGATGACGCTGGCTTGGCGGCCAGCAGCCACCGCTTGATCCTCAGTCGCGCCGCCTTTGGCCGCCAAACCGTACGCGGAGCCAGCAGCATCGCCGCCGGCCAGAGCAGTACCGGCAGCAGCGCCACCCGCCAGACCGCCCCGCGTCACTGCGCGGCCGCCCAGACCCGCCACGGTGGCAAGCGTGCGCCCTGTCTTCACTGCAGCACCAGGCCCGACGAAAGAGCCCACCGCTTGCGCTGCGGACAGCAATGGGTTGTCCACCACGTAGCGGCCGACGGCACCAAGTTCGCCGAGGGCTGTGTCGGCGCCGGCAACTTCCTGCTGAAAGCGCTGCTTGGCTGCCCGCGTGACATCGCTTTGATTGGCCTCGCCCGCCTGGATGATGTTCTTGTCGATCCAGCCAGACACCTGATTGCCGGGCCGCACGAAGTTGGCCGCAGACGAGATACCGCCCGCCGCAGCGTTCGCCGCCTCGATTACGGTGTCATTTGCAACAGCGGCAAGGCTGCGCTTCTTCGGGGTCGAGGGCGGAAAACCAAAGGCGTCCTCGTAGCTCAGACTCCCCGCTCCCTGCGGTGCTGCAGCTGAGGAGTTTGCCGAAAGCCCGAAGGCGTCCTCATAGGAGATAGTTTCGTTTGCCATGCCGCCAGTCTTGCGGCGACTGCGCCGGCGAGCAAACCCTACGGGGGCGCCCACAATACGTGCGCTGCACACCGTGCACTGGCGCCGCATCACACCGCACTGCTAAAGTGATCTACGGAGGTACCTGATGAATCCCGCATCTCGAATAGACGCAGTCGTCGAAACATTCTGCTCAGTCAACCCAGATCACGCGCAGGCTATGGGTTGGAACAGATGGCTAGAAGCCGCTGATACCCCGGCTCACGATGAGACTGTCATGCGAGCGCTGCAAGCAATCCGTAGGTGTCGCATCCCGGACGATTGCATAGACTCTAAGCGCTACCCGTTGTTCATAGCCAGGACTGTTCTGCGGGAGTTGATAGAGTCGCTTGAACCTACCGGGAGTGTCAAGCCATGATGATCGCTCTGCACAAGAATGCCCGCACCACCCCTGCGATTCGCGCAGAGATTGCTGCCAGCTCA
>Ga0207979_100364_pt1 | contig 12153 bp, 12 predicted proteins | sample LakWasM124_LOW14_2_FD_183936 | JGI IMG/M metagenome (GOLD analysis project Ga0207979, IMG submission 183936) | Freshwater sediment methanotrophic microbial communities from Lake Washington under simulated oxygen tension - Sediment Metagenome... | ecosystem: Environmental > Aquatic > Freshwater >...
TTCAAGTCGGCAAACTGCTCCCTGAGCGGGGCATACAGCGCCGCCAGATCAATGTGTGCCATGCGCCCGGTGCTGGCGCCCGCGGCATCCAGCGCCAGCAGCACCGCCGTCTCGCGCGTTGGCCGCGAACCCGAGCCCAGGGCCAGCAGCGCCCCGTGCGGACAGCCCGGCAGCGGCGGCACCGCCGTCAAGGCCTCCAGGTCGGGCTTGGCCGCCTTGCGCTGGCCCTTGGCCCCTGGCAAATCGCCCTCAAACAAACGCAGCAGCGTCACCCGTGGCGTTGACAGCGCGTCGGTAGGCGCCTGCTGCAAGTCCGCCATCACGCCCAGGTGGTGTTCGTCGTCCGCCACCACATAGAGTCGCCCATGCGCCCGCACCAGTCCGCTGGCAGCGCTCAGATGCGGCTGGCCGCGCGGGTGTGACTGCGGGTCCACCAGCAGGTCGCACAGGGTTTCGGTGATCAGCATGGGGCGATCTTGGCACAGAGCGGACAAGGGGCGCGGGCCGTGTCCCCAGTGCGCCAAGCCAGGCAGGCGAACAGACCCTAAACTCTGGCGATTCAATCCACGAGAGCCCTCCCATGATCACACTCTGCGGTTCACCCATCTCCAACTACTACAACAAGGTCAAGCTGGCCCTGCTGGAGAAGAACGTGCCCTTCACCGAGGAGGCGGTACGCATCAAGAGCACCGACGAGGCCGTGCTGAGCTGCTCGCCGCTGGGCAAGATTCCGTTCCTGCGCACGCCCCAGGGCGGGCTGTGCGAGAGCCAGGCCATCCTGGAGTACCTGGAGGCGGCCTACCCCCAGCCGCCGTTGCTGCCGCCCGACCCGTTTGCCGCGGCCAAGGTGCGCGAGCTGGTGACCTTTGTGGACCTGCACCTTGAGCTGGTGGCGCGCGACCTGTACCCGCAAGCCTTCTTCGGCGGCACCGTCAGCGAGAACAGCAAGGCCCGCGTGCGCACCCAGCTGGAGAAGAACATCGCCGGCTTCAAGCGCCTGGCCAGATTCGCGCCCTACCTGGCCGGTGACACGTTCACGCAAGCCGATTGCGCCGGCTATGCCAGCCTGCCCCTGGTGGGCATGGCGACCAAGGCGATCTACGGCGAAGACCTGCTGCTGGCGGCGGGCGTGGACTACAAGCCCTACGTCAAGCTGATCAGCGAGCGCCCCAGCGCGCAGCGCGTGAGCGCCGATCGCAAGGCCGCCAGCCCCATCGTCTGAGCCAGCGGGCGATTCGGCCCATGCTTCCTCCCTGAACCCGGCAACGGGCGCCGTGTTGCGCCCGAAAGTCGCCGAAATGCGCCCAAATTGGCGCTACATTATTCGGCCAGAGGGTGCCGCAGCACCCCGTCATGCCACCAAGGAGGATTCCCATGAATGAGCGCGTGTCCAGTCAGCGCATGCCCATCGTCAGCAACTCGCACGCCAGCGCGCAGCGACCGCACCACCTGCGTATCGTCTTCACCGGCTCCGGCAGCGAGTACTTTCGCATCTGGATCGTCAATTTGCTGCTGATGCTGCTGACCCTGGGGCTGTACTACCCCTGGGCCAAGGTGCGCCGGCTGCGCTACTTTCACGGCAACACACTGGTCGGCGGCGAGCCGCTGGACTTTCATGGCGACCCGAAGAAGATGCTCAAGGGCTTTCTGATGGTCGCCTTGCTGTTGATGGCGTACTCGGTGGCGGGCAAGTTCTCGGCCACCGCAGGGTTCCTGGCGTTCCTGATCGTGATGGCGATCTGGCCGGCGTTGTTCAAGTCGTCCATGCAGTTCCGCCTGGCCAACACCAGTTGGCGCGGCCTGCGCTTTGGTTTCAAGGGCTCGCTGCCCGATGTCTACCGCGCCATGTTGCCGATCTTCATTCCCGGCATGATCATCGTGGGTGCCCTGATACCGGTGGTCGATCCAGAGCGGCCACCCTCCTGGTACCTCGCCACCACGCTCGGCGCAACCCTGCTGGGCGGGCTGCTGGCGCCCTGGTTGCTATGGAATTTGAAGCGCTACCAGCACAACCACTATGGGCTGGCGTCGCTGCAGACCAGCTTTCGGGCGAGCCTGGGCGCGTTCTACAAGCTGCATCTGAAGATCTCGGGCGTGGCCGTGCTGGTGATGCTGGGCAGTGCCATCGCGGTCGGCATAGGGGTCTATTTCTTCGCCGGCAACCTTGCCGCCGCGCCGGGACGAAAAGGCGCGCCCACCGCGATGATTGGCGTCGTTCTGGGCGCCTTGATAGGCATGCTCGCGATGCTGGTGGTGATCAAGCCTTACGCCACCTCGCGTTTGCAGAACCTGCTGTGGAGCCGCACCGGCAACGCCTCGGTGCGCTTCCTCAGCCACCTGCGATTTCGCCCCCTGCTGTGGCTGACCGTGAAGAACTGGCTGCTGGTGCTCCTCACCTTCGGCCTGTACTGGCCGTTTGCGGCGGTGGCGACGGCGCGCATGCGCCTGCAGGCGGTCACCGTCAAGACCCGCATCGATCCGGACAGCCTGATTGGCCAGATACGTGACGACGAAGGCGACGCCGCGGGTGACGCCGCCGGCGACATGTTCGGCCTGGACATCGGCCTCTGAGGCAGCATGGTGCAATCGCTCGCAGCGCCCCTGGCCGCGACCTATTTTGACGGCCTCAGTGCCCGCGCGCGCCCCGTGATGCTGCGCATCGATGGCACGCACTTGCGCATCAACGGGGAGGACACGGATCGCGCCGTGCCACTGAGCGAGGTGCAATGGCCCGAACGCACCCGCCATGGGCTGCGCCTGGCCCACCTGCGCGGCGGCGGCTCGCTCCAGTGCGCCGACGCGCAGGCCTGGGACGCCTGGCGCGCCAGCCATGGCCTGCGCGACACGCTGGTGGTGCGCATGCAGCAAAGCTGGCCCTGGGTGGCGGGCAGCCTCGCTGCGCTGGTGCTGCTGGTGCTGGCGCTGCAGCAATGGGGTTTGCCAGTGCTGTCACGCGCGGTGGTGGCGGCCACCCCCGCCAGCATCGACACCGCGCTGGGCGAGGCCACGCTGCAGGCGATCGACGCGCAACTGATGCAGCCCAGCCAACTGCCGGCAGGCGAGCAGGCGCGCTTGCGCGCCGCCTTCACCCGTGCCGTGGCCGCCCTGCCCGCGCGGCAAGTGCCCACCTGGCAACTGGTGTTCAGAAAGAGCCGCATCGGCCCCAATGCCTTTGCCCTGCCCGGTGGCACCATGGTGATGACCGATGAGCTGGTGCAACTGGTGGACGCGGACGAACAGGTGATCACCGCCGTGCTGGCCCACGAACTGGGACACGTGCAACAGCGCCACGGCCTGCGCATGTTGGTGCAGGTGGCGGTGCTGGGCGCCGTGTCGGGGGCCGTGCTGGGGGACTTCAGCTCCATGCTGGCCAGCGTGCCGGTGTTTCTGGGTCAGGCCGGCTACTCGCGCGAGGCCGAGCGCGAGGCCGACGCCGCAGCGGTGCAGGTCCTGCGGGCCGCTGCCCTGTCGCCACGGCTCATGGTGACGCTGTTTGACAAGCTGGCAGCAGCCCGGCACAAGAAGGAACGGGAACCCGCGTCGGCCAGGGCGCAGGACCATTGGCTGGGCATTGCCTTCGCATCGCACCCGCCCGACGCGGCACGGGTGCAGTTCTTCCAGGCCGCCGCAAACCAGCGCTAAGGGCCACTGAAGCTTGCTGGGGGCGCAGCACTCAGGCCGGCAGCGTGGCGCTCTCGGCCGCAATCTGCCGCAGTGCCTGCTCGAACAGCGCGGCCGGCTGGCCGCCGGAGATCAGGTGGCGGTCATTGATGATCACCGCCGGCACCGAGTGGATGCCCTGGTTGGTGTAGAAGGTCTCGCGTTCATGCACCTCTGCGGCAAACTCGTTGCCCGCCAGGATCGCGCGGGCGCGCACCGGGTCCAGCCCGGCGGCCTGCGCGGCGCGCACCAGCACCTCGTGCGAAGCCATGTCCTGGCCCTCGCGGTGGCAGGCCACCAACAGCGCCTTCTTCAGCGCATGCTGCTTGCCGGCATCCTCCAGCGCCGCCCAGTGCAGCAAGCGGTGCGCGTCGAAGGTGTTGTAGATGCGCCCGCGCCCATTCGGGTTGAATGCAAAGCCCACATCGGCTCCACGCTGCGCGATGGTCTGGCGTATCTGCGCTTGCTGCGCTGGCGTGGAGCCGTATTTCTGCGTCAGATGCTCGCCAATATCCTGGCCACCAGGTGGCATCTGCGGATTGAGCTCGAAGGGCTGGAACTGCAGCTCGGCCGCCACCTCGCCCTGCAACTTGTCCAGCGCCTGCTCCAACGCGGACAAGCCGATGGCGCACCACGGGCAGGAAATATCGGAAACAAAGTCAATCTTCAGCTTGCTTGTCATCGTGCGCTCCAGGGCTGTCGGGTCGGATCCTAGACGGGGTCTGATGCAGCATTGTGAAACAGACGGCAAGACCTTGCCGGGCGCGCCAAATGGGGTCATTTGACGCATGTGGCTGCGTTGCCTGCTCGGCTATAGTGACAGTCCAATGAGGTACCCGGTCTAGGGGTTCGGGGCCTTGCAGACGTATCCAGGATAGGCGACGGCGTTCAAGGGGGGCAACGATGATTTCAGCGCGTGGGGAAACGGGCCGTGGATCGACGCGATGTGCGCCTTGTTGCGTGTTGCACTGCTTCGATTCAAGTGCCTCACGCCAGCTTATCGTGTTGAATATTCTGGGAGCCCAGGCTACCCGCCCGTCTACATCACGTAAAGGCTCAATGCGATGACTAGCGCTCTCGATAGATCTTCAAGCGAGCTGATATCGTTTTCCGACACTCTCGGGGTGCACGTAGCGGCCTCCATCCTCGGTACTGCGTCTTTGTACGTCTATCTCGCGAATGTCGGTACCGCTACGGGCAACGAGGTGTACATGCAAACCTATTGGTTCTTGCTCCTCCCACTCGCTTGCCTACCTGGCGCCCTGTTCTATTTGGTGCTAGTGATGCCGTTCACGGCGAGTCTTCAGGGGCAAGCAGCTCGATATCGCTGGCTTTCTATCCCCCTGGCAACTGGAGTTGCAGCCGGCGTCCCGTACTTCATGTCAGGGAGCGCCGCAAGTTATTCTGCGTCGTTCGGTTTCGGACTCTGTGCATTTGTCGGAAGCGCCACCCACTTGGTCTTGTTTTCGCTCTTCCGGCGCTACTTTCAATGACCACACAGAGCCTGAACACATCAATCAACACGGACCCACAACAGCAGGAGGCAGCTTCGCCGCAACTGTTGCGGTCTGGTTGCCGCCGTTAGGTCTCACTCAAGAATGCCGCCGCTCTTCGAATTCCAACTGACTGCGCTTGACCGCGTAGTCCCATGGGGAAGATCTGACGATCCATATCTGCATTGGTTTGGACTATCTGACGGTTCGTACTGGATGAACGTGGGTGAGGCAAAGCTGTTTGAATACAGTGCTGCAGCGCAGGCTCAGGGTGCTCCGCGATTCTGCGACTACCAAGTAGTGCGATTGCACGAGGACGTGCTCGAAATTGCGCCCTACGTCCTTGAAGATGTGCCGTTGGAGTTGCGCGCCTTCATCAATATTGATGTCGACCAGCCTTGGGACAACCCTTCGCAAATGTGGCGTGATCTTCCTGAGTCAATTGTCACAGACGGCGAGCATGCAGATTTGCTCGACTTCGGAGCTACCTGGCTGGCGCAGCGGACTCTCGACTCCTTGTATCTGTCGCCTGCGGCGAACATCCGCCTGTGGTCTGATTTGGAGAATGTTCACATTCAGTGGGATAACCGCAATCGCGAGTTCAAGGGTCAGCAGGCGTGGTCCGCGACGGCAGGAACGCATACATTGCCGCGCGATGCATTTGTCGAAGAAGTCCTTTCGTTTCACGAGCGGTTTATGTACGCGATGGACAAACGAATAAATGAAGTGATTGCCGGCGCACTCCGAAAATCGATTCACGTTGACCTAGACAGTCTCACTCGCGAGCAGCGGGAGCGAGCTGCGTCAGTGAGTCGCAGTGCGTTGATGCGGTGCCCTGGAACCGACTGGACTGACGCAGCAAAGGCAATTGCCAGGCTGGAGGAGTTGCGCGGTGAGACCTAACGGGGCCGTCGAATCGACCAACAACGGCGGCCACCATGGTCGCCATTCTTCAATGCTGAGTGCGCCGTTGCGGCCCATTCACGGCCCACGTTGAGGCTGTAAGAAGACCTCGCACAAACGCAATTCTCGTCATCGCATGGGATGCCGGAAAGGCTCGCGGTCTATCGCGATAGCTTCTCTGAGAACATGGCCCGCTGCAAACCCCAGGACCGCAACAGCCCACTACTGCCCTTGGTCTTGTCGGGACAGATCGTTCCCAGCAGCTTTGCCTTCGCTCTGAACTACTTGATCGACCAGGACCTCACCGTCAAGCCCTTGGATGCCCAGTTCAAGAACGATGAAGCAGGAGTAGGTGCCTGCGACCCACGTACAGGATGATAGAGTTGCCCATGGCCCCTTCTTTGGCAAATGTGCAATCTACGGTGTTGCGGAAATCGGACCACCCGAGTTCGCCAAGCCGATTTGTCTAGCCGTTACCGGCTGCATTCATGCCTGATCCCATCGAGTTCGAGACACAGCGTCTTCGCCTTGTGGCTTGGCAGGATCGGCACATTCCTCCGTTCGCGGAAATGAACGCCGACCCAGAAGTCATGCGGTACTTCCCCGCCACGCTGACAGAGGCGCAAACCAGGGCTGGCGTAGAAATATGGCGCACCCAGTTCGCCGAGCGTGGCTGGAGCAATTGGGCGGTCGAACTAAAGCACTCGGGCGAGTTCATCGGCTTTGTCGGCCTGTCCATTCCGCGTCGCCAACTGCCGTTCTCGCCCTGCGTCGAGGTCGGCTGGCGCCTGGCGCGGCGCTTCTGGGGACACGGTTACGCTACCGAGGGAGCCAGGGCCTGTCTCGCCGTGGGTTTTGATCGACTTGGGCTGACCGAAATCGTTTCGTTCACCGCTCTCACCAATCTGCCTTCACGGGCAGTGATGGAGCGTATTGGCTTGCGCAACACAGGGCTCGACTTTGAGCACCCAGCCGTTCCCGAGGGCAGTCCCCTGCGTTCGCACTGTCTCTACGCCATCACGCGCGAGCAGTGGCGAAGCAGTGACGCCTAACCGTGTACGGGGGCTTCCCACTTGGTCAAGCACTGTTTGCGATCAAGGTATGCCCAATAGACGCGGTGTGCAGGCCCAGAACGGCCTGCGAGGCACGCTACAAGCGCTTCCTGCGCGATATGCGGTCAGAAATGCGGCACACTGGCAGGGTGAAACCTCAAACGATCATTCCTGATTTGCAGCGCCTTGGCAGCATGCCGTCGGCGGGCGTGAACGGGGTTGTCGCACAGCCTCGTTGACGATGTTCCCCAGTTCACTCCGGGCCTCTGTAGACGGCATCACTTGGAAGCGATTTCGTCGTGGCGCGTGCTTCATGCTGTTTGGCTCGGCCCTGTGCATCGGGTTTTCTATTGCCCTAAGCTGGCTTGAAATGAATGTACACATCGCCAATCAGGGACCCGGCTATCGAAACGAGTTCATTGGCATGTATCTGGTGGTGGGTCTCCTTTTTGGGCAGTTCAGCTGCGCCCTGGCGTTTCCGGCTCACGCACTTATCTACCTGAAGGCGCCACGCCATCGAACAAAGTGGTATGCCGCATTGGCTTCGCTCATTGCAAGCACTTTTGTCTGGCTATTCTTCAATTTGGCTGGAGCACTGAAGTAAGCAGTATCTTGAGACTGTGCACCGCACCTTCGACCCCAACCGCCCCACATCCACCATGACCGCCCAACCCGACAAACCCGAACCCACCAACAACAAGACCGCCGTCGCCCCGACGGACCAACTGGTCAGCACCCAGCACAAGGCCCGCATCAACGGCGAGACCATCCACTACACCGTCACCTGCGGCACCGTGGTGCTGAAGGAAGACGGCGAGACCGATGGCAAGCGCGAGGCCGACAAGCCCCGTGCCACGATGTTCTTCATTGCCTACACACGCGATGGCATCAAGGACCCCAGCCGACGGCCGTTGACCTTTTCGTTCAATGGCGGTCCGGGCTCCTCCAGCGTGTGGCTGCACTTGGGGCTGCTCGGTCCCAAGCGCGTGGCGCTGGATGACGAAGGCAACGCACCGCCGCCGCCCTACCGCCTGGTGGACAACGCCTATTCGGTGCTGGACCGCACCGACCTGGTCTTCATCGACCCGGTGGGCACCGGCTACAGCCGCATGCTCGACGGCGAGAAGACCAAGGAGTTTCACAGCTACCAGCGTGACCTGGACAGCGTGGGCGAGTTCATCCGCCTGTACACCACGCGCAACCAACGCTGGGCCTCGCCCAAGTTCATCGCCGGTGAGTCCTATGGCACCACCCGCGCGGCCGGGTTGTCCTCGTTGCTGCAAGAAAAGTACGGCATGAACCTCAACGGTCTGATGCTGTTCTCCACCGCGCTGGACTTCAGCACCTTTCGTTTCATGAACGGCCACGATCTGGCGCACGTGCTGTTTCTGCCCACCTATGCCGCCACCGCCTGGTACCACCAGCGGCTGGACAAACGCCTGCAGGCCAAACCGCTGCGCGCGCTGCTCGATGAAGTCGAGGCCTTTGCCGAGGGCGACTACAACGCCGCGCTGTTCCTGGGCGACAAGTTGCCGGCCGCGCAGCGCGACGCCATCACCACCAAGCTGGCGCAGTACACCGGCCTGTCACGCGAGTACATCGCCTCGACCAACCTGCGCATCCAGATCCACCGCTTCTGCAAGGAGCTGTGTCGCAATGAGCACCGCACCGTGGGGCGCCTGGACAGCCGCTTCAAGGGCATCGACCGCGACGCGGCGGGCGAGAACTTCGAGTTCGACCCGGCGCACACCAACCTGGATGGCGCCTACGCGGCGTGCATCAACCACTACCTGCGCCACGACCTCAAGTTCGAGAGCGACAACCCCTACACCATGATCTCCAAGCTGTACATGAGCTGGGACTTCGGCAGCAAAGACCAACACCTCAACGTGGCAGAGAGCCTGCGCAAGGCGATCTGCAGCAACCCGCACATGAAGGTGTACGTCGCCTCGGGCTACTTTGATCTGGCCACGCCGCACTTTGCCAGCGACTACGTTCTCAACCACATGGCGCTGGACAAGAGTCTGGCTGGCAACATCAGCACCTACTACTACGAGGCTGGCCACATGATGTACGTGCACATTCCGTCGCTCAAGGCGCAGGCCAAGCATTTGCGGGAGTTCCTGAAGACAGCCATTTGACCGGGGGCCAGGCGGCGCGCCATTAACCCCAAGCCCCGCGCGGCGATCCAGCGCGGGCGATTGACTTGCGGCGGCGCCGCGAACAGTATGGTGTCTTCGAACCACCGGAGAGCCGACGTGACGCCTACCGTGAACCGCCGCCACTTCAATGGCCTGTTGGGCGCCAGCGTACTCGGCAGCATGACGCAGGCGCTGGCGGCGCCTGAGATGGCGCTGTTCGACGCCCACATCCATTACAGCCACGACGCGTGGGAGCTGGTGCCGCCCAAACAGGTGGTGGCGATCCTGCGCCAGGCCGGCTTGCGCGGCGCGCTGGTGTCCTCATCCAACGATCAGGGCACGCAGATGCTGATGGCCGAGGCGCCGGACCTGATCGTCCCCGAGCTGCGGCCCTACCGCACGCGCGGCGAGATCGGCACCTGGGTGCGCGACGACGGCGTGCTGCGCTACCTGGAGGAGCGCCTGGCCAAGTACCGCTACGTCGGCATCGGCGAGTTCCACCTGTACGGCGAAGATGCCGATCTGCCGGTGCCACGGCGCATGGTGGCGCTGGCGCGCGAGCGCGGCCTGGTGCTGCATGCTCACAGCGATGCCGATGCCATCGACCGCCTGTTTCGCCAATGGCCGCAGGCGCGCATCCTGTGGGCGCATTCAGGCTTCGAGCGGCCCGACAAGGTACGCGAACTGCTGCGCCGCCACAGCCGACTGTGGTGCGATCTGGCCTTTCGCAGCGACCAGGCGCAGGGCGGCAAGGTCGAGCCCGCGTGGCGCGAGGCCTTCATGGAGTTCCCGCAGCGCTTCATGGTGGGCACCGACACCTTCACGCCCGAACGCCTGCACTACATCGGCGCGCATGCCAGCTACACACGCGGCTGGCTGAGCGACCTGCCGGAGCGGCTGGCCCAGCAGATCGGCTGGGGCAATGCCGAAGCGCTGCTGCGCGCCAGTGCGCCCGGTCCGTCATGAACAGCTTCGGCCCGCTGCACGCGGCGCGCAACACGCTGCTGGCCCTGTTCACCCTGGCCGCCACGCTGGCGGCCAGCCCGGCCGGTGCCGAGTGCGGCGAGCAACTGCCGGCGCCGACGCGCCAGCTTGCCTCGGGCGACGGCTACCAGGTTGCGTTTGTGGCCAGTGCCTGGCCGGTGCCGCTGGGGCAACATTTCTCGCTCGACCTGGTGGTGTGTGGGCCACCCGGCGCGGCGGCCGCCGAGACGCTGCGCATCGACGCCGACATGCCGGCGCACCGGCACGGCATGAACTACCGCGCCAGCGTCCAGGACCGAGGTGGCGGACGCTTCCACGCCGAGGGCCTGATGTTTCACATGGCCGGGCGCTGGCGGCTGATCTTCGACCTGCACAGCGGCACGCAAACCGTGCGCCTCACGCACGAGGTGGTGGTGCAATGAGCTGGGGCGCCACCGGCGCCGCCGCGCTGAGCGGCGCGCTGCTGGCGCTGGCCAGCGCAGCCACGGCGCTTGCGCAGCCCAACCGGAACGCCGCCGGGGTGCTGGCCTTCACGGCCGAGGAGCAGCGGCAAATTCTGTCGCACGGGCCCTGGCCGCCGGCGCCGGCACGGGACGCCGGCAATGCCCAGGCCAGCCGGCCCGCCGCCATCGCGCTGGGGCAGGCGCTGTTCTTCGAGACCCGGCTGTCGGGCAAGGCCAACACATCCTGCGCCAGTTGCCACCTGCCGGCGCGGGCCTTCACCGATGGTCGACCACGCGCGCTGGGGCAAGCGCCGCTGGAGCGCAACACACCCTCGCTATGGAACGCCGTGCACGAACGCTGGTACGGCTGGGACGGCGCCGCCGACAGCCTGTGGTCGCAGGCGATCCGGCCGCTGCTGGACGAACGCGAGATGGCCTCCAGTGCCACGCACCTTGCCGCGACCATTGGCACCGACGCACAACTGGCCTGCCGCTACCGGCAGGTATTCCATGCCGATGCCGACGCCGCCGACGCGCAGCGCACGCTGGTCAACGCCGCCAAGGCGCTGGGCGCCTTCACCGGCTCACTGGTGTCGGGGCGCAGCGCCTTCGATGCGTTTCGCGATGCGCTGCAACGTGGCGACCGGCGCGCCGTCGCGCGCTACCCGCTGGCGGCGCAGCGCGGGTTGCGGCTGTTCGTGGGCCGCGGCCAATGCCAGGTGTGCCACGCCGGGCCGATGTTCAGCAACGGCGAGTTTGGCGACACCGGCCTGCCCTTCTTCAGCCGGCCCGGCGTGGTGGACCCGGGGCGCCACGGCGGCATCGCGGCCCTGCGCGCCAGCCCCTACACCCTGCTGTCCGACTGGAGCGATGCCAGCGATGAGGCCACCCGCATCAAGACGCGCCACGTGCTGGCGCAGCCGCGCAACTTTGGCGAATTCAAGGTGCCCAGCCTGCGCAATGTGGCCGACACGGCGCCGTACATGCACGATGGCCAACTGGCAAGCCTGACCGAGGTGGTAGCGCACTACTCAACACTGAATCTGGAACGTCTGCACGCCGATGGCGAACAGATCCTCAAGCCCCTGCATCTGTCGCCGCGCGAGGCCGCCGATCTGGTGGCCTTTCTGCGCACCCTGTCGGACCCCGGCGCGACGCACTGGCAGCGCCGCACGCTGCCAGCCTGCGCGACGCGGGAGCGTCCTGGACACCTCCCAAGCCCCGGCACGCAGGCGCCGTAGACCGCTACGCACCGGGGCTGCATGCGCTACATTTGCGCATCCCATAATTTGGAAATTGACCGTGAGATCCACCCTTGCTGCCCTGCTGATCGGCTGCCTGTCCCTGGGCAGTCACGCAGCCACCCCGCCCACTCCAACCACCCCGGATGAAACCGCGCAAGCGCTGTTTGCCCGCTGCTACCACGAGACCTCCGCGTACTCGCCGATGGAACTGTCCTGGAACGGCGACTACTCGC
>Ga0207979_100366_pt1 | contig 12089 bp, 8 predicted proteins | sample LakWasM124_LOW14_2_FD_183936 | JGI IMG/M metagenome (GOLD analysis project Ga0207979, IMG submission 183936) | Freshwater sediment methanotrophic microbial communities from Lake Washington under simulated oxygen tension - Sediment Metagenome... | ecosystem: Environmental > Aquatic > Freshwater >...
CACATCATCCAGTGGAGATGGCTTTAAGTTGATTGTTTGAATACGGATATTGCGCCAGCGGATTTGCTTGCCCGCTTCCTCAGGTTTCCCTACAGCATGCACCTGCAATGCAATAAACCCTTTTGCCGTAAAATCATCCACTAAATTTGCGGCTGCTTTCCCATTGATAAAAGTGCGGATAGAATTTCCTATACATTCAACCCTGCATTTATTCCATGTTTTTAACTGCAATTGTTTCTTTACTGAAGGGTTATATTCCATCGGGTAAAGCCAGTCTCTTCTTGCTTCATCATAAATACCCGCCGACCATGCCCTTGGTAAAGGATCAATTTCATACTGGTATCCATGCACCCGGCCATTCTGATAATCTGCCTTGCTTTCACTCCGGAACTGAACACCTGAGTTCATGTCCTGATCGAGCCAGAACTCAAATTCAAGAATAAAATCACCATAATCTTTTTCAGTTGCCAAAAAAGAATTGGGTTCACCAAATACAGTTGTACCTACAATGGTTCCGTTCACTACTTCGTACTTTGCATGACCATTCAATGGTTTCCAACCCTTGAGGTCTTTCCCGTTAAACAATGGTTGCCATTGCTGTGCTGAAATAATGAAGGGCAGGCTAAGCAGAAAAAAAACAAGCAATACTGAAAAACTTTTTTTCATACAGGCAAATTAAAGTGTAAGGAGCTATAAAAGTGTACAATAATTCTGAAACTTTTTCTTTTGCCCGCAATTAAATTTATAAACCAACAGGGTTAGAGGAAAATGACGTTGCTGAAAGTGGTTAAGCAATAATGAGCAGGTGTTGCAGAATCATCCTGGCTTAAGCTTGAGAACGAAGGGACCTTCAGGTTATTCGCTTTCTGCCTTTTCCCTGTTAAACTGGTAATCTTTCAATGTAGCCGACACGCCCCTTTCAATCATTGAGTCAAGGTAGTTCTGAACGGCAAAATCAAATCCCGGAAGCGTTGTCAGATCATCATCCCATAAGTTTTCATTACTGAGTGCTTTTTTCACAACTTCCGCCGGTGTATTATCATTCCAGAGCTGATGAAAATAACCTGCCCGTTCATCCTGCACCGGATAGGCAACACCATTTAACTCTCCGTAATAAGTTCCGCTTTCACCGGGGGCACACTTCATAAATAAAAGGTAAGCTGCAAAACCCATTGCCATCATTCCCGGCACATACAAATCATGTTCAAAGTGTTTTTGCAGAAGAGGTACATTTCTCATCTTCATTTTATGGGTATAGTGAAGGGAAATGCTGATCCACTTATGATCAAGAAAAGGATTGCAAAGCCGGTCAATCAGCTTCTCCGAAAACTCAATGGCATCTGTTTCGGAAATCAACTCGTTATTTAGGCAGGGCGCTATTTCATGAAAAATGAGCTCACGGATAAATGATCCCATCCATTTATCATCCATTGCTTCTTTTACGGTTTCAAATCCTGCAAGGTATGCGAGGCCGCAGCTGAAAGAATGTGAACCATTCAATAAACGCAGTTTCAGCTCCCGGTGCTTTTGTATACCGGGTGCAATCAAAACCGTTTCATCTGCCTTTGCAAAACTTAAGATTTCGATTACATGAGGATCAGCCGATTCAATAACCCACAAGCTGTACACTTCACTCATGATCATCAGCTCGTCTGTATATCCGAGTTTAGCTTCCGTTTCTTTTTGCTGTGCTGCAAACAACTTACCGGGAACAATGCGATCAACAAGTGAATTGCAGAAGCAGTTGGCATTTTCAAGCCAGTCGATAAAGGAATATTCAAAATTGTTAAGATGTGCCAGTTCCATTACAATGGACTGAAGCCTGACACCGTTATCTGTAATTAATTCAGTAGGAATGATGATCATTCCCTTTGTTACATCGCCCCGGAATATCTTATAACGCTCATACAAAAAAGCCAAAAGCTTTGCAGGAAACGAAACAGGCGGATTGCCTTTAATACGATCATTTTCCACAAGCACTATTCCAACCTCTGTTGTATTTGATACAATGATTTGCATTTCAGGATTGGCCGCACATTCCAATACAAGTTGCCATTGTGATTTGGCAGATAGAACCCTGCTGATGGATGCGTTGATAATATATTCTTCCGTTACCTTCTGCTGACTGATCCCTCTTACACAATGAGTGAATAATCCATCCTGTGTTTCATAAGCATCTATATCGCCTGTATCAGTTGACTTTACTACAACAATACGTCCGTTAAAAATGCCCAGCTTATTTGCTTTATCAATATAGTAATCGGGTAAGCCGCTCAATAATGCCCCGGTTCCAAACTGCAATACTTTCTCAGGCAGGTCGAACAACTCCTTCTTTGGTACAGATTGAACTGCTCCATTCAGCTGAGACAGTATTTGCTTTGACAATTGCATTTCTCTTTATTTCTGTTTGATGCTGAGTTCTTTGCTGATATAACTGATACATCATTTGTAACCGCCGCCTTCAGTAACAGTTATACTAATAAATCCAAGCCGTTACTTCTTTGTTGCTGTTTGCAACAGCCATTTGGCAAGATCCTCGGCTGCTTTATAGTTTTCAAAATCGGCCGGTAATAATTTCCGGTTATCAATGTATTCGTTATAGATCCAGGGATCACCTACTGCAAACACGGTTCCTTTACCATACTTTGCTACAGCAATGATCGCTGCATTTTCTTTTGTTACAATTGTTGTTGCCGGCGCCTTTACCTTCAGTTCGCTGAGTTCTTTCAGGAACATTTTCTTTGTTGTTTTGAACACAGGATTGTTAATACCCGGTAATACTTCGCCCTGCACATAGTTATCATTCTTCACCATGTTCAAACTGTTATCGGTAAACGTAATACCGAATTTGTTTGCCAGCAGATTAAAATGTTTCAGATCGCAGTTGTTACTGTCGTTTGCGAGTAAGATCAATACACCACCTGCTTTTACCCAGTTGCTGATAGCAGTTACATCTGTCGCTGTAACATAATTCGGGTTGGGATTATCCCGTACATGATCAGGATCAACAATAATGTACACCGATGCTTTGCTGAGATTGCTTGCAGTTGGTGCAACATCCAGCGATTTAATGGTAGCACCATAGCGTTCAAAAATAGTTCCCCATGTATAATAACCGCCATGACTTCTTTCTTCCCATGTATAATGCCAGTAACTCATTTCGCCACCTGCATCTTTCTTCTTCTCGCTGTTGAACCAACGGTCGAGCAGCACTGTTTTTCCTTTACCGATCGATTGCGTAGGCAACTGTTCCATTTCACCTGCCGCTAATAAAAATGCACCAACACCTTTTGCATCGTTGACGATGACGTCTTCGCTCATGTAATACGCAAAGCTGCCATCACGATAAGGCTTGCCACCAAGTCCGGATACTTTTACCGTACCGTGTAAATTGGTTTGGCCGTTCTCTTCTTTGATGAAACGTTTTATAATGCCATCGTATCCTTTTTTAGCGATAGCAAGTTTTGCAGCAGGCAAATAACCTTTGCGCACACCCTTTGCCACTGCATATACAAATTGCGATGAAGCAGAAGCTTCGAAATAATTTTTCTCTTTACCGGGGCCGTTGTAATTCATTACATCGTACCATAAACCGGTTGTTGGATCCTGTTGTTTTTCGATAGCATTTACTAAACGGTTCAATATTGCGATGAGGTCTTTACGCTTCGGATGATCAGCAGGGAAATAATCCAATGCATCAACCAATGCATCGGCATACCAGCCCATGGCTCTTGCCCAGAAATGGGGCGATGTGCCGGTTTCTTTATTGGCCCATTGTTGTTGTTTGCTTTCATCCCATGCATGATAGATCAATCCTGTTTTCGGATCACGTGCATGTTTCTCCATCCAGATAAACTGGTTGGCAATATCATTGAATGCTGTGTCTTCGTGAAAGAGCATAGCATACTCTGCGTAGAACGGAGCTCCCATATACAATCCATCGAGCCACATCTGGTTGGTATAAATTTTCTTGTGCCAGAAACCACCTTCGTTGGTACGTGGATGTGTACGCAACTGATCACGGAGTTGCATGGCTGCTTTTTTGTATTTCTCTGCACCGGTGATGCGGTACAGCATTAACACCAGTTTGCCATTGTTTACATGGTCGATATTGTACTCTTCCGGTTCGTAACCTTTAATACTTCCATCGTTTTGTACAAAGTAATCCATACGGTTTTTGATGGAATTGTAATAGGCTACATTACCTGTACGCATCCAAAGGCTTTCAAAACCTTTGAGCACTACGCCCATGTCGTAACTCCATTTGGTACGGCTGCCGATGGGTAAACTGTCGGGCCATATTTTATCAACCGTGGCAGCAACTTTTTCGCTCCACTTTGTTTGTGCAGATGACTGCAAAGCAATAAACAGCAATACGATCGTTGTCAGTTTCTTCATGGCAATTACCAGTTGATTTGTTTAGCATCGGTTCCTAATTCACACAGCAGTTTCTCTTTTGCCTTTGATGCATCTGTGTTTTTGATCTGAATATTTTTTGTACGGTCGCCTGCTACTCTGAAAAGCAACTGGCTGCCGTCTTTGTATTGAAGCTTGTCGAAAACAAGGTTGTCGCTGTTGATGATGTCCACCACCGGATTTGTATCAGCAGGAATAATCGTAATGTTTCGGAAAGTAATATTGCTGGCTTCCTGCACATCAATTCCTTTATCGGCCTGCAGTACCATATTCTCCAGTACAATATCTTTTACATGCATTTCGGGTACACCACGCAGGAAAATTCCTTTTGCTGCACCATTGCAATACACATTGCTGATGTGGAAGTTTTTAAAGACAGGCGTAGTTTCATCTACCGGTTTAAACTCTGCTTTGGGTAACTCTCTTTTTTCGCCTAAGAGCGGAACGGGATCTTTGGCCATGTAATACATATCGAACAAAATGGCTTCGGCAGGAATGTCTTTCATGTAAATATCCTTAATGAAAATATTTTCTACCACGCCACCACGACCTCGTGCCGTTTTAAACCGCAAACCAATATCGGTACCTATAAATGTGCAGTTGCTGATGTACATATTGCGTGCACCTCCACTCATTTCACTACCAATTACAAAACCACCATGCGATGCATATACTGTACAGTTGCGAATGATGACATTTTGTGTTGGCATGCCACGCTTGCGGCCTTCTGCATCACGACCGCTCTTCATACACAATGCATCATCGCCTACATCAAACGTTGAGTTTTCGATGAGTACATTACTGCAGCTTTCTACATCAATACCATCACCATTCTGTGCATACCAGGGATTTTTTACAAAAACGTTGCGAACGGTTAAATGCTCATTCATCAACGGATGTAAACACCATGCGGCTGAGTTTTGAAATGTAACACCTTCGAGCAAAATGTATTTACAGTTAGTAATAAGAACCATATTGGGACGCAAAAAATCCTTAATCGATGCAAAATAAGCTGCATCCCTGCCCGGAAGAATTTGCCCCGGATTTGCAGGCCCCTTACTTGCTTTCATATAAGCTTCAGAAGGGTACCATGTTTTTTTATCTTCACTCAATACACCACCTGATTCAACCAATTTCTTCCATTGACCGGCAGTAAGCTTATCGCTTTTTACTGCACGCCATCCATCGCCGTTACCGTCAATAATACCTTTTCCTGTAATAGCAATATTTACAGCACCTGTTGCAGAAACAGGCGACTGATTACGCATTTGCGGCAAACCTTCCCAGTTAGCTTCCACTAAGGGGTATTGTGATTTGTCGGCCGTAAACAACAATGTTGCGCCTGCAGCGATATGCAGATTAACATTACTCTTTAAAACAATGGGTCCTGTAAGCCATAAACCCGAAGGAATCAGCACAACACCTCCGCCTTTTTTATTGCAGGCATCAATTGCATTGTTGATTGCTTTTGTATTAAGAAAATGCCCGTCAGGAACAGCACCAAATTTTGCAATGCTGGTGGTATCTTTTCTGAATTTAGGAGTAATAACCACCGGCATTTTTACATTAAACTGAGCAAAAGAATACAGACCGGCAGTGATAAAGGATATTATGAGAATTGCTTTTTTCATTGAAGCGATGAATCGTTAAAAATATTATTTACAATAGTTTACAGTTCACAAGTTTACCTTTATGGAACAGTATATTCAAGCATTTCAGGTGCTTTATTTACGCAATCGATACCGGGAACGAGGTCATTTATTTTTGAACTTTTACAGCCTGCCGTGCAAGCATTTTCCAGCCACCTTTTTCCATTTTCCAAACCGTCATCAGCTTTAAATTCACTTCACCAGGCTTGCCATTATCATTGGTTTTTGCTGATAAATTAAAGCACACAACGGCAACTTTACCACTCATGGTTATTTTTTGTTCTGTGAAATCACAGGTTACAAAATCAGATTTGCCGCTTACAATGGCTTCAACAAATTCCTGCTTTGTTTCAACTTTACCGCCACTATGCCCGTAATTCAATTGATCAGAAGCTATACTTTCAAGAGCAGCCCTGTCGCCGCTGATCATTGCCAGCCTCAGGTTTTCAACAGCTGCTGCTACCTGCTTTTCTTTTTTTGATTGAGAGAAAGCAAACAAAGAGGTTACAGTAAAAAATAAAAGCAAAAAAAAGTTCTTATACTTCATAGTTGGTTATTTTAATTCTTAAAATGACTTCACTTGTTTAAAATCTGTTCGCCATCGGCACCAGGTCTGTGAGTTCACTGATCTTTACAGGCCGCCTCAACTGAATACTTTTTCTTGCGGCTATACCAATGAGGATACTCATTGCCCCGTCTCTTGTGCCTGCCATAATATGGTGTGGGTTATCATTTGTATCTACAAACATTCTCCTTTGCATACGTATGTCACCGCCACCATGACCGGTTTTTATATTTGCTGTTGTATAAATTTCAAAATCTTTTGCAAAATTATCCATAGCAATGATTTCACGCACATCACCGGCTTTGGCATCTTCGGCCTGGCTCATTTCTACAGCATGTTTTTTTGATTGATCTTCCTTTACTTTCTGCATGAACGGAATATCTTCCCATGTGTCAATTCTTCCTTTTGTTCCGTTGAACGCAATCTTCCAACCTTCATATGGAGAATAAGTGGTGAGAGAATAGTTGGCTGTTATTCCATTGGCATAAATGATCTGTGCGCTCATCTTATCATAGATGTCAATTTCATTACTCCACACACAACCATCTCTTAAATAACCATCGTACTTTTCATTTTCAGCATAAAGACTCATCAATCGGTCATCCTTGGTCATATCCCAATAGAATTTGCATTTGTCTTTGAATTCGCAACCCCTGCATTTTGTACCACGGAAGGAATTATTTTTTCCATAATGATCAAGGCTGCCGTAAGCACTTACTTCAACCGGCTCCGAATTTACCCACCAATTGAGCAAATCAAAATGGTGGGTGGCCTTATGTACCCACAAGGATCCGCTTTTATTCATGCGACCATGCCAGCGTCTGAAATAATCAGCACCATGATACACATTCAGGTACCAGTGAAAATCAACGGAAGTAATTTTTCCTACACGCTCAGCAGCCAGCAATTCTTTTAGTTGCATGTTATGAACACTGTGGCGGTAATTGAATGCAACAATTACTTTTTTTCCTGAACGTTTTTCGGCATCCAGAATTTCTTTGCACTTCACCTCATCGGTGGTCATTGGTTTTTCAGTAATAACGTTAAAGCCTTTATCGAGAGCTTTTACAATAAATTCATTGTGCGTTGCATCAACGGTAGTAACAATAATATAATCTGCCGCTACCTTGCTGATCATTTCTTCAAAACTGGCAAACACGGGCACATTACCTCCATAGAGTTTTTGTGCACGAAGTTTACGGCCTGGATTACTGTCATACAACCCGACAAATTCTATATGTTCGCCAAAATTTTTAATCAGATCAACTCCCCAGAAACCGGTTCCCCTGTGACCTGTACCTACCTGGGCCAACCTGATTTTTTTTCCGGAAGCTGCAGCTAAAGAAGAAAATGGATTAAGCATTAAAGATGCTCCTGCTGCGGCAGTGTATTTAACAAATGTTCTTCTTTCCATATGGCAATATTTATTTGTTTTAAATAAGCAATCGTTAGCTGCATTTTTCATTTCTCTATCCTGAACCAATCTACATCTGTAACACCGGAATCATTGGTTTTATTCTGTCTTGTAAAAAACAGTCCGACTTTTGCTCCTACCCAACGGCCTGGCTTTGCCGTTAATTTTTCGCCAACCGTTTTAAAACTGTTTCCATCTTCACTATAACTGAACTCACAAACGGCTCCACTGGATACTTTTACCCTAAAATAAATATCCTTACTGTTGAGCTTTTCACCATCCTGCACTGTTTCTTTCGTTTTTTTATCTGCATCTCTGCAGGAAGCAAATGAAAGATAGTTCCCATCCTGCTTTTTTACCACGGAGATATAAGCAAAATCTACTCCCAAAACAATCAGCCCGAAACGCTCGCCTTCCCATTTTGGCTGAAAAGAAATTTTTGCAGTTGCAGTGAATTCATCAGCAGGAGTTTTTTGTGCAAGTATATTCGGGTAATACCAGGCTGATGGCATTGAATCGGCTTTTAACACAGAAAACATTCTGAGAAAACCACTTGCCGTTGGCATGGCCCAGTATTGCTGCGGATTCGCCTGCCACTGCCATTGCAAACTCATTGAAGTTGAATTGAATTCATCAGTATCGGCTACCGTTGCAACCCGGTAAGATTTTCCAACGTTTGGTTTTTTATACACAAGAACAGGCTCGCCTTTGCCATCACCATCTTTATCAACTCCAATCACCGGCCAATCGTTTACCCATTTCATTGGTTGCAGATGAACCACTCTTCCGTAAGCATCTTTATCCTGGAAATGCAGGAACCAGTCTTCACCCGTTTGTGTGTTCACCCATGCACCCTGGTGCGGACCGTTAACAGGCGTTAATCCCCGGTCCATTACAACCTTACGTTCATAAGGTCCGTAAATATTTTTTGAACGAAGAACCAATTGCCATCCTGTACTTACCCCGCCTGCCGGTGCAAAAATGTAGTAGTAACCATTACGTTTATAAAACTTCGGACCTTCAAGTGTAGGATCGGTTACCCTTCCATCAAATACCATCACCGGATCACTGATTACTTTTGTTCCTTCCTTATTTAATTCTTTTACAACAATGAGTGATTTGATTCCTGCACGGCTTCCTGCATAAGCATGCACTAAATAAACCTTGCCGTCATCATCCCAAAGCGGGCATGGATCTATCAGTCCTTTGCCTGCTTCTATCAAAACAGGTTCACTCCATGGCCCGTTGATTTTTTTTGCTTTCGTGAGATAAATACCAAAATCAGGATCGGGATAATAAATATAAAATTCATTGTTATGATAACGGATAGAAGGCGCCCACACTCCCCCACCATGTTGAACGGTGGAGAAATATTCAAATGGTGGCTGACGTTTCAACGCATGCCCGATCAAGGTCCAGTTCACCAGGTCTTTTGAATGAAGAATCGGCAAACCCGGTATATGTGTGAAGCTGGAAGAAATCATATAGAAATCATCGCCAACTCTGATGGCATCAGGATCGCTGTAATCTGCATTGACTACGGGGTTTTTATACGTATTGTTTCCATTATCTGCCACCCACACTTTTGAAACAGTTTGCGCAGATGCATAACTGCAAATTGAAAGTAATATAATGAGGAGCTTTTTCATTTCGATTTTGTGAATACTTAATTTCATTACAGATTATTTTAATGAACTTAACCAGTTTGATAAACGTTCCATCCAGCTATCAGCCGTTGTTTTATTGTACATCCCAAAACCATGACCGCCTTTTGGATATAAATGCATTTCTACAGGCACTTTGAATTTTATACAGGCCTGGTAATAACGGATACTGTTTTCAACGGGCACAGCCCCGTCGTCGCCTGCATGTACTAAAAACGACGGCGGTGTTTTTGCTGTAACCTGCAATTCGTTTGAATAAAGTTTAATTTGCTCTGCAGATGCATTTACGCCAACCAAATTATTTCTTGATCCTTTGTGTGTAATGGTACTGTCGAAGCTGATCACCGGATAAATTAATATTGCAAAATCAGGGCGAACAGAAGTTGTATCGTTATTGCTTACATCTGCATTTACTGCAAAATGTGTTGCAGCAGTTGATGCCAGATGCCCGCCTGCAGAAAAACCCATGATACCGATTTTCTTTTGATTCAGCCCCCAGGCGGCCGCATTGGTTCTTACAAGACGAACAGCCTGCTGTGCATCCTGTAATGGAGCAAGGCTTTTATCAACATTCATTGTATCATCCGGCAAACGGTACTTCAATACAAAAGCAGTAACTCCCCACTTGTTCATTTCTTCTGCTACCCTTGTTCCCTCTTTATCAAAAGCCAGAATACCATAACCACCGCCGGGGCAAATGATAACGGACATACCGTTTGGCTTTTCCGGTTTATACATTGTAAGAGTGGGTACACTTACTTTGGCAATCCTGGTTACATTATCCTTAAATGTTGAATTCTCTTTATTGGGTACAGGTTTTGAATTAGGCACATTATTATACAATGGGATTTCCGTACCCGATTGCGCATAAACAACTGTTCCCGTAATCATAAATGCAGTAATGATGAGTAATTTCATTGACGTTTTATTTTAAATAGCGTGATACTAAGATCATTTTATTAACAAAGCAGCCAGCTTAATTTGTCAGCAATTAAACCCGTTGATCTCTTTAACATCAACAGATCCGTACTGTTTGCAATCAGGGCATCCGTTTCAGTTTTTCCCACTTCACTTTCCATTTCCCGTTTTTAGGAATACCCGGGTTTGTTGTTTTACACCCATCGTAACCTGCACACATCATTGCAACCGCAGACAGTAAGCCGCCGTTTCCCGGCAGATAAATCGTCAACCGTTTATCCTGGTAATTATGTCCGTTGTTTAAATAAGTATTTGTTTCTACAGGCATCAGTAAAGCATCAATGGCTTTTTCAGGCATACCCATTCGTGTTGCAGTCATAGCCGTCATTGGAAAATCCCAGCCCCATGTTTCATGCCACGACCAGTTCGTCCATATCCAATTAAAGGTATTCTGCATTAATGATACATCAACCTGCTTTGTTTGCGGCATCATTCCCAACGCACCCAATACAGAAGGATGGTCGGTTTTATATTCAGGATTTGTATAAGAATCCGTTCCGCTTTCAGTAAATAAATACTTATCGTTCTGAACAGGCAATGGAGAAAGTTTATTCAGTACATCATCCCATTTCTTATTACGTGGTAAATGTAAACGCTGCCGCCACTCCTGCGCTGTTGTTAAGGCCCAATGCCAGTACACCAGTTCATAAGCAGGGTTAATTGTTTGCTCTGCCTTAAAACGTTCCTGTGCCGGAATAAGCCCCGGCCCCAGTATATACCTTTGCTTTATAGAATCGTAACAAGGATAAGAAGCCATAAAATCGGCAGTTGCAAAAACAAGGCTTTTATATTTCTCCAGTGTTTTTACATCTTTGTGTTCACGGTAACACAGTTCTGAAAAATAAATAAAATGCGGTTGCTGCCAGATCAGAAAAGCACCAACGGAGGATGGACTTTCATTGCCTTCATTATCTGTCATTTTTTGCCAGCGTATTCCATCAAAGCCCTGGCGCTTTGCAATTTGCCGAGCTTTACCTGCTGCATGTTGATACCAGGATAAGCTTTTCTCCATCAGTTCATTTCTGCCCCACAAAGAAAAATGAATACCATGCCACCAATGCATTTCCATATGCGGACGTCCGTACCAGCTGTTATATGTTAAGCCTGTTTCCTGTGGTGGAAAATTACCGGCGCACTGTATTTTAGTTAAGTATTGTGACAATACAATCCTTCTTTCCAGTTCATGAGCCCGCTCATCCGTACTTCCCGAAAAGTCAACTGCTGCACCGCTTTCCCAGAAATATTTCCATTTATCAATACTGCTGTTTCTGATGCCGGAATAAGGAATTGAAGGAAGCAGCTGCTTTACTTTTGCCGCAAACTGAAAAGAAAATATGAATGATTCCGATAAAGACGGAGTAATTAAAAAGTAATGTTTCTCTTTCTGCAAAACCGTTGCCCCG
>Ga0207979_100370_pt1 | contig 11937 bp, 6 predicted proteins | sample LakWasM124_LOW14_2_FD_183936 | JGI IMG/M metagenome (GOLD analysis project Ga0207979, IMG submission 183936) | Freshwater sediment methanotrophic microbial communities from Lake Washington under simulated oxygen tension - Sediment Metagenome... | ecosystem: Environmental > Aquatic > Freshwater >...
CCGCTTCTTGCTGACTCGCTGCCCTGGTTTGACCTCGGGCGCATCGGTCCAGACGATCTGCCAGCCCGGCTCAGCGCCCTCGCGGGCAACACGTTCCAGCGTGCCGCGGAACTTCTTGCGATTGGCACTGACCTGTCCGCCCGCCGCCGCACCCATGGGCGTCTTCAGGGTGACATCGATAACATGCCCCACGAAACGCTCGAAATCCCTGACGTGTCGCAAGGGACGATCGATGCCGGGCGAGGACACCTCAAGGCGCTTGTACTCAACCCCATCGACTTCCAGCGCAAACTGCAATTGCCGCGTGACCTTCTCGCAATCCTCGACATTGACAAACTGCTCGGGCTCCTCAGCGCCTCGCCAAGGCATGTCAATCGTCACGCGCAGCAGTCCCCCGGCGGAACGTTCGATGCCCACCAGGTCATAGCCGAAACCGGCCACCGTTTGTTCAACAATCTCCTGCAGCGCCACTTACCCTCTTCCGTTTCATCGGCGCCCCGGCCGTGCGGCCCGGACTCCCTGCAAAAACGATCGACCAAAAAAAACGGGCGGTAGATACCCGCCCGTTTGGTCGTGAAGCGCTAATTATAGCTGCAAAACACCATTGAGACGAGCCCGCTCCCACCGCTTGGATCGATCAACTCTGCGAGGTATCGCGTTCGCCGCCCACGATTCACACCCTTTAGGGGCAATCGGGCTAAACGAGCGGCGCAATCGACACTGTTGACGTTGTTGCAGCAGGACAACAGCGCCTGTTGGCTTCGTGTAAGGATAAACCCTCAGCGAACCAGCATGGAACGTCGACTGCGTGTTGCCATTGACGCGAGAAGAGAGAAATTGCTGTTGAAAATCAATAAGTTACCGGACATCCTAAGTCACCTCAACTCAGCATCTTTCGTCGGACTCCTCGGTCCGTTGTACCCATGCGGACGACTGATTGAGGGTTCAACTATCACAATACCAATTCCGACCAAGTCCACTGAGTCGACTTTGTGCATCTTGTTGTGTCCGAACGTAACCGAAGGGCCCATCGATGCAAGCGACCGCGTGGCTGGTTTCCTTAATTTTCTTTGGAGTATCAATGTTCAAACACACAAAGCTATGCACAGGCCTGGTCATAGCATTCGGCGGACTAGCCATTGCGCCAACCGTTGCGATCGCACAGGATGCGACCAAACTGCAGCGAGTTGAGATTACTGGATCCAACATACGCCGTGCCGATGCGGAAACCTCCTCACCAGTTCAAGTCATCTCAAAGGAAGACATTGTTCAGTCTGGCAAAGGCACAGTCGCTGAATACCTGCAGACTTTGACATCCGACTCCCAGGGTTCGGTGCCATTCACCTATGGCCGCGGCTTTTCTGGTGCCACGTCAGCCGGCATCTCGCTGCGCGGCCTTGGCGCCAACGCCACACTGGTCTTGATTAACGGCCGAAGGGTGACATCCGCAGTACTGGCAGATGACGCACAGCGCAGCTACACCGATCTGAACCAAATTCCCCTTGAAGCGGTTGAACGCGTTGAAGTGTTGAAGGATGGCGCCTCGTCGATCTACGGTTCAGACGCTGTGGCAGGCGTGGTCAACATCATTCTGAAGAAGAGCTTCGTCGGTACCGTGGCCAAAGTCACTTATGGCGTTGCACAGGAAGGCGACGGTGCCGAACCGCGTGTCGCTATCACCCATGGATTTGGCGATCTATCAAAGGATGGCTACAACGTTCTGCTGAACGCCGAGTTTGGCAAGAAGGACCCGATCTACTACCGCGATCGCGCTGGACGCGGCTCCGTTGGCGTGTCGGCAATCGGCCAGCCACAATGGGGCTTCGACCCCAACTCCTCAGCCAGCAACAACATCGGCCGCCTGGGTGGGCAAGGCACTATCCCAGTGACGTCAAGCGGTACGCGGGTGAACAACAGCGCCAACGCGTCCTTCATCGGCAACGTGCGCAACCCGGTCACGCTGGACTATTACAGCCGTGGCGACGCCGCCGGCGCCGGCTTCACGAGGACCTTCCCGGATGCCGCAACTTACTGCCTCGCGAACACCAATCTTCCGCAAAACAATCCAGCAGGCGGATGCATCATCGACCAACGCCAGGCCGTCAATCAGATCCAACCAGAGCACAAGACTTCAAGCTTCTTTGGTCGGTTCACCAAGCAGATCAATGCCGACATGGAAGGCTTCATCGAGGTGGGCTACTACTCCTCGAAATCGCACGTTGACGGCTTGTCGCCAAATCCCGCTGGCGCTTTCTTCTCGCCAAATGGACTAGCCACGTCGCAAACCGCGGCGACGGTGTTGGGCGCCGCCCACCCTGATAACCCCTATTTCGGCACCGCCGCGCGCTTGTCATATCTGCCGCTATTCGACACCGGCATCGCGGGCACCGACGCGAGCAGCGAATCCACACGCTTTGTCGGTGGCGTGAAGGGCACCCTGGCCAGCTGGGATTTCGACGCGGCGCTGTCCTATTCCGAAGCCAAGCAGACGGACACGTCTCTCAAGCTGATCGACTGGCGCGTCAAGAATGCACTGCTGAATCCAACCGCCGCCAACGTAGCTGCGGCGACCGCTTTCAGTCCGAAGTATGCTGCGTTGCCGGCCGGCACATACTGGCGCATCGGCGAGAACGCGCATCTCAACACCCCGGCGGTCTATGACGCGCTTCTTGCAGACAAGCAACGCGAGGGTTACTCCCGCCAGTACGGAGCCGATCTCAAGGTTTCGCGCGAGTTCGGGCAATTGGAGGGTGGCGCGATCGGTGTCGCCGTTGGATTTGAGGCTCGCCACGAAGAGAACAATCTGCCCTTCTACGACGGTCTGGGTGACTACATCGGCCTATCGTTGACAGCCTATGGCGGCAAGCGCGATATCTACGCGACCTACGCCGAAGTAGCATTGCCTGTGACCAAGCGACTGGAATTGAACGCGGCCGTGCGTTATGACCACTACTCCGACGCTGGTAGCGCGACGACGCCAAAGATCGGGGCAAAGTGGAAACCGCTTGATAGCTTCGCCATCCGGGGAACCTATGCGGAGGGCTTCCGCGCTCCGTCCTCGCCAGAGAACAGCGCGAATTCCGTCGCTGCCTTTGGCGGTGCAACGGTGGACGATCTGGCTCGATGCGCTGGCTTGGCCGGCCTTCCACAGGCCACGATCGACGCGAACTGCAAAGGCCAGGCCCCGACGTTCGTGCAACGCGGCAATCCGGACCTGAAGCCCGAAAAGTCGAAGAGCACAACTCTCGGAATCGTGTGGGACGTTACCCCCAAGACAAGCCTGACGGCGGACTTGTGGCAAATCAAACGCTCCGGATTGCCAGTTATTGAAGATCCGCAAGCCGCTGTCGATGCCGGCCGGGTGATCCGCGACCCGGCAACGAAACTGACTGCAAACGATCCCGGCGCCATCCTTACCGGCGCCGTGGTGTTCCAGAACTCCGACGAGAGCCTCACACGTGGCCTTGACGTTGAATTCAAACATCGCTGGGACCTGGACGGCATGGGGAAACTGACCACCGGTCTGACCTGGACCCACCTGATGACTCAGAGAGTGATCACTGCGGCGGGGGTGGTGCATGACTTTGCAGGCACTCATGGGAATTGCGATGTCACCAACTGCATGGGATCGCCGAAGGACCGCATCAGTCTTGCCGCCACCTGGGACCTCGGTCAGTGGCGTGTTGGCGCGAACCTGAACTATCGCGGCAGCATGTCGAACAAGCTGGAACAGTCCGACACAGAGTGCGCGCAGCACTTGGCGAGCGGTGCGGAATTCCCCTCCGACTGCAAGGTCAAGTCGTTCACAACGCTTGACATCTCCGGGGCCTACAAGCTCGGCAAGAACACCGAGATCTCTGGGTCGATTGCAAACCTGCTCAACAGCAAACCGCCGTCTGACTTCTTGACGTATGGCGCCATCGGCTACAACCCTTTGGACTATTCGGGCGCGATTGGCAGATATTTCAGGATCGGCCTGAAGCACCAATTCTGATAGATACACCGCGGTCCAAGACCGCGATTTCTGGCACTTGAATCGCCCCGCCGGAAGCTTCCGGCGGGGCTTCTTCTTTTGAGCAGACCAAAGGAAGATCGGAGTTCCAACCGCCACACCTTAGGTATGCGAGGCGACGAGAACGGTTTGGATCAGCACGAGATGCACCCATCGAGGCGGCAGCATTTCTTGCGCCGGTATGTTGGCACGCTCAACCAATACCGGCAGTCAAGATCAGAGCAACAGTCGATACTGGCCCGGGCAGCGAGATGAACGTCGGGCGATCGACGGCATCGCATGAATGCCCCCGAACTACTGGAGTTTCGTTGCCGAAATACGACGATGTGTAAACTTTTGTCGCTGGGACAAACCCGTAGCAGCAATCGACACGGCAGTGCATCGATTTTCAACAACACCAATTAGAAACACTAATACATGTTTTAAATCAACAATATAGGTGTCAATTCTCATCTGAAATGTAGCCATGCTCAGTGCCTCTTCCGACGGGGGTCGTCAAATTCGGGGAGATGCGACGTCGCCGCACCAAAGACAATCGCAGTTCCGACCACAACCACAAGGGTAGCGCTCGCCGCGATCAGTCTGCTGCAGCATGTAGCCCGACAACTGTCGCGGTAACCCAAGAGGACGGGTCTTCTTAATCTCATTAGGAGTATCGATGTTTAGACACACAAAACTATGCACAGGCTTAGTGCTCGCCTTCGGCGGATTGGCTATCGCGCCGACCGCTGCGATAGCGCAGGACAGCACCAGCCTGCAACGCGTTGAGATCACGGGATCGAGTATCAAGCGTGTGGCTGCGGAAGCTGCCCTTCCAGTGCAGACCTTCTCCCAACAAGACATCAAGCGAAGCGGTGTTACGTCGGTTACTGACTTCATCCAGCAACTGCCCGTAATGCAAGGATTCACGGTGGCTGCAGATTCAGTCGGTGGTGGCGGTGGCGGCATCACGACAGCCTCCATTCACGGTGTTGGCGAGGCATATACCCTCGTTCTTCTGAATGGACGACGCATCGCGCCCGCCACTTCCGGCACCACCATCGATATTAATTCGATCCCGCTCGCAGCAGTTGAGCGCATTGAAGTGCTGACCGATGGTGCCTCCGCTCTGTACGGCGCCGACGCCATTGCAGGTGTCGTGAACTTCATCTTGAAGAAGGGTGCCGCACCATTCACGATCGAGGCCAAAGTCAGCAAGCCGCAGCATCCGGGTGCGGAAGGCTCCTCGTTAAGCATTAGCAAGGGCTTTGGGAATCAGGACACGGACGGATATAGCCTGTTTCTGTCGGCCAGCCATCAACAAGAGGGACGTCTGAAGGCGTCTCAGCGGGACTTCGCAAGCACAGGCATCATCAATTTCAACGATCCCACGACGGGCACGCCCCTGCAGTTCTTCAACGGTTCGTCGCGATCCATTCCTCCGAACATCACAATTCGATACAAGAATGCTGCTGGTGCAAACAAGTCCGTCAATGTCAATCCTTACTTGAAGACCAATGGCAAGTGCGCGCCGGCGCATGTTGATTTGGGCGACGGTCAGTGCTACTTTGACTACACCAGCACAGTGGAGATCTCGCCAGAGATCAAGCGCGACAGCTTCTTCGCTTCGGGCAGCGTCAATCTCGGAAATAGCGGATTCAAGGCCTTTGGCGACCTCGCCTACAACGACGCGCATATCTACTCGACGATCGCACCCTATCCAGCCGAGTTCGCTTTGGCAACAGGATCCGCGCTTTTTAACAAGTACGTTCAGCCATACCTCACGGCGGAACAACTCGCGGGAGTGACTTCGACGACCGCAAAGTACCGTCTCTTGGACATGGGGGGGCGTGCCTACGACTACCAAAGCCAGACGACGCATCTCGTGGCCGGCGTTGAGGGCAACGTGATGGGTTGGGATATCAACTCGGCATTCACGTATTCAAAGAATCATGCGCCGACGAACTACGTCGGAGGCTTCCCGCTGGCGGACAAGTTCACGGCGGCGTTGGACAGCGGCGAGATCGACCCGTTCCCCTACGCGGTTGGACAAATGCCGCCTGCAATGATCGACAAGTTGAAGGCGACTCAGTACCTGGGCAACTACAGCAACACCAACATCAAGATGACTGGTGCTGACTTCCGTGCATCGCGCGAGTTGTTCCAGCTTGGCGGCGGAGCTGCCCAACTTGGTCTGGGCGCAGACTACCGCAAGACCAGCTATTCCGAGAGAGGCAACGCCGCCGTCAAGAACGCTGAAATTCTGTTCGACGACCCACAGGCGGAGTTTGACTTCAAACGAAGCAATGCCGGTGCGTTTGCCGAGTTGATGATGCCAATCTCCAAGCAACTCGAGGTGACCGGCTCGTTGCGGCATGACCAGGTCAGCAAGCTCGACGATGGCCTAAACGGCGGATCAATCGGAGAGAACCAATCTGCCACAACCTACAAGATCAGTGCCCGGTACCAACCGACACAGGATTTGCTCTTCCGCGGTGCTTATGGCACTGGCTTCAAAGCAGCCAGTATGAAACAAATTGGCCAGCCCATCGCGGACTTTGGTGTGACAGGCGGGACTTACAACTGCCCGCTTAGCGCCGCCAATAACCTGGCCAATCATCCATTGGCACAGTATTGCGACGGTAGAAACCAATTGGAAGTCTTCCAAGGCGGAAACCCAAATCTGAAGCCAGAGAAGTCCAAGCAGTGGACCGTGGGCATGGTCTTTGACCCAACAAAGGAGTTCAGTGTCAAGCTTGACTACTGGAGTGTCAGCATCAAGGATGCCGTCACATCGGTTGACGAAGCGCTGATCGCTAGCAATCCGAACAAGTACATTGACCTGTACACGACAAAGTTCAAAGCGTCCACGGGTGTTCGCACTTTGGCGATCATGCTGTTGCCTATCAACATTGGCCGTCAGGAGAATACGGGCCTGGACTACGATTTCCTGTACAGGACCAAATTGGGTGAGGCAAAAGTCACTGGGCGGCTTGCAGGCACACTGCTGTTGACAGACAGGTACACCACCCCTGGTACAGATGACAGCTGGGAGTCCAGTCTCGGAAAATACGGAAGCAACGATGCCGTCTCGTTCAAGAACGTGATCAAGGTCTCCGGAACCTATGAGCAAGGTGCGTGGGGTCACACATTGACGGCAAATTACCGCAGCGGCTACAAGGACAAGCATCACGACATCGACAACTGTGCGGTCAATACCAATGATGCGAATCAGGACTGCGTTGACGTGCAGCTTGACGTTCCCGCGTACTACACCTTCGACTGGCAGACCAAGTACAACGTGACCAAGGCCTTCGAGCTCACCGCAGGCATCATCAACTTGGCCGACAAGAAGCCGCCGCTGTCGCTCAGGAACACGGGATCACACCAGCTGGGCTATGACCCGCGGTACGCCAGCGCGATTGGCAGGACCTTCTACGTGACTGGCTCCTACAAGTTCTAACTGAGAATCAAGGTTGAACTAGCCCGCCAGACGTTTGTCTTGGCGGGCTTTTTTTTGTCCCCTGAACTTTCAGGACCGTCGGAAGAAGTCGCTACGACTACTCGAGGTAGATGCGGTTCTGCTGCGCCGCCAGTCGTTCCCAGATGAACCGCTGCGCCAGTTGCCGCGCCCCCGCACTGAGGGGTGAAGGCACCCCCGCACCGTTGAGGCAGCGCAGCAATTGGGCGGCGAGCTCCGCCACATCCGTGGGTGAGGTAAGTATCAGGGCGTTGACCTCATGAGTAAGCTTGCCGGCTATGCCGCAATACCGCACATCGCTCACCACGACGGGCAAACCGTGCGCCATGGCTTCCAGAACCACCATCGCGAAAGTGTCCTCGGTGGTCGGGTGGGCCAGGCAATCAGCCGCCTCGTAGAGCGGCGACACATCGTTGAAGGCTCCCAGAAAGTGCACGCGCGACTCGACGCCCAGCCCCTGCGCGATGACCCGGAACTCGGCAATCTGGGCCGGGCTGCCGACCACGGCGAGCTGGCAGTCGGCGGGCAGCGCAACCAGTGCCGCCAACAATGTCGGCAACCCCTTCTTCCAGTAGTCATTGGCGACGAACGCGATCAACCGGGCATCCAACGGCAAGCTCAGCAAGCGACGGGCCTTGGCCTTGTTCGCCGCCGAATCGGCCGGACGCACCGGCAGCGTGACGCCCGGCGTGATCACATGAAGGTTGGGCTTGCAGCGCGGATAGGCCCGGCACATGACGCCATACAACATGGTCGAGGTGACAACAATGCGGCGCCCGGCGCGCGGCGCGAAGCGCAGCCGCTCCAGTGCCAGGTAGGTCAAAAGCCTTGGACTCGTGCAGGTCATCAGCCACTGAAGTGCGAGCGCCAGGCCATGCCGCCCGTCGAACAGGTTGTGCTTGACCGGCAACACATGCACGGTCTGAACGTTGCCGTGCCACGTATTCTCATGCGAATGGACGATGTCGAAGCCCCGTCGCGTCGCCCACCAGGTTGCGGTGGCGTACCAAAGCTGGTTGACCCACGTTGGCTTGGTCAACGGCATGGAAACCCGGTGGTAGGTCACGCCAGGCCAGCTGTGGTCGATCTGCTGAGCGTAGACGTGAATCTCATGTTGTTGCGCCAACTGCTCCACCATGGCAATCGAATAGCGCTCGGCGCCGCCACCCGTCGGAGAAAACACCCTGTTGAGCACCGCGATACGCAAACGCCGTGGCACGCCCTGCGACGGCTGCATGCCGGCGTTGGCCATTATCGATTCAAGTGTCACGGGTCTCATGCTGCGCGCCGGTCTTCGTAGGTGGTCGCCAGCTTGAGCCACAGCGTCAGCAAGGACGTCGATCGAAGCACGGGTACACGCGGTAGTTGCAAAATATCCTCGCCGCGCGCGCAACGCCCCCGCCGGGTCGTTGTCGCCGTGGCAAAGCCTGCATTTTCCGTCATTGCAGCGTGCTCAGCCAGGTATTCGCCGTACGGATAGCAAAAATGTGTCACGGCCGCGCCGCTCGCCGACTCCAGCTCAGCGCGGCTCAGCTCGATTTCCTGCCGGCTCTGACTGTCCGACAGCTCAAGCAGCCGGGCATGGTGCCGGGTATGCGCGCCGACCTCGTTTCCGGCCTCCGCCCACTGCCGCAACTGGGCCGCGTCCATGAGACGGGTCTGCGCAACGCCGATGGCCTGATCCCACACATTGGTCTGGCCCAGGTACTGGCTGACCGCGTAACAGGTCGCCGTGAAGCCGTGGCGCCGCAGCACCGGCAGGGCGTTGGTCAGGTTGTTCAGGAAACCGTCGTCAAACGTGAGGCCGACCACCTTCCCAGTGCGAGCTCCAGCCAGATACGGCATCAGGTTCGACATCGACAAGGCCCGATAACCCAACACGGAGAGCAGCGCCATCTGACGGGCGAAACTCGACGGTGACACGACCAGGCTGCGAAAAGGTGCCCCCTTGGCCGGCGCCTGGTCGATCTGATGGTAGGTCAGGATCGGGATCGGGCGCACATTGGCAGTAAAACGACTGGACATGATCGCGTGCGGACTCGGGCTCACCTACAGCAGCACGATGTCGTATTGCTCCTGCCCCATCGAGGACTCGCTCTGCAGCGAGACCGGCTTGCCAATGAATTCACTGAGTCCTGCAAGGTGCTGGCTCTCCTCGTCAAGAAACAACTCGATCACCTTGGGTGAGGCGACTACCCGGAACTCACGCGGATTGAATTGGCGCGCCTCGCGCAGAATCTCCCGGAAAATGTCGTAGGCCACGCTGCGCGCGGTCTTGACGCTGCCCTTGCCCTGGCAGACGGCACAGGGCTCGCACAGCATGTGCGCCAACGACTCACGCGTGCGCTTGCGCGTCATCTCCACCAGGCCGAGCTGCGAAAAGCCGCCGGCCATGGTCTTGACCCGGTCTTTGTGCAGTTGTTTGCGGAATTCCGTCAGCACCGCATCCCGGTGATCCTCACGCGCCATGTCGATGAAGTCGACGATGATGATGCCGCCCAGGTTGCGCAGGCGCAGCTGACGTGCAATCGCCTGCGCGGCTTCCAGATTGGTCTTGAAGATCGTGTCGTCGAAATTGCGGGCCCCGACAAAACCACCGGTGTTGACGTCGACCGTCGTCAGCGCCTCGGTCTGATCGACGATCAGATAGCCACCGGACTTCAGCTCGACGCGGCGCCCCAGCGCCTTGGCAATCTCTTCGTCAATGCCATACAGGTCGAAGATCGGACGCTCGCCCTTGTAGTGCTGCAGCTTGTCCGCGGCGGCGGGCATGAATTCCAGTCCAAACGCCTTCAAGGCCTCGAACTGTTCGCGCGAGTCGACCCGAATCGCCTGCGTGGTTTCACTCACCATGTCGCGCAGCACGCGTTGCAGCAGGTTTAAGTCCTGGTGCAGCAGGGACATCGGTGGCACGCGCAGGGCCGCCTCCTTGATGCGCGCCCACGCCTTGCGCAGGTAGCTGATGTCTTCCGACAGTTCCGCGTCGGAGGCGTCTTCACCATTGGTGCGCAGTATGAACCCCCCCCCCAGCTCACCCACCAGGGCCTGCAATCGGGCGCGAAGCTCGTCGCGCTGGCCAGACGGGATCTTCTGCGACACGCCAATGTGATCGTCCTGCGGCAGGAACACCAACAATCGGCCGGCGATGCTGATTTGCGTGGACAAGCGCGCGCCCTTGGTACCGATCGGGTCCTTGATGACCTGAACCATGAGCGCCTGGCCTTCGAAGACCTGCTTCTCGATCGGCGTGAGTGGTGCGGCGCTGCGCGCGGCATGGGGTGGCTCACCGTCCGCCTGCCGGTGCCAGACGTCGGCCACATGCAGGAACGCCGCGCGTTCCAACCCGATGTCAATGAAAGCGGACTGCATGCCCGGCAGCACGCGCGCGACCTTGCCCAGGTACACGTTGCCCACGAGGCCACGCTCAAGCGTGCGTTCCACGTGCAACTCCTGGACGGCCCCGTTCTCTACCAAGGCGACCCGGGTTTCCTGTGGCGACCAATTGATCAATATGTCTTCTTGCATGGCTTTGTGCCCAAATCAGCAGCCTCAGGTCCTAACACCAAACATGTCCAACAGCTGTGCCGTCTCGAACAAGGGTAGCCCCATGATGCCAGAATAGGAGCCGCTGATCCGTTCTATGAATGCCGCCGCCCTGCCCTGCACGGCGTAAGCGCCGGCCTTGCCCATGGGCTCCCCGGTTGCGACATAGGCGCGCAGCCGGGCCCGCGTCACCGGCGCAAAGCTCACGCGCGACTCGCTCAGTCGCAGTGCACGCTTTCGCCCCTGCGCCATGGCCACAGCGGTCAGCACGCGATGCGTCTTGCCGGCCAGCTCGGACAGCATGCGCAACGCGTCCTCGGCATCGTCGGGTTTGCCATAGATCCGTCGCCCCCATGCGACCGTGGTGTCCGAGCACATGACCGGCGCCGACACCAATCCGCGCCGCTCCCGCCGCAGCAAGGCCGCGTCAAGCTTGAGCTGGGTCACCCGCCGCACGTAGATGGCCGGCGCCTCGCCGGGCAGCACGCGCTCCATGGACTCGACATCCTCATCCGCGTCAGGCAGCAGTACCTCATGACGGCAGCCCAGTTGCTCCAGCAATTGGCGACGCCGTGGGCTCTGGGAAGCGAGGTAGATGAAATCCGTCATGCCTGGGGCGTGTTGTTGGGTGGGCCGGACATCGATGCGCGAGCGTGCGTCCCCGGCTGTTGGGGGCTACTCTCGGTGATAGGGATGGTTGGCATTGATGGACCAGGCCCGGTACAGCTGCTCGATCAACAACACCCTGGCGAAGGCGTGCGGCAGAGTCAGGTCCGACAGGCGAATGCGCTCGTGTGCGGCCTGTCGGAATGCGGGCTCCAGACCATCCGGGCCGCCAATGACCAGCGCCACATCGTCGCTCTCCAGTTGCCAGGCCTTGAGCTTGTCAGCCAAAGCCATGGTTGTGAGCGCCGTGCCCCGC
>Ga0207979_100378_pt1 | contig 11673 bp, 5 predicted proteins | sample LakWasM124_LOW14_2_FD_183936 | JGI IMG/M metagenome (GOLD analysis project Ga0207979, IMG submission 183936) | Freshwater sediment methanotrophic microbial communities from Lake Washington under simulated oxygen tension - Sediment Metagenome... | ecosystem: Environmental > Aquatic > Freshwater >...
GAAGAAGCCATGGCTGCGCGTTTCTCCTTGCGCCGCATCGGCCCGGACGTAGCGAGAGGCGGTGCTGGCGCTGTCGTCCAGCCGGATGCTGGTGAAGTGCAGGTCAGGTCCGTTGGCGCCCACCACCAGCGCATGCTGGCCCAGCGCCTCGATGCGGTCCACGCCATGCGACAACCCCAGCGCCTGCACCGGCGTGGCGGCGGCCCAGCGCACCACCTGGACCGAGGTCTCGCTGCGGTCCTGGACTCGCCCCCAGCTGGCGCCCGAGCCGTACAACAGATAGGGGCCTATAAAGCGGTTCTGCAGGCTGTAGCCAGCCACGCCCGGCAGGCGGCGATAGCGCTCGGCCGGCGCGCTGTCGTGCCCATCGCCAAAGCTGTCGAGCGCCACGCGCAGCAGGGCGATGTCGCCACGGCTGTTTTCGGCCGCCCACATGGCCTCGCCACGGCCATTGGCGCGCAGCAACACATTGAGATGGCCATCCTCGCTCTCCAGGAATGAGAACTGGTCGATCGGGCTGCCGCTGGTCTTCAGCGCCGAGGGCGCGCTGCCATTGAGCGGGATGCGGAACACCGCCGACTCGGTGCGGCTCTCACCCGCGACGCGGCGCCAGCTGCTGGTCCAGACGTACACCGACTGGGCCGAGACATAGAACACGCGCCCCGGCGGGCCCAGCACGGCGCTGGCCTGGCAGTCCATCTCGGGCCTGGCCAGCTCGCAGACCGTGACGGTGTGCAGCGCCAGCCCGGCCCAGGGGTCGAGCTCATCGTCGGTACGGTAGATGCGGGTGGCCGGCGCGATGCGACGGAACTCGCCGCCCTGCCCCTGGCCGCGCCATTTGCGCATCGCCGGAAAGGCGATGAACGGGTCCGGCGCGCGCGGGTTGAGGTAGAGCGGGGTATAGAAGATCAACTGGCTACCGATCAGGCGGCTGGCGTAGTTGCGCGAAGAGTAGTAGTCGTTGGAGCGCAGATGGTAGGTGGCGCGGTAACGCAAGCCACCGTCCTGGTCGATGTCGAACAGGCCGACCTCGGTGCCGCCGCCGGCATAGCTGTAGCCAATCACCACGATGGTGTTGCCCCAGATCAGCATCTCGTCGTACCAGGCCCGCCCTGGCGCGCTGTCCGGTCCGAACGCGTCGATGGCGGCCACCGGCTTCAACTGGGCATCACCCAGCGCCACCGTGAACAGGCGCCCGCGGCGCAGCACCACCAGGTGCTTGCCGTGCAGCTTGACGATGCCGCCCTCGTCCACGCCAGCGGTCTGCGTGTTGGTGACGGACTCGCCGGCAGCCCCGGCTTCGGCCTTGGCGGCCGCCGGCGCCGCGGTCGGTGCCGGGGCGGGTGGTGCCACACCGGCGACGTTCTGGTCTGCCATGGGCGTGCTCTTTTGCGCGCTCTGCAGCGCACGCCGCTCCTCGTCGCGGCGCCGTTGCTGGTCCTGCCAGGTCTTGAACAGCGCCGCCAATTGCGCCTCGCTGGTAAACGGCGCCAGCGTGGTACGGCGTTCGGCCGCCGGCACTGCGGCCCAGGCACCGGCGCCAAGGCTTGCCAGCAGGCCGGCCAGCAAGCAGATGATGATGGATTTCATGGGGTCTCGCTCCTCCTTAAACAGACTGCTACGAGCCAGCCGCACCAACGGGGTTAGACATCCAGCAGGAATTCGCCACCGTTCGCACGTCCGCGGCAGGCGCGCCCTCAGGGCGCGCCGCACAGGCAGTGGGCCATGGCCTCGAAGGGCTTGCCACGGCGGGCCACGTCGGCCAGCCAGCCCACGTCGGCGGCCACCTCGCCCAGCGGCAGCCTGGCCAGCGCCAATGCTGGCAGCTCGGCGGCCACGCGCACGCCCAGGGCGTTGCCCAGGGACTCGACTGCCGCGCCCGGCAGCAGATTCAACACCCGGTCCAGCGAGGAGGGGCCGCGCTCGATGTAGGCCACGCGGTAGCCGCCGGCCATCTTGGCACGCTTGGCCGCCGAGCGAATGGCGTCCTGGTAGCTGCCCAGCGTGTCGATCAGGCCGCGCTCCCTGGCCTGTTGGCCGCTCCAGACGCGCCCCTGCGCGACCTCGTCGATCTTCTGCGGCGTGGTCTTGCGCGCCAGCGCGGCCTTGGCGGTGAAGTCGGCATAGATGTGGTTGACGCTGCTCTGAATCACGTCGGCGATGCGCGGATCCAGCGCACGGCGCGGGTCGTAGCCACCGGTCAGCCAGGTGGTGGTGGTGCCGGCGCTGTGCACGCCCAGCTTGTCCATCAGTTTCTCGGCCGTGGGCAACACGGCAAACACGCCAATCGAGCCGGTGACGGTGGCGGCGTCCGCAATCACCTCGTCGGCCGACATCGCCATCCAGTAGCCGCCCGAGGCCGCCACGTTGCCCATCGACACCACCACCGGCTTGCCGGCGTTGCGCGTGAGCTCCAGCTCGCGGCGGATCAGCTCCGAGCCGTAGGCGCTGCCACCAGGGGAATTGACACGCAGCACCAGCGCCTTGACTTTGTCGTCCTCGCGCGCCTGGCGGATCAAGGCCGCCGTGGACAAGCCGCCAACGCCGCCCAGCGGCGCCTCGCCATCGGTGATCACGCCCTCGGCCACCACCACACCGACGGCTTCGCCGCCGTGCCTGGACTGCTGGCGGTGCAGGTAGTCCTCGAAACCGACCTGGCGAAAGGTCTTGCCGCCCTCGTCCCGGGCTCCCTGCTCGATCAGCATGCGGCGCAGTTCGTCACGTGTCTTCAGCCCATCGACCAGCTTGTTCGACAGGGCCAGCCTGGCCATGTCGCCACCGGCGGCCTTGAGTAGTTCGCTCACCTGGTCGATGCCCTGCATGATGCGCCCCGGTTGGAGCTTGCGCGCGCCCTCCACCGCATCGGTGTAGGTCTTCCACAGTCCGTTGTAAAGAAAGGCATCGGCCTCGGCGGCGGCACTGGAAGGCTGGTTGGCAATGTAGGGCTCGGCAGCACTCTTGAAAGTGCCCACGCGAATCAGGTGCGCGGTGATGCCAATCTTGTCCAGCGCATCCAGGTAGTAGTTGCGGTAGCCGCCAAAGCCCTCCAGCAGCACCGCCCCCATGGGGTCGAGAAAGACCTGGCTGGCGTGCGCGGCCAGGTAGTACTGGCGCTGGTTGAAGCCTGCGCCCCAGGCCAGCACCGGCTTGCCGCTGGCCTTGAAGCGCTCCAGCGCCGCGGCCACTTCGCGCAGCGACGCCATGCCGGCCGGGCCCAGCTCATCGGGCATCAACAGCACCCGGCCGATCTTCGGGTCAGTCGCCGCCGCATCGAGCACCTGCAGCACGTCGCGCAGGCGCGTCGCCGAGCTGGACTCGCCGCGAACCTGCGCCAGCAGGTTGTCGCCAGCGCCGCCCGACTTCTGCTCCACCAGCGCACCCTTGAGGCTCAGCACCAGCGCGGTGTTGTCCTCCAGCGCCGACGGGCGACCGGCCAGGTAGGCGGCAACCAGCAGCACCACCAGCAGCAACAGCAACAAGTTCAAGAGAACGCGCCGCCCCAAGTCCAGCAAACGCCAGAGAATCCGTAGAACACGCGCCGGCCAGCGCAACAGCAATGCAGTCATGACAACACCCAAGTCCGGCGCAGCTTGCGCCGTGGGCATTCTATGGCGCGGGCCCGGTCGGTGGTCAGACCGCTGCGCGGTCGCCTAGCGCCGGCCCTCGCCGACCAGCACGTACGGCGCCCAGAACGCCGGGTGCGCATACTGCGGCAGTGCCATCACCTGCAGCATGGCCGCGCGCAGGCTCTGCGCGCGCGGCGCCTGTGGATGCGCCATCTGGTGGGCGAAGGTGCCGGTGGTCAACAAGCTGGCCGAATCGCTCTCCACCGCCCAATGTGTCACCAGCAGGCTGCGTGAGCCAGCGTAGAAGAAGCCACGTGCCAGGCCGCTCAGGGCCTCCTCGGCGCGCCCGTCCGCCGCGGCGGTATTGCAGGCCGACAGCACCACCCAGTCGGCCTGCAGTTTGAGGCCCAACACGTCTTGCAGCGTCAGCAGCGGTGCCAGGGGATCGGCGTCACCACCGGCCACGCCGGCCATGGCCAGCGCGGGCTGGCTGAGGTTGGGCAACTCGCCCGGTACCAACCCATGGGTGGCGAACACCAGCACGCGGCGCTGCGCCAGCTCGCCACTCTGGCTCATCCGCAGCACGCTGTCGCGACTGGCATCCTTGCCAAAGCGGGCGTCGCGCCCCGGATCGGCCTTGAGCATGGCGGCAATCGCCTGCACCTCGGCGCGCGTTTCCGGCAGCGCCGGCATCTGCGCATAGCTGAAGGCGCTGCGTCCGAGCTCCTCCTCCGGGTTGTCCAGAACCGCGCGCGCCGCCCTGAAATTGCGCGTGCCGCCGGCGGGCGCGGCGCCGTCCGGATCGAACTGCGGATCGCCCCAGCCCATGAAAGGCAGCGCCGCGCTTGCACCGTGGCTGGATTGGCGCAGCGCCATCCAGGCGCTGGCGCCGGGCACCTGGCTGATGGCCAACTGGCGAATCAGCCAGGGCGCCTGACCCGGCTTGCCGCTGTACGGTTCGGTGACCAGCGTGGCCAACGGAACCTGCGCCAGCGCGCCGGCGGTGGACACGATGAGGTGCGCCTTGCCCGCCAACGTGGCCGACAACGGCTTGAGCAGGGCCTCGTGCAACTGGGAGGCAGCGGCGAAGTCGAAAGCCGGCGCACGCCGGCCCCGGCTGGCCACATCCAGCGTGGCGCGCAGGCGCGCCACCAGCTCGGCGACATCGCTTTCCGTCAGGTCCGATCGCACACCCACCACGCCGTGCGCGCGGTCGATCGCCCACACATAGCTGCCGCCGGTGGTGCTCAGGATCTGCACGTAGACCTCATCCTCGTCGAGCCGCTCGGCGATGTGCGCGGTCGTGGGCGGGCGCGGCCGCACCATCTGCTCGTACTGGGGGAACGACTGACGCAGTTGCAGGCGCAGTTGCTGACCTTGCTGCGACAAGCGGGCGATGCGCTGGCGCATCTGCTCGTTGATCTGCGGCGTCTGGCGTGGCTCGGCCTCCGACGCCTGCTGGTTGATGTAGCGGTACAGCACGTCGAGCTCGCGTCCGAGATCCTGCTCCTGGCGCAACAGCTCCTGCAGCTTGGGGTCGGCAAAGCGGGTGCGCTGCGCCGCATCGCTCAGCGCCTGCTGCACCGATGAGCCGGCCAGCCACTCGGCCATGGCAAATCCACGCTGCAGCGAGCCGGCGTCGGCGCCGCCGCCCGTGCCCCGGCCCAGCGCGCGCAGATAGGCTTCGGCAATGCCCCTGCGGGCCAGCTTGCGCAGGCCCTGCTCATCATAGCCGGCCGAGGTGCCCTGCGCCAGCATCAGGTTGGGCAGCGCACTGTCGAAGTGCGCCAGCGCCTGCGCGTGCTGGCCGTTCTCTGCCAGTGCCCACGCCAGCAGGCCCTCGGTCAGCGCGGTGGTGGGATGCTCCGCGCCGAAGAACTCCTTCTGCCGCGACCAGCTGTGTGCCAGCACCGCCTGGGCCGCGGGCCAGCGCTGCAGGTTCAGCAACACCAGCGCGCGGGTCAGAGGATTCATGGCCCACTGCCGGGCCGCAGCACTGGCCTGGACGGCACGATCGGTCTCCTCGATCAGCTGCCAGGCGTCCAGCCAGAGCCCCTGCCCGGCCAGCGCCGTCTGCTGCGCCTGCAGCGCCGACAGCAGCGGCGGTGAGGTGGGCAGCGCACCGGCCTTGCGCATCGTCTCGGCGCCCTTGCGCGCCCAGTGTCCCGCTTCACGGAAGCGGCCCTCCTGAATGCGCAGGTTGCCGATCGCGGTGAACAGGTTGGCCAGCAGGTGGTTTGCCACGGCGCCGGCGGCCACCAGCTCCTGCGCCTGCTTGAGGCTCTGCTCGGCATCGAACAGCGCGCCGCGGGCATCGTGCGCCCGCGCCTGGTGCAGCAGGGCGTTGAGCAGTTCATTGCGCGCGTAGAAGCCGCTGCGCTCCTCCAGCTTGGCACTCAGCTCCAGGCCGCGCCGCGCCGCTGCCACCGCGCGCGCCGCCGACTGGGCGGCGGCATCGTACTGTGAACTGAAGGTCTGGATCTCGCTCTTCACCCCCAGCACGCGCGCCTCGCTACGGGCCAACTGGTACTGCTGGCCGATGCGCGCGCCGCGCGACTGGCTGGCGACCCGGGCCAGCGCAGCCTCGGCGGTGGCCATGGTGTCCAGAGCCTTGGACGTGTCGGCCCGAAGGCGCAGGTGTTTGAGCGCGGTCTCGGCCAACAGGCGCGCACGCTTGAGCGGATTGCCGGCCAGTCTCTCGGCTTGCCGGGCAAACTCGAAGAACTCTGGAATCCGGCCGCTGCGCAGTTGCACCAGCGCCATTTCCCAGGGACCCTGCCAGTCATCCGGCAGCGCTTGCATCCAGTTGCGGTAGAACTGCTCACTGGCCGTCAGATCGGTCTGGCGCTCGGCAAGCACCTTGCGGCTACTAAAGAACTCCTCCAACTGGGCGCGGCTGGCGCCGGTCGGAACCGGCTCCAGAATCCTCTGGCGCGCCGCGCTCTTGTCCTGCTCGCTGAGCACCTGGGTGCTGACCGTCTCGAATTCGTCGTCGCTCTGCGCATGAAGCGCCGGCCCCGCCAGCGCCAGACAACTGGCCAGCAGGCACCGGGCGATCGACTGCAAGGGCCGCATGGTCTGGCCGTCGGCGCTCTAGGACGCCGCGCGCGCGTGCACCTTGTCGTAGGCCGCCAGCAGCTTGCGGTGCATCTCGCAACCTTCGAGCATCAGCCCCGGGGCCGGGATGCCCATGAAGCGATCGGTCTGCATGATCAACGCATGCGCCTGCTCCACCGTGCCGGCGCCGTAGAGCTGGCGCAGCGCGTCCAGATAGGGGCCGGTATCACCCATGTCGGCCAAATTGATCAGGCTCTCGATGCAGGCGTAGACACTGCGCCGTTTCGGGTTGAGCTGATCGAAGTGCTTGATCCACTCGCAGCCCTCCAGCGTGGCGGCCTCGTCGCCAATCGCCAGCGCCAGCAACGTCTTGAGTTCACCGACGCGCAGGTCGGCCCAGAAGGAACCGGCGTCCGCCGCCAGCCCGATCACCGCGGCCACCGGGCGCTGGTCGGCCAGCGCCGATTCGTTCAGGGTGTCAAGCAGGTCGGCGCATTCCTGATCATCCAGATCCGGCAGGTTCAGGATCGCCTCGCGGATGCTGTTGCCCACGCTGTTGTTCTCGAACTCCAGATCGTCCACCGGGTAGATCTCCGACATGCCGGGGATCAGCACGCGACAGGCGTAGACGCCCAGGTGCGTGAAGTCGGAGATATAGATGTCGAAGCCATCCTTGTGCACGCGCTCCACCGCCCAGGCGTAGTCCTCGGCGGTGGTGCTGCTGAAGTTCCAGTCGCAGAACGGGTAGTCGGGCACGTCGCCCAGGAACTTCCAGTGGATGACGCCGCTGGAGTCGACGAAATGGATCTCCAGGTTGGTCGAGCTGGCCACCTCTTCGAGGTCAAACCCCGGTGTGGGAAAGCCGGCCAGCGCGTCGAGCGCGCGGCCCTGCAGCAGTTCGGTCAAGGCGCGCTCCAAGGCAATCTCGAAACGCGGATGCGCGCCGAAGCTGGAGAAACAGCCCTGGTCCTGCGGGTGCAGCAGCGTCACGTTCATCACCGGGTACTGACCGCCCAGCGAGGCGTCCTTCACCAGAATGCCAAAGCCGGCGGCACGCAGGCCCTCGATGCCCGCCAGGATGCGCGGGTAACGGGCAATCACTTCCTCCGGTACATCGGGCAGGCAGATGCCCTCGCTGATGATGCGGAACTTGATGTGCCGCTCGAACAGTTCCGACAGGGCCTGCGCCCGCGCCTCGGCCTGGGTGTTGCCGGCCGACATGCCGTTGCTGACATACAGGTTGCCGATGATGTTGACCGGAAAGTAGGTCACGGCACCATCACGCTGGCGCGTGTAGGGGATGGCGCAGATGCCGCGCTCGAGGTTGCCGGAGTTGAACTCGACCAGGTTGCTGGCGTCGATGTTGCCTTCCGGGTTGTAGAACTTGTGCAACTCGGGGTTCAGGATGCCGGCCGGCCAGGCACCATCGGCACCGGGCGCAAACCAGCGCTCCTGCGGGTAGTGCACGTGCTTGCGCTGGGCAAGCTGCGGACCCAGGTAGTAGTGGGTCCAGAAGTAGTTGGTCGAGAGGCGCTCGAAGTACTCCCCCAACGCGCTGGCCAGGCAGGCCAGGCGCGAACCGCCCTTGCCGTTGGTGAACAGGATCGGGCAATCGCGGTCGCGGATGTGAACCGACCACACACCATCCACTGGATTGAGCCAACTGCGCTCCTCGATGTGAAAGCCCAAGCCCTGCAGCTTGGCCTGCAGGGTATTGATGGTGGATTCGAGCGAGGCATCCTTGCCCGGAATGAAGTTTTCAGTATGCATGGCGGGCAGCATAACGCACGGCAGACCGGGCCCGGTCTGGCGCACAATTTGGCCTGCATGAAGACCAACGCCGCTGCCGCCCCGGCGCACACCTGCGAGCAGGCACTCGACGCGCTGCTGGGCGAGGTGCGCGCCTGCCGTTTGTGCGAGGGCCATCTGCCACTGGGGCCGAGGCCGGTGCTGGTGGCGCACGCCCAGGCGCGCATCCTGGTGGTTGGCCAGGCACCGGGCACCAAGGTACACCGCTCCGGCGTGCCGTTCGACGATGCCAGCGGCGATCGTCTGCGCCAATGGCTGGGACTGGATCGGTCGTTGTTCTACACGCCCCAGCTGGTGGCATTCCTGCCGATGGGGTTCTGCTATCCCGGACGGGGCGCTTCCGGAGACCTGCCGCCGCGCTCGGAGTGCGCCCCCGCCTGGCGCGAGCGGCTGCTGGCCCAGCTCACGCGCATCGAACTTGTGCTGCTGGTCGGGCAGTACGCGCAGGCCTGGCATCTGGGGCCCCGCCGCCGCGCCACGCTGACGGAGACGGTGCGCGCCTGGCGCGACTACTGGCCCGCCGAACTGCCCCTGCCTCACCCCAGCCCGCGCAACAACCTCTGGCTGGCTCGCAACCCTTGGTTTGAGCACGAGGTGGTGCCCGCGCTGCGGCAACGGATTCGAGCCATCGTCGGGCACGCGCCACACCCGGATTGAAGGTCGCGATTGACGAAGATCAAGCACCAGCAAACGAACAGGCTTTAACCTTGATCCGCAGCCCCTGTCTGGCAGAGATCCTGCTCGCCCGACATCCAACATGAGCCCCGCCCCATGACCCAGCGCAAAACCCCACCGGCGGCGCACGCCGACACATCGCACGGCCGCGAATCACCGACGGCGCGCCTGGACCGCCTGACGCACGCGGCGGCCGCCCCCTTGACGGGCGGCTTGTCGCCGGTATCGCTGGCGCTGGCGATGGCGGACTGGGCCTGGCATCTGGGCGTCTCGCCGGGTCGGCAACTGGAACTGGCGGCGCTGGCGGCCCAGTTGACACGCGACAGCCTGGACCCGCGTGCCGGCGGCGCGGACGACATCGGCCCGGCCGACGACGACCCGCGCTTTCGGCACGAGGCCTGGGCCAACTGGCCCTTCAGTCAACTGCGCAATGGCTTTCGCAACGCCGAGACGTTCTGGCAGGAGGCCACCCGCGTGCCAGGCATGACCGCGCACCATGCCGACATGACCCGCTTCTTCGCGCGTCAATGGCTCGGCGTGATGGCGCCCGCCAACTGGCTGGCGACCAATCCGGTGGTGCTGCATGATGTGGCCGATTCCGGCGGCGCCCACCTGCTCAAAGGCGCGCAGAACTGGCTGCATGACGTGTCGGGCCTGCAGACCCCAGAGGATCAGGCGCAGGCGCAGCGCTTCGTGGTCGGCCGCGATGTGGCCATCACCCCCGGCAAGGTGGTCTTCCGCAACCATCTGATCGAGCTGATACGTTACGACGCGCAGACCAAGAAGGTGCACCCGGAGCCGGTGCTGATCATCCCGTCGTGGATCATGAAGTACTACATCCTCGATCTGTCGCCGCACAACTCCATGGTGAGCTACCTGGTGGCGCAGGGACACACGGTGTACATGCTGTCCTGGCGCAACCCGGATGCGACCGACCGCAATCTGACCATGGACGACTACCTGCGCCTGGGTGTCTTCGATGCCCTGCGCGCGGTCGGCGAGCTCGGCACCAGGCCGCATGGCGTGCACGCCATGGGCTATTGCCTGGGCGGCACCCTGCTGGCCATCGCCGCGGCCGCGCTGGCGCGTGCCGGCGGCGTCGCCAACGCGAAGGACCTGCCTGCGCTCAAGAGCCTCACGCTGCTGGCCGCGCAGACCGATTTCTCAGAGCCGGGCGAGTTGGGCCTGTTCATCGACGAGAGCCAGGTCGGCTTTCTGGACAACATCACGCAGGGCAAGGGTTACCTGACCGGCGAGCAGATGGCGGGCTCGTTCCAGTTTCTGCATTCGCGCGACCTGGTCTGGACCCGGCGCATGCGCGAGTACCTGATGGGCGAGCGCGAGCAGGCCAACGACCTGATGGCCTGGAATGCGGACACCACGCGCATGCCGGCACGCATGCACCACGAGTACCTGACCTCGCTGTACCTGCACAACGCGCTGGCCACCAGCTCCTACCGCGTCGAAGGTCGGGCCGTGTCGCTCGGTGACATTCGCGTCCCGGTGTTCATGGTGGGCACCCAGCGCGACCACATCTCGCCCTGGCCCTCGGTCTACAAGCTGCATCACCTGTGCGATGCCGAGATCACCTTCGTGCTGACCAGCGGCGGCCACAACGCCGGCATCATCTCGGAGCCCGGCCACGCCCATCGCAGCTACCAGATGGCCACCCGCTCGGCGCACGGCGCATGGATCGAACATGAGCAGTGGGCGGCGCAGACGCCGCAGCGCGAGGGCTCCTGGTGGCCGGCCTGGCACCAGTGGCTGGCGCGCCACTCCGGGCGCAAGCTGGCCGCCCCCAGACTGCCGGCCAAGGCCGCGCTGGGCAACGCGCCGGGCAGCTACGTCATGCAGCGCTACCGGGACTGAAGCGCCAGGCGATCTGGCGAGGACTTCACCGGAATGACGCCTACCTAAAAGAACACCGTTTGCGCTGAGCCTGTCGAGGCCTTTGTGCGGCGCTATCTTGCTGAACCCGCCGCAGGGTGGGGGTACACGCCGCCGTTCGTGTCCCCCGACCTACGGTCTCCTCCTTGACCTCACTTTGGCGTGTACCCCCACCCTGCTGCTGCGAAAGACCACTTTTCTCGCAGACCAACAAACCACACAACCGGGAATCAGGCTGCCTGGGTGTTCTGCGCAGGTCAAGGGGGAGCCCGCAGGGCGGAGGACACGGAGCAGAGCATTCAGGCAGCCTGATCCTCGCGCCCGCAAATTAAGTGACTGCCATTCGACTTCACCGCGACTTCGCACACCGCACCACGACCGCATCGCCGCTTCACACCGGCTTTGCATACTGCTCCTCGCGACGATCAGTCGGGGTCAGAGCACATCGCCATGCGCGTGGCCTGACCCACCATGTATCACTAACAAGGACGCAGATGAAATCAAAATTGTTGGCGCTTGGCGTCATTCTGGTGCTGCTGGTGGCCGCGCTGGTACAGATCAGCGACGTGGTGCATGACCGGCAGAGCCACCGCCAGGCGGCGGTGCAAAGCATTGCCCAGAGTCTGGCGGGCCCGCAAACGCTGATCGGGCCGCTGATTCACGTCAGCTGCACCGAGGA